>ENA-ORSI01001489-ORSI01001489.1-human-gut-metagenome-genome-assembly--contig:-NODE-1489-length-19825-cov-4.450885_pt1 | contig 19825 bp, 16 predicted proteins | sample MGYA00242187_ERZ509154 | MGnify/ENA primary metagenome ERZ509154 (study PRJEB26280, sample SAMEA2338627) | human gut metagenome | biome: human gut; feature: human-associated habitat; material: faeces...
ACTTCAAACCTTCTGTCAGTGTATTACGCGGGCAGGCGATATTCCAGCGCATGAATCCTTTTCCTTCAGTCCCATACATTGTTCCTGCATTGAGCCATAATCCGGCTTCGTTAACCAATCGCTGTTCGAGTTCCTGCGAGTGTATGCCGAGTCTGTGACAGTCCATCCAAACGAGATAGGTTCCCTCCAATACCGTGATAGGAAACTCGGGCAGATGTTCCCGACAGAACTCCTGCATATAGAGAAAATTGGCCTGTAAATATTTGATGAGTTGGTTCAGCCACTCTTCCCCTTCGTTGTAAGCTACTTGAGTCGCAATTACACCAAAAGGATTGACATCACATACTTCGTTATCGTTAATGGCCCGGTCGATTTTCGCTCGACGGTTAGCATCAGCACAAATAATGTTCGCAATCTGTAATCCGGCAATATTGAACGCTTTACTGGGAGATATACAGACTACAGAATGGTGACGGAAATTTTCTGAGATGGAAGCAAACGGTGTGTAACGGTACTCTGGAAAAACCAGTTCGCAATGAATCTCATCCGAAACGACCGTAACATCGTGTCGAATACAAATTTCACCAATACGTACCAGTTCTTCACGTTTCCACACCCTTCCGGCAGGATTGTGAGGATTGCACAGCAGCATCACCTTCACTTTCGGATCAGCAGTCTTACGCTCTAAATCTTCATAATCGATGGTGAAAGTATTACTTGCAAAGACCAACGGTGATGATACCATTTCACACCCATTGTTACGGATTGAAGAAAAGAAACAATTATAGACCGGGGTCTGCACCAATACCTTATCTCCCGGAACGGTCAAAGCCTTGATGACTGCCGAGATGGCTGGGACTACGCCCGATGTGTAAATTATCCATTCACGGTCAATCGTCCAACCGTGACGACGTGCGAACCAGCCTGTAACAGCCTCGTAGTAACTGTCGGGCACACGGGTATAACCGAAAATGCCGTGTTCTACCCGTCGGCGTAAAGCATCGACGATAGCGGGAGCTGTACGGAAATCCATGTCAGCCACCCACATCGGCAATACATTTTCGCTTTCTGCGCTATCCCATTTGTAGGAATCGGTTCCCCGTCTTGAAATTTGTTTGTCAAAGTTGTATTTCATATCTTCATCTTAATCGGTAAAACAGGTACGCTCGTCCCGGAGACGGATTTCACAATCGGCAGGAGCCTTGATGTTCTCATCTATGGTTATGGAACCGAATTCGTCAGCCACAATGCATCCCGACATCGGGTTCTTGATATTTGTAATAGCTCCGTGAATATCGGCTTGCAACGTGCTGTACTCAAAGGTACGGTCGCAGTCAGGTCCGAAGGTACAGTTTTCAAGAATAAGGTCGTGTGCATAGCAAAGCGGTTGCTCACCGGTAATGTGGCAGTTGACCAAACGTAGATTCTTCGAATGCCAGCCGAGGTATTCGCCGTTGAGTTCGGAATCGTAGATGGTCACATTTTCCACTTCCCAGAAGGCATCCTTCGTTGTAATCTTTGCATGATGAATCTCTACATTTTTCACGTACTGGAACACATACTTGCTGTTGCTTTCCAGTCCGTCCACATAAATGTTGTTGCTGAACATGAAAGGATAAGTTCCGCCGTGCAGCTTGAGATTCTTGATGCGGATACCATTACAACGCCAGAATACTTCGTCGGCATCGTTCATCGTTACGTTCTCGATATCTATTTCGTCCATTTCACGGAACATCTTCGGTGCGTCGATAATCGTGTCGGTCATCTTCAGGTGATCGGAATACCACAATGCCGAACGCCCTCCGACATCGAAATAGCAACGGTCGATTTTGAAACCGTGTACATGCCAGAAGGGATAGTTACCCTCAAAGCGGCAATCTACAGCTTCGATATTGCTACATTCTTTGATGGCCGATTCACCGGTACGAATAATCACATTTTCCAGACGAAGGTCGTGGGACTCGAACAAGGGACGCTCGCCCCCGAATTCAGCATTTTTAATCAGTTTCATTTGATATATTGTTTTAGTTGTCAGTCATTATTAATTTTAAAAGTCATGTTCACATTGCTGCGTCCGCGAACTGAAGCCAATCAGGATATAGGCAATTCCTTTTTCTTGAAGCCTTCTATTTTAAGTATTCTTTGAAAAATTCCTCCAGCTTATCGAATGGAATAATGTCTGTCCGGTCATATAAATCCGTATGTACGGCATCGGGAATAATCATCAGTTCTTTATTATCGCCTTTCAGCTTCTTGAAAGTATCCTCACTAAAATAGCGGGAGTGAGCTTTTTCTCCATGAATGAGCAACACGGCACTGCGGATTTCATCGGCATACGCAAGGATAGGTGCGTTGAGAAATGCAAGATTGGAGGTTTTGTTCCAGCCCAAACCGGAGTTGATGGAACGAGGATGATAACCTCGTTCGGTCTTGTAATAATCATAATAATCCTTCATGAACTGCGGCGCATCACCGGTAGGTTCCGGGTTCGTCACGGTGCGGGGATAAGTGTCGGTACGGTAGTCTTCCGTGCGCTGGGCGTTAAACTCCTGACGCATTTTGTAACGTGCATCTGCATTGTCAGCGGCATCGAAGTAACCGTTTGCTGTACAGCGGCTAATGTCGTACATTGTGGAAGCTACCGTTGCCTTGATACGTGTGTCGTTGGCAGCCGCATTGATAGCAAAACCACCCCAACCACAAATGCCAATGATGCCGATTCGTTCGGCATCCACATCCGGACGTGTCGCAAGGTAATCCACCGCCGCCGAGAAGTCTTCGGTGTTGATGTCTGGCGAAGCTACGCTGCGAGGCTGTCCACCGCTTTCACCAGTAAATGAAGGATCAAAAGCAATCGTCAGGAATCCTCGTTCGGCCAATGTCTGGGCATACAGCCCCGACGACTGTTCCTTTACAGCTCCAAACGGACCGCTGACAGCAATAGCAGGCAGCTTACCTCCGAAAATCGTTTTCGGTGCATACAGGTCGGCAGCGAGCGTGATACCGTAACGATTTATGAAAGTCACTTTGCTATGATTCACCTTGTCGCTTTTCGGGTACGTCTTGTCCCATTCCTGTGTCAGATTTAACTGTTCCATATTTTTGTGAGTGTTTTGTGCCGGGCTTTCCGTCAGGCTGAAGAGGCAGAGGAAAGCAGCCATTAAAATAGTTGTACGTTTCATAACCGATGTAATTTAAATTTTTATTGTTTCTTGTTTTCTTTTCATAGTGCAAAATTACAGCGGATTACAGGAAAAGCCGGTAGATGGATTACTGATTGTATAACCTCAATTACAGACATTATTTTACATGCATCTCATCCAACGTTCCCGCTTCAAGCAGATCAGGAAAATCAGCCTCTTTTTCTTGCCGCATTGGTGATGATGATGATGGAGAAACCGATATCGAACAGTAGCAAGAGTCTTGTGCAAAATCTGCCGTCGATAAAGATGTATTGCAGATTATGATACGGCCGACTCCGGCAGTAGGCATGGCACTCGTCGTTTCAACCGGAAGAAGGGAATACAACGAGAACTCCGGAAAGTTGGTCAGTGCAATGCCCGGTAGAACCAATCCGCACAACCCGTTCAGTATGGTGTACCGTTCGGATGGATCTGACAAGGATGGCAGTATGGTTGGTTAGTGATTCCGATTCCATAGGCTATCACTTTTCGTTCCTGTCGATATCTCGGATATGCCTTGCCGGTACACCTCCTACAACCGTGTTGGCCGCTACGTCTTTCGTCACCACAGATCCGGCGGCGATAATGGCGTTGTCACCCACGGTCACACCCCGCAGGATGGTGGAGTTGGAGCCTACCCATACATTTTTGCCTAACCGGATAGGCGCCGGATACATTGCCCCGCGGTCTTCGGGAGCCGTACCGTGATCGAGCGTGGCAAAGACCACATTATGCCCGATAAGACAGCCGTCACCCAACGTCACACCGCCATGATCCTGGAAGTGGCAACCGGCATTGATAAAGACACGACGCCCGATGGTAATATTCTTGCCGAAGTCTGTGTAGAACGGAGGAAACATCTTGAATGTTTCGTCCACAGGTTTACCGGTCAGGCGCGACATGAACGCACGCAATTCTTCTTGTGAATGGTACGAGTTGTTTATCTCACAGGTAACGCGCCGGGCTTCATCGCTCATTTCATCCATCAGCCGATAGATTTCCGGTGTATTGAGTGCACCGCCGGCTTCAATATGATTCAAAAAATCATCTAATGTCATAATATTCTTTTTTCCTATACTTGTTTACTCGTTTCGTATGCCTCTTGCGATTTCGGGTTTCCTTTGATTTCTTCCATGTGCCATACACCACTGCGAAACAGTGTACCCTTTACCATCGGTTTTTCCAAACATCCATTCGCTTGTTGCGCTTGAAATAGGTGACAGACCGCCCCGTTATCTGTACGTTTTTCGTAAAGCACATACTTATTACCATTTTTCTTGGGAACCGGATCGGACTGTGTTATGGCAGGTATTCCTATAACAAATAAACTTGCAATCATGATGACTGGTATACGTTTCATTATCACTTGATTTTATTAAGTTTTGAATTCCAGAATCTTGATGCAAAGATAAGTACATGACTGAAAATACAGTGTAGATAAATTACAGATGTTATAACCCTAATTACATGATTTCCGGAAAGAATAGCATAAATCTGTAGCCAAGGTTGATACAATGTCTCAATCTGTTATTCTAGAAAATGATAAGTATAGAATTTGAAATCTTAAATTGATGTTAAACAGGAGGGTATGTGAGAATTATAGCCGTGCAATACCCCGGAATTGAGCGAGTGGCTACACCATCGGCATTAGTTATGTTATTTTTACCAATAGTAAACCGGAGCGTATTTATAACAGATGAGAAATTGAATACTGCAAGAAATTATCATGTTGCCTCTTTGGTTGAAATAGTGTTATGAAATAGAGATTTTAATCCATCGAAAATGGCAGGAAGAGCAATGGTGCCATGCACCTCGTCGGGAAATTTTTTATAAATGACATGCAAATGCTTGTTTTTCATTTCAGGGATGATCTTATTTTTTAAGCTGTCGGCCAATGAAAACTGAATAAGTTTGATTGCAGGACGTTGGCGGGTGGCGAAAGCAACATACAAATGTTTGCTGGAGAAGTCTTTTTGATAAACATTCTTTGCTGCTTGTTGTAGAAAGACTCCTCGGTCCCACCATAAACTTGGGTCTATTGCTATATACGAGTCAAAAGACTCGGGATGATTTGACAGTGTCTGTAGGGTAAATAAACCTGCGTATGAATGTCCGACAAGAAAGTTTGTACCGTTGGCAGGAACTTTATTTTCCACTTCCAGACGTAGTTCCTCTATCAGAAAGCGATGGAACTGTTCAGCTCCACCACCTGCCGGCTTATCATAGGGACAAATAGTACCATCCCGGCGGGCGGCTGAGCAGGTAGGAGTGAAATCTCTGGTCCGGTCTGTGTTTAAAACAGCCACAACGATGCAAGGAGGTAAGTTTGAGGTTTTAGAAGAAGAGAAGAAACGCGTAAAACCAACCACGGAATGAAAGAAGGAATCTCCATCCAATAGATAAAGAACCGGATAAGCCTTTCCTTTTTCACCAGCTTTGGTCTCAGGTACATAAATCCAATATTTTCTTTCTTCATTCAGTATTTCAGAAAACAATGTATGACGCGTTCCGATATAAATGGAATCTTGTTTTTGTGCGGAGAGGGGAAATATCCATCCTATTTGTATGAACAGTATTATATAAAGTATCTTCATTTGTTCGTTTTTTGGGGTTGCAAAGTTCGATGAAAATATGGATATGGACAATCCCTATTTTTAGGTATTTCAGAATATCTCCAATGGAATTTCCTCTATGTCTTATGATTTTGTGGAGGTGGCACCGGATGCATCGGAAGGAATTGATTGAACCGGATTTTTAAGTAACTTCTTAGGGGAATTCATTAAAATATCCTATCACTTCTAACATTTCCCGATTAATTTTGTATTTTTACAGACATACAAAGATTAACTGTAACAAGATATGATTATTTCTGTCGTCTTCGTATCTATGATGGTGGTTTTCGTAACAGTTTATTATTTTGTTGCAAAGCCGAAAAAGCAGCAAGAAAAGATTTATTCGGCGATGACCACCGATGAACTTATCAGGTTCGTGCAGTCCATGCACTGTGAACTAGTGAAGAGAATTGATGCTGATGCCATTATCATCGGTTTTCAAGGAGGTTATTTTCATTTGTTAAGAGAAAAAACAGGTCAGAATATTCAGTTATATTATAAAGATTTTTACGCATGTAGCTATGAACAGTCTAAAAAAATAGTTTTTGACATTAACAACATTAACTGCCGATACACAGCTTGGACTTGCTATTTGCGTAAAAGTCATGAGGATGGAGAAAGTGAGACACCTTTTACGGCTTGTCTGTCTGCCTGTCTGTTCTTGTCGGGCAGTGAAACTCAGTTAAAACAACATTTGCGGGTATTGCTTGAGTCATCTTTTATGATAGCCCGTAGTTTTAAAGAGTTGGCAGAACAATCTGCTTCAATACAAGACATGTTGGTGAAAAAAGAATTCGAAAATCGCTTGGCTTTGTTGAGACGAAAATTGGAGATTGGACATGGTAAGCTGTTGGAACCTGTCGATGTTTCCCGGCAAGATATGGATCAGATAGAGGATATTCTTTCTCTTTTTGGTACAGTGAAACAGGAAGATATAAAGGGAATGACACTGGTTTGCAATGGGCGGATAGAGAGGCGTACCGAATTATTGTCTATTCTTTCTTTTCGGTTGAAAGATGCTGTGATGGATGAAAAAGGACAGGCGGGAAAAGATGCTCTGATCTGTATCACACTTGCTGAAGGGCAGTTGGTGATTGCGTTGGAGAAAGCTGAAGGCAGTAATGAACGATCTCTTTATTATAAGTTGTCGGCTATGCGGACGGACAGGGTAGATGCTTTTTTCGATGAAACCCAAAAAGGCAGAGTATTCAGTAGTATGATTGAGGTAAGATTGACAACGGATCATGATGATTATTGGGAGTTGAAATATATGTTGGACGATGCTAAAGAAAAAGCGGCAAACAAACAGTTTGACGAACTGACGGAGGAACAACAGGCGTTGCTGGCTTATACCGAGCCTACCTTGCAGACTACTATTTATTGGGGGAAGAAATTTTTCAGGCAGCAATGTTATCTTCAGGCGTTGGGGTGTTATCTTTCTATTTTTCGGTATTATCAAGTCCACTGGACAGAATTGCCGGAGCGTGGCAAGGAAGAATATTATGTGATTTGTTATCATATCGGTTTTGTTTATCTCACATTAGGGCATTTTGAAAAGGCTTATTATTATTTGACTAATGCTAAAAGAAATTCATCCATTCATGCGATTCGTGATTTTACCAACTGTCTCGTCGAAATGAAGGATACAGGAGCTCTTGAGTATATTTATTCTATGGTGAGTTTGGTTGGCAGTCAGATAAAGATGTATGGTGATGAAAAGAATACCTTGTTTCCACTTTATCATTTTCTTCGGCGCAGGGCAGCACAAGTATTAGTAAACTTGAAATATTATTCGCAAGCTAGGGAACTGCTCTATCAAATGCTGGGAGAGGAGGAGAATCGTGAGTTTGCGGAACGGGAATTGCAGTATCTTGAGAGTATGGGTGCAGGTGATGATGCGAAGCGGAACGAGTGAGAAGAATGTGAGGAGGTTGAATGAAAGTTTCATGGAATTTCATAATGGGATGTTGCTAGGAGTAAAGCAGAAATGTGGAAAATGTTCTGTAACATGGACTGCTCTTCATTGAACTCTGTGAAGTTACATTTTGTTTGTATTGATGATAAAGTGTAATCCCTATACCGTCCTTCTGAGCTTTTGATTTGATGGTATCTTGCCAAGTATCCTTGGATGAGTAAAGGTCGTTGATGTTTATTTTTCTCATCTCTGAAAGAAAAGGTATAGGAGTAGAGCTGGCCGTTGGAAAAAGTGTAATAAATCAGATTTATTCGTTTGGAAAAATGTAACTTCCTCCGTTTGTCCACTATGGAAAATGTTTGTATGCTCTAACAGGAACAATTATATTCAGGCAAGAACTATTATACCTGAAATGGTATAAATCAATAGATTTGACTGAACTCCATAATGTCGAGCATTTAATATAGTATTCCGTCAATGGCAGAATGCCAACTTTGATGAAAATGACCATAGTACCAATGGCTTATCGGATGGTTGTCGGTTTTGAGATGGTGCAGAAGCATATCCATCGTTTCCCGTCCAAATTGTATATCCTCAATCAATGAAGGATCGTTTATAGTCCATTGGCTAAGGTTGTTTTTGGAGAATAGTTCACAATGTGAAGGTGCGGTATGTGTGTGACAACTGTATCAATCAGGAAGCTAGCAGGGATGGCATTCATCTTATTTGGATCATAAACAGGAACTTCGTTCTGCCAATATAAATTGCGAGAAATATCATTTTCTTGCGACTCATTTGAATGAACACGGTATTTGTTTCTATTCCATTCATTTATGCGATAGATACGGTCAATAGAGATAGCTCCACCTACACAAAGGATGGTATGATTACAAACTTGTAGAATGGAATAATCGGGAACAGCAACGAAGCGTTTGAAGTTGAGCATTGCGCCATCGAAATAAGCAGGATTATCATGATTGCCTCGCACAAACACAATCCAATTGTTGGCTTGGTTCATTCGCTTGGCGTTTCGTCTAACTATCTGCTCATAGTACTCTTTCTTTTCGAAGCCGAAGCCACAATCCCCGGCTACAATTAGCAAAGTGTCTGTAAGCTGATATTGGATACAGAGTTTGAACACCAACTGATTAAAGTTTCCATGAATATCACCAGAAACAATAATTGTCTTGGCTTCGGGAAAAGATAGTGAGAATATGCCGTTGTGATTCATCTTTTTTTAATAGACTAATTCCATTGTTTTTTTAATTGTACAATTCGATAGTTAATGTTGCTTCTTTTTATAGTTCGTCAATCAATCGCCTAACTTCGTCCATTGAAATTTCTCCTTCTATATGTTTACGAACTATGTTGTGCATATTCTTATCATCTTTTTGATTTTCACGCCATAAGTTGGGGATTCATATAGCTACAAAAGTACAATAATAATCCAGATATTGAATATAATTCACTACATTTGCATTATAAAATCGTACCAAACAGTGAAGCTAAATAGAATAAAGGCGGTTCTTTTGGAAAAAGGTATCTCTCAGACGTGGTTGGCGAAACAGCTTGATAAGAGTTTCAGCATGGTAAATGCCTATGCTTGTAATCGGATTCAGCCTAATTTGGATATTCTACAACAGATTGCAGAGATATTGCAGGTAGATTTGAAGGACTTAATAATTGATAAAAAAGATAGGTAATAATATACAAGCCTTTCTGATGTTATTATTGAGTTTAATTGATTAGAATATAAAAATAAGCAATAAGATGGCAAACTTAAATATTGAACAGAAAAAGGTGAAAAGCCTTTTTCAAGAATCGAAATACAACTTCCTTATACCTGATTACCAACGCCCATATGCGTGGGGTGAGATGGAGTGTAAAACTTTATGGGACGATTTGTTTTCGTTCTCTTTCCCAAATGATGACTGTGACCAATTTGTTGACGATGAAGAGTATTTTCTTGGTCCCATAGTAACATTTAAGAATAGAAACCAAATGGAGGTAATTGATGGGCAGCAACGTTTAACGACACTTATGCTTTTGTTAAGGGCTTTTTATAATAAACTAGGTAGTATGAAAGACTCTCGCTCAAAACGGATGAAGGAGGATATTGAAAAATGTATTTGGAGAGCTAATGAATTTGGGGAGTTTGAAACATCTGCTCTGAAAATCAATTCACAAGTTGCTACAGATGAAGATAAAGAAGAGTTTATTGCAATATTGAAAGATGGACAAGGAATTGGCAAAAAAAGTCGTTACGCAAAGAATTTCAATTTTTTCGTTGAAAAGATAGATGCTTTTCTAAGTAATTATCCATCTTATTTTGCATATTTCCCGGCTCGTGTGTTGAATAACTGTGTCCTTTTACCAATAGAGGCAGAATCACAAAATACGGCGTTAAGAATTTTCTCAACCTTGAATGATAGAGGGAAACCTCTCTCTGATGCAGATATTTTTAAGGCGCAACTTTATAAATATTATTCATCATTTGGCAAAAAAGATGAATTTATAGAAACGTGGAAAAATCTAGATAAGATTACTAGCGAAGTGTTTCATCCAATTTATGGTACACCATTAGATGAATTGTTTACAAGATATATGTATTATGAACGAGCACTTGCAGAGATAAAATCATCAACAACAGAAGCTTTGCGCAAGTTTTATGAAGGAGATGGCAGTTATCCTCTTTTGCATCAGCCAAAGACATTGAGTAATCTTGTAAGCCTTGCCAAATTTTGGCAAGATGTTAACAATCAAGAAACAGAACGTTTCTCAGATAAAGTTCTAAAGCGTTTGTTCGTACTTAGTTATGCTCCTAATGGAATGTGGACGTATATCACTTCTGTGTATTTTATGTACCATCGTGATGAAAATGATGAAATAGAAGAAAATGCTTTTTGTCGTTTCTTGGACTGTATAACAGCTTTCATATGGGCGTATGCTATAACTAATCCAGGTGTTAATTCTTTGCGTACCCCTGTGTATGCGGAAATGGTTAAAATAATCAAAGGCGAAGAAGTAACATTCTCAGATTTCAAATTTTCAGAAGAACGTTATCGTGCGCAAATAACAAATTATGTATTCAATAATAGTCGTGCGATTACAAAATCAATGATTACTTGGTGGGCTTTTCAACATGATAATCAATCATTATTGTCATTGGAAACTAGATTCGATATAGAACATATATATGCACGAAACAGACGGGATAAAGAAAAAAGCTTATCAAATCCTCAGAATGTAGAAATACTTGGGAATAAAGTTCTTCTTGAGAAAAGATTGAATATCAGAGCTTCCGACTATCGCTTTGTAGATAAAGTAAAATATTATAAAGGTTTTACCACTGCTAATGGTCAGGAAAAGAATGGCTCTCAAATTGTAGAATTGGCAGAGATAAGTAATTCATATAGTGATTTTACTGAAACTGATATTATTAATCGTAATTCTAAAATTATTGATTCGTTTGTGAATTTCCTTAGAGCGAATCAATTATTGAAAGAGTAAAGTTATAGCTTTGAATATCAATTTGTTTTTTGACATAAGCTTCCGATAATTTACAATATCAAGAACATGACTCCTGAAGAAAAAGCAAGAATAAAGATAGACCAGTGGTTTGCCGATGCTGGTTGGAAAGTAGTCAACAGGGAGGATTATGAACCTACTTGTACGGCTGTAGCCATAAGAGAAGGTTTATTGAAAGGAAATCTTGAGGCAGATTATTTCCTTTTCATTAATGGAAAAGCAGTAGGGGTACTTGAAGCTAAGCGTGAAGAAACGGATGCTTTTGCTTCAGAGGTATGCGAGCAAGCAGCCTTATATGCAAGAAGTGTTCCGAATATCTATCAGGCATATCAAAAGCCATTGCCTTTTATCTTCACTTCGAATGGTAAGGAACTATATTGCTGTGATTTTCGTGAACAAGATTCTTGTTTCAGGCAGATCATGAATATCCCTACACCACATGAATTGGTAAAGAGGCTGGGAATTGAAGATGCATTTGCCGGACTCCCTACATTGAAAAAGAAAGGGCTGCGTGATTGCCAATATGAGGCAGTGACAGAACTTGAAAAGAGTTTCCGTGCCGGGCAAAATCGGGCGTTGATGGTTCTTGCCACCGGTGTGGGTAAAACATATACTGCTTGTCTTGCTGCCTACCGGATGCTTTCTTATACACCAATGCGTAGAGTGTTGTTTCTTGTAGACCGAAATAATCTTGGAAAACAAGCAGAAGGAGAATTTGGAACTTTCCGTCTGACAGAGAACGGGGAGGCTTTCAATACTATCTTTACGGTCAATCGCCTTCGCTCGTCTTCTATTCCTTCTGATAGCAATGTCGTTATTTCTACAATACAACGTCTATTCTCATTCTTGAAAGGAGAAACTATTGAGGATAATGATGATGACGAGAATGAACCTATAGAGGAAGTAACCTTGCCTCCTAATCCCAACTTACCGCACGACTACTTTGATATGATTATCATAGACGAGTGCCATCGCTCCATTTATGGGAACTGGCGCAAGGTGCTGGAGTATTTCGATACGGCAAGATTGGTTGGTCTGACCGCAACTCCTATCCCTGAAACAATGGCATTCTTCAATAATAACTGCATTGTTAACTACACATTGGAAAAGAGTATTGTTGATGGCGTGAATGTGGATTGTCGGGTATATAGAATAAAAACGCAAGTCACAGAAACGGGTGGGGCTATATTAGAGGGTGAGAAATTTAAAGAAGAAACAAGATATACAGGTGAGGTTAAGATTGTAAGTAGTAAGGAAACCAAAATCTATACAAATAAAGAACTTAATCGGAGTATTATCAATCCGGCACAGATAAAGTTAGTCCTTTCGACCTATCGGGATGTGGTTTATACGGAATTGTTTAATGACCCGCAACGTGAACCAAATATGGACTTTTTGCCCAAAACATTGATTTTTGCTCTCAATGAAGCTCATGCTACAAATATCGTACAAATAGCTAAAGAGGTGTTTGGACGGACTGATGACCGCTTTGTTCAGAAAATTACCTATTCGGCAGGCGACAGTAACGAACTGATACGCCAATTCCGTAACGACAAGGATTTCCGTATTGCTGTCACCTGTACGTTGGTTGCCACCGGAACAGATGTAAAGCCGCTGGAAGTAGTGATGTTCATGCGTGATGTGGAGTCATTGCCTTTGTATATTCAGATGAAAGGGCGTGGAGTACGTACTATTGGTGATGAGCAACTTCGCAATGTTACCCCGAACGCATTCAGCAAGGATTGTTTTTATTTGGTTGATGCGGTAGGCGTGACGGAACATGCGCAAACAGTGGCACCTATAGATGATGCTCCTACAACAAAGACGATTACTCTAAAGGAGCTATTAGAACGTATTAGTCATGGCTATATTCCTGACGAGTATCTCAAACGGCTTGCTGCAACGCTTGCCCGAATATACAACAAGGCGGATGATCCGCAACGGAAAGAGTTTGTCCGTTTGTCTCATGATGACATGAAGGAACTTTCTGCCAGAATATACGATGCACTGGAGAAAGGCATTCTTCCACCGTTTGTAAGCACTGATGAGCCTAACAATGAACGTAAGGGGCTAGTCGCTCCGCTTGCCAATCATGCAGATGCTCGGAAATACCTTCTTATACTTGCAGCCGGATTCGTCAATACATTGATGCCGGGTGAAGATACGCTTATCTCCAAAGGGTTTTCCATTGAGGAAGCAAAAAATACGACAGAGGCTTTTGAAGATTTTTGTAAAAAGTACTATGACGAAATAGAGGCACTGCGCATCATTTACAACAATGAGGGAGAGCCTATAACCTATTCGATGCTAAAGGATTTGGAGAACAGACTTAAAATGGCAAACAATCATTTTACATCCAAACAACTCTGGAACTCTTATGCCATAGTTAACCCTAAAGTGGTAAGGCGTTCCATTACCAAAGAAGAAAGCGATGCATTGACCAATATCATACAACTTGTGCGCTTTGCTTTCCACCAAATCGAACGATTGGATAGCGTAGTTACTACCTCTAAACAGTTTTTCAATCTTTGGTTAGGGCAAAACCAGCGTGAAATAACTGACAAACAGCGAGAGGTTATCAGTCGTATTGTGGATTACATCGCTTCTAACGGAGCTTGTACTATCAGAGATATTCGTGAAGATGATGCTACCCATGCAGCCCAAATGATTAGAGCGTTTGGCAATATGCAGAAGGCAGACGAGGCACTTCATTCACTTTACACATTTGTAGTTTTAAGAAAAGCAGCATAAAGAAATGGCAACAAATAATACAACAGAGCAATCGCTCACCAAAAAAGTATGGAATCTGGCAACCACTCTTGCCGGACAAGGAATTGGATTTACTGATTATATTACCCAACTGACCTATCTTTTATTCTTGAAGATGGATGCCGAAAATGTAGAAATGTTTGGAGAAGAGTCGGCTATTCCAACTGGTTATCAGTGGGCAGATTTGATAGTACTTGATGGCTTGGATTTGGTAAAACAATATGAAGAGACCCTTAAATTGCTTAGTGAGCAGGATAATCTGATAGGTACGATTTATACGAAGGCGCAAAACAAGATAGACAAGCCTGTTTATCTGAAAAAGGTCATCACCATGATTGATGAGGAGCAATGGCTCATTATGGACGGTGATGTGAAAGGAGCTATCTACGAAAGCATTCTTGAAAAGAACGGACAAGACAAGAAAAGCGGGGCAGGACAGTATTTTACTCCTCGTCCACTTATTCAGGCAGTGGTAGATTGTATCAATCCGCAAATGGGGGAAACGGTTTGTGACCCGGCTTGTGGAACGGGTGGATTCTTGCTTACAGCTTACGATTATATGAAAGGTCAGTCAGCAAGTAAAGAAAAACGTGATTTCTTGCGTGACAAAGCTTTGCATGGTGTGGATAATACGCCTTTAGTGGTGACGCTTGCTTCCATGAATCTTTATTTGCATGGTATTGGTACAGACCGTAGTCCGATTGTTTGTGAGGATTCTTTGGAAAAAGAACCGTCAACTCTTGTAGATGTGATTCTTGCCAATCCTCCTTTTGGAACTCGTCCGGCTGGATCGGTGGATATTAACCGCCCGGATTTTTATGTAGAGACCAAGAATAACCAGTTAAATTTCCTCCAGCACATGATGCTTATGCTCAAAACGGGAGGACGTGCAGCAGTTGTACTTCCTGATAATGTTCTCTTTGAGGCTGGAGCAGGTGAGACTATTCGTAAACGCTTATTGCAGGATTTTAATTTGCATACTATCTTGCGTTTACCTACAGGTATTTTCTATGCCCAAGGCGTAAAAGCCAACGTGTTGTTTTTCAGCAAAGGACAACCGACCAAGGAAATATGGTTTTACGACTACCGTACAGATATAAAGCATACGCTTGCCACCAATAAACTGGAACGGCATCATTTGGATGATTTTGTTTCTTGCTATAATAATCGAGTAGAGACATACGATGCAGAAAATAATCCGCAAGGTCGTTGGCGTAAATACCCTGTAGATGAAATTATTGCCAGAGACAAAACAAGTCTTGACATTACTTGGATAAAACAAGGTGGTGAGGTGGACAACCGTTCATTGGCAGAACTGATGGCTGATATAAAGGATAAAAGCCAAACGATAAGTGCTGCTGTGGTTGAACTTGAAAAGCTACTTGCGAATATTGAAGAAAATTGAGTTATGGGAAAAGAGGTTTTCACAAATGATAAAGATATAAACGACCTGTTCTTAAAGGTTGTTGACCTTGTCACGCAGGCAAGGGAACGTGTGGCAACAGCCGTCAATATAGCTGAGGTTTATACTAAGTTCCATATCGGACAATATATAGTAGAATATGAGCAAAAGGGGGAGACAAGAGCCGAATATGGAAAGGCGGTGCTGAAAGAACTCTCCAAACGTCTGACTGATAGGTTGGGAGATGGATGGTCATATTCAACGCTTAAGAATATACGGCAGTTTTATATTGTTTTTTCTAAAGGGCTAACCAGTGGTTGTCCAAAGCCGAGTCAAAAGGCTAACCAGTGGTTAGCCGATTATCCGAAGTCAGAGGAATGTATCTCTGAGCCGACATTCGCTCTCTCATGGTCTCATTATCTTATACTGATGAGGGTGGAAAATCCGGATGCCCGCAGTTTCTATGAAATAGAATGTACTCAACAACAATGGTCTAAAAGACAACTCAGCCGTCAAGTAGGAAGCTGTCTTTATGAGAGATTGGCTTTGAGCCGTAACAAAGATGAAGTAATGCGGTTGGCTAAGGAAGGACAATCTATTGGGAAACCATCAGACATTATCAAGAATCCCATCACATTAGAGTTTCTTGGTCTAAAACCCGATGCAGTTTATTCAGAGTCTAAATTAGAGAATGCCATTATCAACAAGATGCAGCAATTCCTATTAGAACTTGGCAAAGGATTTCTATTTGAAGCAAGGCAGAAAAGGTTCACATTTGATGAGCAGCATTTCTTTGTTGACTTGGTGTTTTACAATCGTTTGCTACAATGCTATGTGCTTATAGATTTGAAGATAGACAAACTAACTCACCAAGACCTTGGGCAGATGCAGATGTATGTCAACTATTACGACCGCTATGTCAAACAAGACTTTGAAAAGCCGACAATTGGTATTCTACTGTGTAAGGAGAAGAACGATGCACTAGTGGAACTTACCTTGCCTAAAGATGCTAACATCTATGCTTCTGCTTATCAACTCTATCTCCCCAACAAGGCTTTATTGCAAGCTAAGGTGAAGGAATGGATTGAAGAGTTTGAAGAAAATGAGGAATTAAAGAAACTGGAAGAACATGAATAGTAATTGTGCAGCCAAAACTGCACAATTACAAACAGAAATATAACGATGGATACAAAAGCGTTACGTCAAAAGATACTCGACCTTGCGATACATGGAAAACTTGTACCCCAAGATCCCAACGATGAACCAGCATCAGTTCTGCTCGAACGAATCAAGGCTGAAAAAGAACGACTGATAAAAGAAGGCAAAATCAAACGGAGTAAGAAGTCTGCAAAGTCTTCCGATACGCCCCATTATGAGAATGTGCCGTTTGAGCTGCCGAATTCGTGGGTATGGTGTAGATTGGAAGATATAGCTTATGTTGCATCTGGAAGTACACCAGATAAAACATGCTTTGTAGAGAATGGTGTTCCTTACATTAAGATGTACAATCTCAGGAATCAAAAAATAGATTTTGCCTATCATCCACAATATATTACAGAAGAAGTGCATAATGGAAAGCTCCAGCGTTCGCGCACAGAAGTAGGAGACCTTATTATGAATATTGTTGGACCACCTCTTGGTAAACTTGCAATTATTCCTACAACATTGCCACAAGCAAATTTTAATCAGGCCGCTGTACTAATACGCCCTTACAAATTTAAAGAGGTGTTGGTATCATATCTAAAAGTCTACTTAGAGGAAATGTCAGAAATAAATTCTATTGCCACACGAGGTTCTGCCGGACAGGTTAATATATCACTGACACAATCTCAAAATATGCGAATACCAATACCGCCTTTAAATGAAGTTAGAAGGATAATTGAAGAGGTGTCTAAGTATGATATTTTGATTGATTCGCTCAAACAAAATATTACTGACATTCAAAATCTTATAGCCTATACCAAATCCAAAATCCTTGATCTTGCCATTCACGGTAAACTAGTACCGCAAGATCCGAATGACGAACCAGCCATTGAACTATTGAAGCGCATAAATCCCGACTTCACACCTTGTGATAACGGGCATTATCCCGTTGGATGGATAGAAACTATTCTAGGAGAACTTTTTAGCCACAATACAGGCAAAGCACTCAATTCGTCAAACAAAGAAGGTATATTCAAGGATTATTTAACCACATCCAATGTGTACTGGAATAAGTTTGATTTTACAGCAATAAAACAAATGCCATTCAAAGAAAGCGAATTGAATAAATGCACTGTTACGAAGGGTGATTTACTTGTATGCGAAGGTGGAGATATTGGACGCTCTGCAATATGGAATTATGATTACGATATTTGCATTCAAAATCATATTCATAGACTTCGTCCAAAGATAGATTTATGTGTGCCATTTTATTACTACACATTTGCATATTTAAAGGAAAACAATCTGATAGGAGGGAAAGGTATTGGATTACTTGGACTATCTTCCAATGCTTTACATAAAATTGAAATGCCACTTCCTCCACTTGCCGAACAACAACGCATTGTCCAAAAGATAGAAGAACTATTCTCTGTTCTTGATAACATTCAAAATGCCTTAGAAGTGTAAATGAATACACTTCTAAGGGCTGATGCGACTTTACCAGTTAACCACTTTATCCACAATCTTCTGCTGTTCGCTGGCAGTGCGACGTAGATAGATGCGTGTAGTTTCTATGCTTTCATGCCCCATTAGGTCGGCTAGTAGAGCAAGGTCATTAAAGCGGTCAAGGAAGTTTTTGGCAAAACGGTGACGGAACGAATGAGGATAAACTACCTCCTTGTTCATTCCGTATTTTTCTGCAAAATGCTTGAGTTGGGAAGCGATTCCGCGAGTAGTAATACGCTGTCCGAAACGATTCAGGAAGATGTAACCGGATGTCAAGCCTTGGTTTTTCAACCATTTTTCAGATTCTGTCCGTAGATTCTTGGGGATGTATAGTCGTCGAATCTTTCCGCCTTTACTATATAAATCAAGATAGCCCACTTTAATGTGTTCCGCTTTGATGTGGAGTAATTCACTAACACGTGCTCCGGTAGCCGCCATAAACCACACAATAAAATACCACTCCTCATAACCATCTACTTTAAGTTGGGCTTTAAGAAATTTATAATCAGCATCGCTGATTACATTTTCCAAGAAGTTCTTTTGCTGTACTTTTACGAACTTCACTTTTAGTTTTTCTTGTTTCGTAAACTCCAGATACTTGTTAATTCCTTGCAATCGCAGGTTAACCGTCTGTGGTTTGAAGTTCTCCACCAAATACCCCTTGTATGCCAAAAGGTTCTTCTTGTTTACTTCTCCATAATGATTGAGGAAATACTGTACCGTCCACACATACGATGTAACGGTGTTCTTGGCGAGATTAGTCTTTGCCAAATGATTTTTGAATTTTGTTACCATACTACATTGATTTATAATGAATACAGTAACAATATAAGAGAATATATCGAACATGATAAGAAGTTGCCTGAAGGATGGGCTATGTGCAGGCTTGAATAAGTTGTAGATTATGAACAACCTACTGCTTATATTATAAATTCAACGGCTTATGATGATTCCTACTCAATACCAGTCTTAACAGCAGGTAAGTCTTTTATAATTGGTTATACCAATGAAACGACAGGGATATGCTCAAATCTTCCTTGTATAATCTTTGATGATTTTACAACAGATTCAAAACTAGTTGTTTTTCCTTTCAAGGTAAAATCATCAGTAATGAAGATTCTAAAAATACACAGTGATATTGAGATTGATTATGTGGCAATGTTTATGAGTGTAACCAGATTGATAGGTGACACTCATAAACGATATTGGATTTCTGAATACTCAAAATAAGAGAAACCTATACCACCGAAGGCAGAACAAAAACGGATTGTTTATACAGCCCGTAATATTTCATTCATCGTATCAAGCACCATATCTATTTTAGCCACAATTCGTTCTTGCTCTTTATATGGCGGTATGGGTATTAAAACATTACCAATAGATGTTTTTGTTAAACTGGGCATAGCCGTACTTTTATCTAATTTGCTAAAATCAAATGATAAGCAGAAATAATACAGATATTTATCAAGTATAGCATCATTAGCCTTCAAGCCAAAAGCTGTATCAACGTTCCAAAAATGTTCCTCTACGAATATAGGATTATTAATTGTACCTTTTCTTCCAATTATTGTAGAACCTGCGATGCAAAGATACTGATTAGCTCTGCCTATAACACCGCCACTACCATAAATTGGATATATACCGTTAAGTGTTTCAACATTTTTTAAGACTTCCCATTCGTTATACTTGTAATCTGTTTCATTTTACAAATAGCCCATCCTTCAGGCAACTGTGTATAATGCCCGTTATCACAAGGTGTGAAGTCGGG
>ENA-ORSI01001494-ORSI01001494.1-human-gut-metagenome-genome-assembly--contig:-NODE-1494-length-19775-cov-4.987221_pt1 | contig 19775 bp, 19 predicted proteins | sample MGYA00242187_ERZ509154 | MGnify/ENA primary metagenome ERZ509154 (study PRJEB26280, sample SAMEA2338627) | human gut metagenome | biome: human gut; feature: human-associated habitat; material: faeces...
ATTATTTAATTAATAAATATAAGTATTTAGATATAAAAAACGCGAAGATAAAAAGGATAATACTGTTTGGCAATATTTTGGTTTAGTAGTTATTAATATTACATTGTCAGCAATTATAGTAGATACAGTGGTTAATTTTATTCCAATTTATGCTACAATCATTAAGTTTTTTGTAGATATTTTAATATTTGTAGTTAACTTTTTTATTCAAAAGAAATTTATTTTCAATGAAAATAAAACTGAGGTAAAATTAGTTAAATATATTTTACCAGTAATTAGTTTTATAGCTATGTATATTAAATTAAATGATAAAGGGATAAGTTTTGATTATGAAATATATGAAATAATTGCTATGGTTATTGTCTTGCCAATATTATATTTGTTATATTTAAAATTTTTTAAAAAAGGCAATTATAAAAGTATAAATATATTAAGTTTAATATTTACATTACTTATGATTTTAGGATATAGTTATGATACTAATTATACTCCTAGCTTAGTTTTAAATAGTAATATTCATATATTAGTTACTGTTATAAAATTTATTGGTTTTTATTTCTTCTTTAAATATTTGTTAAATACAATTTATTATTATATAGTTAATGGTGTATTTAAAGAAAAAACGAATAAAATAAAAAACATGTTTTTAAAACATCCTTTCTTATTTAGTTTTATTAGTTTATTGATAGTTTATGGTATATATTTAATTATCTTTTATCCAGGGGTAATAAATTATGATAATGCTAATCAAATAAAAGAAGTTTTGGGAATGCATACTAGATATTTAGATAGCATAGTTGTTTTAAATGAAAATATTACATTAACTAATTTTAATCCGATAGTCCATACTTTACTTTTAGGTAATTTATTTAAAGTTGGTTTAGCTTTTGGTAATGTCAATTTTGGCTTGTTTTTATATACATTTTTACAAGTAATAATAGTTGCATTAACTCTTAGTTATTCGTTATATTTTTTGTATAAAGAGGGATTGAAGGGAAAATACTTATTAATTATTTTACTTTGTTATATAATTATTCCATATTTTCCTTTATATGCTATAACTGCCGTCAAAGATACACTTTTTTCGATGTTTGTATTATTATATGTAATAAAACTATATCAATTTATAAAGTATAAATTTAAATTTAAAGATTATTTAGTATTTATATTGATAATATTATTAGTTATATTATTTAGAAATAATGGTATTTATTTAATAATGCTTAGTTTACCATTTGCAATTATTGTTAAAAGAAAATTATTTAAACAAATACTATTTCTTTCTTTAGGAGCTTTAATATTTAATTTTGGTTATGGTAAATTATTAACTTATTTAGAAATTCCTAACACCAGTATTCGGGAAATGCTATCAATTCCTTTTCAACAAACTGCTCGGTATGTAAAGTATCATGGTGATGAGGTTACAGAAGAAGAAAAAGAAGCTATCGATGTCATACTTACTTATGATACTTTAGCTAGTAGATATAATCCAATACTTTCTGATAAAGTAAAAAATGAATATAATAAGTATGCTACTAATGAAGAACTTATGGATTATTTTAAAGTCTGGGCGGGTATGCTTATTAAGCATCCAGAAACTTATATCAATGCAACAATTAGTAATGTTTATGGCTATTTTTATCCGGCGACTTATCGGTGGTATGTGTATAATACTTTGAACGAAAAGCTGCCAGAAGCAGGTTTCAATTATCATTTTATTGATTCCTTAGAGCCGGCGCGAGGATTTATTCAAGGCTATAGTGAAGTATTTAAATATATTCCAGGGGTTAATTTAATTGTTAATTGTGGCTTTTATACTTGGAGTTATCTATTCTTGCTAGTAGTGTTAATTTTACAAAAAAAGAAAAAGTATATTATAATGCTTCTTCCGGCATTTTCCCTTATTCTTATGAATGTAGCAGGACCAGCAAATACATATTTTAGATATGTTTTGCCTTATGCAATTTGTTTATTTACAATATTGCCCCTGGTAATTTTGAATATAAATAATAATTTAAAAAGAAAGGATGATTTAAATGAAAAAAATTAATAAAGAATATGATTTAGCTAAAAATGAAAAAATTGAAGCATGGTTAGAATTAAAAGAAAAAATGGGATATATACCAGAGATTACTATAGAGGAGCTTCAAGATTTAATGGATAAATTGGTTTTTTGGTATGAACTAAAATATCCGGACTTTATATTAGATGATTCTTATCTGGCTTGCAATAATCCTCCCGATCCAGAGATGAAAGAACAAGTTGAAGCGTTATCAGAGCATATGACGTTTGACCAATTGATGAATCGTTTAACATATAATCAATATTGCTTTTTGACTGATATTATCCAAAGTTGTGATTTACAATATTATGTTAAAGTTAATAAGGATGATATCAGCGCTCGAGATGGACATTTGTATGTTTGCTATGATCTAGACTCTTTAGAAGCCATATGTTTTGATAAAACTTTAGAGCAAATACTTGGGGGAAAGCTTAATGTGAGTTATTCTTATAGAAGTTTAATCGGTAAATGGCAAGTAGATTTTGATGATCCATTGGTACTTTCGGAAATTCATCGTGCGCTTCAAAAGAATATTAATTCTTTGGATTTGAATTTGAGAAGTGCCAATGACTATCGCAAAAAGATCTTGGATTTGACGGCATTAAGAATGGCAGATGATTCAAAAGATAGATATTTTGCTTGGAAGCGTACGCAGCTTTTTATTGAAGATATTCAAGAAAATTTGCATATTGCAATTGGGGAAGGAATAGAAAAAGCGCGAACTTTAAAACGTACTAGATTTGACAATGATTAATATTTGTTGTATATTAACTATATAAATTTTCTATTTGAGTACTTGAGGAATTTTTTATAGAGAGCTAATAATTGGTGGAAATTAGTAAAATGAACTTAAGGAAGATGAGTAGAGCAAGAAATTTACGCAAGTTTCGGCGTTAACGAATAAAGAGCATAGATTCTATGAATTAAGGTGGCACCGCGGTAATATCGTCCTTAAGTTATAGGGTCTTTTTTCTTTAAAGAAAGGAAGGTTATAATGAAATTTAATACGGATTATAATATTAAAAATGTTGGGGAAGAAATTATATTAAATGGATGGGTTGCTAAAGTGCGTAATTTAGGGGGAGTAATTTTTGTTGACCTTCGAGATAGAAGTGGGATTATGCAATTAGTAATTAGACCCGATAGCCCTATGTATACGGTAGCAAATACTTTAAAAAGTGAATATGTAATAAGAGTAAAAGGGGTAATTGTTGCTCGGGAAAAAGCAAATGAAAATATTCCTACGGGAGAAATTGAAGTAGATGTTAATGATTTAACTATTTTAAATAAATCTTTAGAATTACCTTTTGAAATTAGTGATAATACAACTGCTTTAGAAGATACGCGGCTTAAATATCGTTATTTAGATTTAAGACGAAATACCTTAAGTAACAATTTAGTTGTTAGACATCAAATTACAATGGCTGTGCGAAACTTTTTGGACAAAGAAGGATTTATTGAAGTTGAAACTCCGGTTTTATGTAAAAGTACTCCGGAAGGGGCGAGGGATTATTTGGTACCTTCAAGAGTAAATAAAGGAAAATTTTATGCGCTTCCGCAATCACCCCAAATATTTAAACAATTATTGATGGTTGGGGGAATAATGCGTTATTTTCAGATTACTAAGTGCTTTCGGGATGAAGACTTACGAGCTGATCGCCAACCAGAATTTACCCAAATCGATATGGAGATGAGTTTTGCATCAGTTGATGATGTCATGAATTTAACTGAAAAATTAATTGCGCATGTATTTAAATGTGTTAAAGGGATTGAAGTAAAATTACCACTGTTAAGGATGCCTTATGATGATGCTATAAAATATTATGGCTCTGATAAACCAGATTTACGTTTCGATATGAAAATCCAAGATTTAAATGCTATTTTTGCTAATACCAATATCGAATTTTTATATAAATGCTTACAAGATGGAGGCATTATTAATGGAATAATTGTTAAAGGAGAAAGTGACAAATATTCGCGGAAAGAAATCGATAAATTAACTGAATTTGTTAAAACTTATAAAGCATCAGGTTTAGCCTATATAAAAAAAGATGGAGGACTAAATGGCTCATTAGTTAAAAATTTAAAACCTGAGGAAGTAGATAAAATTAATGCTTTGTTAGATGAAAAAGATATCTTATTTATTGTTAGTGATAAATATAATATTTGCAAAACCGCTTTGGGGGCTTTACGTTGTAAAATTGCTAAAGATTTAAACTTGATTAATCAAAGTGATTATAAATTGTTATGGGTAACAGATTTCCCTTTATTTGAGTGGAGCGAAGAAGAAGGCCGTTATATGGCAATGCATCACCCATTTACAGCGCCGAAGGATAATGATATAGATAAACTTTTAACTGATAAAGGAAATTGCTATTCTAAGGCCTATGATATTGTAATCAATGGGTACGAAGCTGGTGGTGGGTCTATCCGTATTCATGATGAAAAGATTCAAGAAAAAGTATTTAAAGCCTTAGAATTAACTGATGAACAAATAAAAGGAAAATTCGGATTCTTCGTTGATGCTTTAAAATATGGAACTCCTCCGCATGGTGGACTAGCGATTGGCTTAGATCGTTTGACAATGCTTTTGGTAGGAACTGATAATATTCGTGATGTTATAGCTTTTCCAAAAACTACAAGTGCTAGTGATTTAATGAGTGATTGTCCAAATGTGGTAGATTCTACCCAATTAAAAGAATTGGGTATAAGCATAGATAAATAAATATGCTGGGGGTATGGTTGTGTTTAAATTAAATAGTAATGATAGAGAAAAATTTATAAAGTTTTTAATGGATAATTATGATAAGTTCCCTCAAGGAGTAAAAGATTTTTTTGATAATCATTTTTCTTTAGATGAAGTTTACCAATTTGATTTTATGGCAGAAATATATGCATATTTGTTTCCGCAAAAATATATGACGGATTTTAACTTTTATACTTGTTATATAACTTGTTTATTTAATAAGTTTCCAGATTTGAAGGAACGCAAGGTTTTAGAAATTGCAAGTGGTTTAATACCTGGCTTAGCTTATTTGATTGAGAAAATAATTAAATCAAATAATATTAGCTGTATGGATCCAAGACTTCTTAATTTGCCTGTTCGAGGAGTTAAACAAATTAAAAATAAATTTACAATGGAAACTGATATAAGTCCATATGATTTATTAATTGCCCATTGCCCTTGTGAAGCGTTTGAAGTGATAGTTAATAGAGTTTTAGAAGAACCAAAAGACATATGTATTCAAACTTGCAGATGTTATGGTGATGAATATTTAAGCGATTTTAGATTTCGAAGATACATAATCAAACAAATAATTAAATTAGAAAAGTTACAAAAATATGGTTATTATGTTGATACAACATATACACCTCTGATGATTAATGAGGCACCAGTAATTACTTTAAAAAGAGGAAAAAATGTTTGAGGGTTTAAAAATAAAAGCAAATAGTTTATAATAAAAACAGATAAAAAAAGAAATGATACAACAAATAATAGTATTTGTTAATCAAGGATATAGTTTTTTGAGAGGATGATAGATAATGATAACTAAACCAAAAGGCACTTACGATTTAACTGGGATAAATGGAAAAATATATACTTATTTAAGTAATGAATTTATGGCTTATATGAATAATTATAATTATGAATTTATTAGAACACCGATTTTTGAAGCAAGTGAATTATTTCATCGCACTGTTGGTGAAGGAACTGATATTGTCACAAAAGAAACTTATGATTTTAAAGATCGGGGAGAAAGGGACATAACATTAAGACCAGAAGGAACTGCTGGTGTTGTTAGAAGCTTAATTGAAAACAAATTATATGGAAATCGTAACGACTCTATTAAACTATATTATAATGGAACGATGTATCGTTATGAAAGACCTCAGGCTGGTAGATATAGAGAATTTATCCAATTCGGTGTGGAAGTGTTTAATTCTAATGATGTCATGAGTGATGCCGAAGTAATTAGTTTAGGATACTATTTTTTGAGTGATTTAGGGTTAGATATAACTGTTAAAATCAATTCTTTAGGGGATGCTCAGTCAAGAGTGGATTATACTAATGCTTTAGTAGATTATTTTAAACCGCACATTAATGAATTATGTAGTGATTGTCAAAAAAGATTAGAGACAAATCCTCTTAGAATAATTGATTGTAAAGTTGATAAAGATAAGGATATTATAAAAAATGCTCCGAATATAAGTGACTATTTAAGCCAAGAAAGTAAAGACAGGTTTGAAAAATTAAAGAGTTATTTGAACTTTTTAGAAATTAATTATGAGGTTGATGAAAGCATTGTTCGGGGGCTTGATTATTATGATGAAAATGTATGGGAATACGTATTAGAAAGTGATTCCTTAGCTTTAGGGGGCGGTGGCAGATATAACCACTTAGTTAAAAATCTAGGTGGGCCTGATATGCCTGCGGTAGGTTTTGCTTTAGGAATAGATAGAGTAATTTTAAAGTTATTAGATATTATTGATGTTAGAAAATTGGATAACGCAGTTGATGTTTATATTATGGCAGTTAGTGAAGAAGAAAAAATTCAAGCTTTAAGATTAGCTCAAAACTTACGACTTAATAATATTATTACAGAAATAAATGATAATGGTTTGAGTTTGAAATCGCAATTTAAGGCTGCTGATAATAATCATGCAAAATTTTTATTTATTCTTAACGATGATGATTTACAAAAAGGTTTAATAAATGTCAAAGATAATGTGACGAAAGAAGAAATAAAAATTAGTGAAGATGAAATTGTAGATTGGATTATGGGAAATATTTAAAAGGAGAAATAATTATGGTTATAAAGGAAATATTAGATAAAAAAGATGAATTAATAGATAAGGAAATTACAGTTAGTGGTTGGATTAGAAATCATCGTCCCCAAAAAGAGTTTGGATTTATTGATTTTTCCGATGGAACTTGTTTTAAACATTTACAAATTGTTTATGAAAATACGCTGCCAGATTTTATGAAAATTGCTAAATTATTAGTTGGTTGTGCATTAGAAGTTAGAGGGATATTAGTTAAATCTAGTGGAAATCAAGATGTTGAAGTAAAAGCAAAAGAAATTAAGGTACTAGGAAATTGTCCTGAAGACTATCCAATTCAACCTAAAAGACATACTAATGAATTTTTAAGAGAACAAGCTTATCTTAGAGCAAGAACTAACATGTTTCAAGCGGTATTTCGTATTCGTTCCTTAGCGGCGCAAGCGATTCACAAATATTTTGGAGATAGAGGCTATGTTTATGTTAATACTCCAATTATTACTGCTAATGACTGTGAAGGGGCTGGCGAAATGTTCCAAGTTACTACTTTAGATTTAGAACGTGTTGCCAAAAATGGAGAAGTAGATTATAGTAAAGATTTTTTTAGTAAGCCTACAGGTCTTACCGTGTCTGGGCAACTTGAAGGTGAAACATTTGCTATGGCTTTTTCCAAAGTCTATACTTTTGGTCCGGCATTTAGAGCAGAAAATTCAAACACTAAAACTCATATGTCAGAATTTTGGATGGTTGAACCTGAAATTGCTTTTTGTGATATAAAGGGTCTTATGGATATAGAAGAAGATATGCTTAAATATATAGTTAATTATTGTTTAACCAATGGAAAAGATGAAATGGAATTTTTGGATAAATTTGTGGAAAAAGGTTTAGTTCAAAAATTAACTAAATTAGTAAATAGTAAATTTATTAGAATATCTCATAAAGAAGTAATCGATATTTTAAAGGAATCTAAATGCAAATGGGAGTTTGAACCGTCTTATGAAGAAGACTTGGCTAAAGAACATGAAAAATACATAACTGAGTATTTTGATGGCCCAGTGTTTATTACTGATTGGCCAAAAGATATTAAAGCGTATTATATGAAACAAAATGCTGATGGTAAGACTGTTGCTGCAGTAGATTTAGAGCTTCCAGAAGTTGGTGAATTAATGGGTGGTTCGCAAAGAGAAGAATCTTATGACAAATTAGTTGCGAGAATGAAAGAACTTAATATGAATCCTGATGATATGTATTGGTATGTAAATTTAAGAAAATATGGTACTTGTGTTCATTCTGGCTTTGGTTTAGGCTTTGAAAGACTAATTATGTATTTAACGGGAATGGAAAATATAAGAGATGTAATTCCATATTATAGAACACCAGGAAATTGTGAGTTTTAAAAGAAAGGTTTTTTATGAAAAATATTGTAGTAGTGGTTGGTATGTGTGGAGTTGGCAAGTCAGTTACTTGTGATTATTTAGAATCTCTTGGTTATGAACGAATTTATTTTGGGGCAATAACCTTTGATGAATTAGAAAAAAGAGGGATTCCTGCTACTCCAGAAAGTGAAAGACAAATGCGGGAAAGTTTGCGAAAAGAACATGGGATGGGTGTTTTTGCACAACTAAATATTCCTAAAATTAAAAATATGAAATCTCAAAATATTGTAGTTGAAAGCTTATATTCTTGGGACGAACTTAAAATATTACAAAATGAGTTTGGAAAACAAGTGACTGTAATAGCAATTGTTGCTGATAAAGATATTCGCTATGAACGTCTTAGTAAAAGAAAACTACGACCATTTACTAAAGAGGAAGCTAAAGCACGAGATATATCAGAAATTGAAAATATTGCTAAGGCTGGCCCAATAGCGTATGCTGATTATTTTGTAGATAATAATGGAACTATTTTAGATTTGCATCAAAGAATTGATACCATATTGGGAGAATAATTATGAATGAATGCAGTAAAAAAGAAGCTATTGAAGAAGCTAAAGCTAGTTTAGAAATAGAAAATTTATATGTTAGTGAAGAAATATTAGACAATGTTTTATTAGATGAAGAAAATACATTGAAAAGAAAAAAAGGTGATAAAGATGATGGACGAAGGCGAAATAAAGTGGAATGAGTATTATATACCAGGGACAACAGTATTTAAAAACAAATTAGGTATAACTAATGAAGAAGAATTACAACAAGTAGAAGCTGATATTACATTTCAAAAATTATTAGAGCTTTACGATAATCCTATTGCAGGAAATTTTGATGTTGAACATTTTCGGACAATACACAAATATTTATTTGAAGATATTTATTATTTTGCTGGAGAATTTCGAAATGTGGAAATGCATAGATATACGACGTTTGTTAATTCTAAAGAAATAGAGTTTAGATTGAATGCTATTTTAAGGGAAATGCAAGAAGATATTTTGAAGTGTCAATCTTATCAGCAATGTGTTTCTTTTTTAGCGGAATTTTACTACAGTTTAACCGATGTTCATCCATTTAGGGAAGGCAATGGCAGAACTATTAGAGAATTTTTAAGAGAATTTGTGGATATATATATGCCTCAGTATAAATTGCGGTGGTCAAAAATGGATAAAAAGGCTCTTTTAGAAGGATTAGTTTACGGAATCATGGGAAAAGGACTTTTGGAAATTGAATTTCGTAACGGGTTGGTTGATCGGGAAGAAAAAATAAGTAGATAAGAAGGAATAATATGAACAATTTAGAAATAGAAAAAATTAAATATGCAAAATATAAAGATGGTCTATTTGATAATTTAGATGCTGATACTTTATTAAGTATGCAAGTTTTAGAATTATTAGAACAAAGTGGATACTCATTAGATATGGTGGGAACATATTTGTTTAGAGACATGATTGTGCGAGTAAGTAAACGTTTAAATGGAGAAGATACGCATAGAAAAATGCTTGAAAATAGAGAGTTAATTAAAGAATTATCTAACCCGTATTCCCAATTTTATGCTGATTTAGCTAGAAATGATTTAGATATGGGAATCAATTTATTTCATGAATATTTAGAAGATGCTCAAGCAAATGTTGATAGCCAAAAATATGATACTCCAGAATCAATAAAAAGGATAGTTCACGAGCTACCTGATGAAATTAATTATGGTTCTGCAGCTTTCTTGGCGGGAGCTTATATTAGTAAAAAAATAAATCCTGTTGCAAGTAGTGAAAGAGAATATAAAAGAACAAGAATAAAGAATGTTCGGACTAAGGAGGAAACAGATGAGTAGATTTACAAAAGAAATGGTTGATGATTATGCCAATAAATTATTGATTGGTTTGACTCCTGAAGAAAATGACTTGGTATTAAAAGAATTTGATATAATTGATGCTAATATGCAAATAATTGCTAATATTCCCAATATTAAGGATGTAGAACCAATGACTCATGCTTTAGATGATTTTTGTTATGTTTTAAGGGATGATGTGGCAGGAGAATCAGTTCCAATAACAGATTTACTAAAAAATTGTGATAATTATGAAGATAGAGAAGTAGTTGTACCAAAGGTGGTGGATTAATGGTTGAATTAGGTATTAAAAAGTTACATGAATTATTAAAAAGTGGGGAAGTTACAAGTGCAGAACTAATTAAAGAATCTTTACAAAAATCCCATGAAATTCAAGAAAAATGTAATGCTTTTGTCACAATTATGGATGATGCTTTATCTACTCAAGTTACTGATGATGTGCTTTCAGGGATACCTTTTGGTATAAAAGATAATTATTCAACTAAAGGTATTTTATCGACTGGTTCTAGTAATACTTTAAGAGATTATGTTCCTTTTTTTGATGCAACTGCAGTAGCAAATTTAAGAATCCATGGAGCAGTCCCTGTAAATAAAACTGCCTTAGATGAATTTGGTATGGGAGGAACAGGAACAACTGCTCATACAGGAGTTATTCGTAATCCTTGGGATGTAAAGCGGATGTGTGCGGGTTCATCAAGTGGTTCTGCCGCAGCAGTTGCAGCAGGAGTATACCCTTATGCTTTGGGAAGTGATACTGGAGATTCTATTCGGAAACCAGCTGCTTTTTGTGGAATTGTTGGCTATAAGCCAACTTATGGTATGATTTCCAGGTATGGCCTTTTCCCATTTGCCTCTAGTTTAGATCATTGTGGTGTTTTAACAAGAAGCGTTGAAGATGCAGCAATTGTAGTTGACGCGATGAAAGGTTGCGATGAACTTGATCAAACTAGTTGGGATTCGCAAGATATTTCTTTAGCCAATTCTTTGGATGGAAATGTTGCTGGGAAAAAACTATTTTTTATCAAGGAAATCGTTGATGAAAGTAATTATCCCGATCTTTCAAAGGAACTAAAAGAACATCTAAGTAATTTTAGAAAGACTATTAAAAATTTAGAACGTATTGGTGTTAGCGTTGATGAGGTAAGTATTGATAAAACCTTGCTTAATGCTATTCCAAGTGTATATGTTTGCTTGTCTTGTGCTGAGGCAACAAGTAATATGTCCAATTTAACAGGTATTATCTTTGGCCCTCGAGGTAAGGGAGATAATGTGACAGAAATGATGAAGGATCACCGAACTAAAGGATTTTCTCCCCTTATTAAAAGAAGATTTGTAATAGGTTCTTATATTTTACAAAAGGAAAATCAAGAAAGATATTTCGTCAATGCTCAGAGGGTTAGAAGATTAATTGTTGATAAAATGAAAGAATTATTTAAAACTTATGATGGCCTTATTTTACCAGTCTCAACGGGGGGAGCACCATATATTGATGGATCTAAAGATGAAATTAATGCCAGTGATACTGCAATACTTGAAGAACATTTGCAAATTGGTAATTTCGGAGGTTTCCCATCAATTACGATTCCTAATGGCTTTGTTAGTAAATTACCAGTTGGGGTAAATATTACTGGTGATTGTTATGATGATGCTAATATTTTAAATATCGCTTATGCTTTAGAAGCTACTATGAATTATAAAGGAATGATTGCAGGTGATAAATATGAGTAAATATAAGGCAGTAATTGGCTTAGAAATGCATTGTGAATTAAAAAGTAATTCCAAAGTATTTTCAAATGCCTGTAATGAATATAGTGAAATAGCTAATATTAATGTTCAAGCCCTAGATATGGCTTTTCCAGGAACTCTACCAGTGGTTAATAAAGAATGCGTAAGAAAAGCTTTACTTATGAGTATAGTTTTAAATTGCAAGCAGCCAGAATATCTTTACTTTGATCGGAAAAACTATTATTATCCCGATTTACCTAAGGGTTATCAAATAACCCAAATGCATAGTCCAATTGGGATTGATGGCCACATTACAATTAATTGTAACGGCTATGAAAAAGACATATTAATTCATGATATCCATCTAGAAGAAGATTCAGCAGCTTTAGAACATTTTTCAGATGCTTCTTTAATCGATTACAATCGCTCTGGGGTTCCATTATTAGAACTTGTTACTGAACCTTGTTTTAATTCAGCTGAAGAAGCAGTAGTTTTTTTAGAAGAAATGCGGCGAATTTATCAATATTGTGATGTTTCTGATGCTGATACTCAAAAAGGACAAATAAGATGTGATGTCAATGTTTCTATTATGGATGAAGATGCTAAAGAATTAGGAACAAAGGTCGAAATTAAAAATGTTAATACTTTTGCTAATGTATTTGAAGCAATTAATTATGAAATTAAAAGACAAAGTGAACTTAAAGATGCCGGTAGGTATGCTGAAGTAGTTCAAGAAACTAGAAGATTCGATGAAGAGACGGGAACAACTAAGAGAATGCGGGGAAAAGTTGATGCAATCGATTATAAATATTTTGTAGAACCTAACATTCCCAAATATAAGATTGATAATTCCTGGTTAGAAGAAATTAAAAAAGATATTCCTGAACTTCCTAGAGAAAGAAAAAATAAATATATAAATTCTTGGCACTTGAGTGAATATGATGCAAATATTATTATAAAAGATAAAAGTTATGCTGACTATTTTGATGAATGTGTTAATTTAGGAATGGATGCTAAGGTTGCCGCCAATTGGTTAATTGTTAATATAATAGCTTATCTAAGTAAAGAAGATATTAGTATTAAGGAATTTTTCTTAACGCCCAAACTATTAAAACAAATAATTGATGAACTTAATAAAGGAACTATTTCTTCTAAGCAAGCCAAGGAAATATTCTTTAAAGCATTGGATGAAGAAAAAGAACCAAGTAGTTATATAAGTAAGGATATAGCTCAAATATCAGATAAAGTTGCTTTAGAAGAAATAATTACCAATATTTTAAATAATAATAGTAAACAAATAGAAGAATATAAAAATGGCAAAACTAATCTATTTGATTACTTTGTTGGTCAAGTTATGAAAGAAACCAGAGGAAAAGCTAATCCTATATTAACTAAAGAAATATTAAAAGACAAGCTAGATAATTAACTTGTCTTTTTTTTGCGTCTAGCTTCATTACCCTTTTCCTGATTATATTTTCTTATAGCCATTTTAATAAGATATTCTAATTCCTTATTAACACTTCTGGAATGAGCTTCAGCCATTTCTTTTAATTCTTCCATTAACTCTTCATCAATTCTTAATGGATAGGGATTAATCAATTTCATATACTACACCCACCAACTTCTACTAAGAATGATACCAATTTGATAGCAAATTTACTAGTAGTCAATCTGATATCATTTTGACTACTTTTAAATATTTAATAATTTTTTTATAATTAATTTATAGTACAGTAAGTGGTTTTTACAATTTTTTAATTATAATACATAATTCGACAAGATAATTTTTACTTGTTTGTTATACTGTATTTAATGTAGGGAAGGATTGATTGTTATGAAAAAAACTAATGAAAAGAAAGCGCTAATGTTATCAGCTGTAGCTATAATTACATTAATAGTTGTAGTAATTGGAGCAACATATGCTTATTTTCAAGCCCAAGGTGGAGGTTCCGGAAATACCAATGTTAATGTTCAAACTGCAACAACTGATAATTTATCATTTCAAGTAGGAAGTGCAATAAGTTTAACAGCAAATCAAGAAGATTTTGGTAGTGGCATGCCTAATAAAAGTGGAAGTACAACAGCAAGTGCAACTTTAACGGCTAATAATGCTACAAATAACGCTACGAGAAATTATTACATTTATTTAGATATTACAAGTAATGATTTTGAATATACAACAATTAATAATCAAGCAGAATTATTATTAAAAATAACAGATCCAACTGGTGCAGAAGTAACAACACTTGGTTCTTTAGAAAGAAAAACAAGTGGAGGAGTTACTGGATTTGATATAACATCATATGATAGATTAATAGCTATTGCAGATAATTATGAAATAACATCAACTGGAACAACTACTCAAGATTGGACAGTAGAAGTAATATTTGTCAATTTAGATAGTGATCAAAATGCGAATACAGGTAAAACTTTTAATGCAAATTTGATAATTCAAGAGGAAGAAATTACAACAAATTATTTATCAGATTATATAATAAATGAAGTATATGCAGGAGTTGAAGGATCTTCAGGAATATATTACCATGATGGAATAGGAGAATATATCAATGCCGATCAAGAAGCAGGAGATAATAGTTATCGTTATAGTGGTTCAAATGATGTAGTAAATAATTATGTTTGTTTTGGACCTGGAGCTGAGGCTGATGGAACATGTGCAAATGATAATTTATATCGTATAATTGGCTTATTTGATGATGATAATAATGGAACATATCAAGTGAAGTTGATTAAATCAGATTATACAACAAGTGATATGCTGGGAACAGATGGCAGAGATTATGATGGTAATTATTCGTATGTTACTTCTTATTATAAAGGAAGCATGGACACAAGTACAATAGCAGCATATAGATGGAATTATGATACGAGTGTAAGTAGTAGTGGCTCAAATAATTGGACAACGAGTGAATTTAATACAATAAATTTAAATACAAATTATTGGAATTATTTAGATTCAACTTGGCAAAATTTAATAGCAGAGGCAACTTGGCATCTGGGAGGAATGACATCACGGGACAATACAGCAAAAGCATTTTATGATGGCGAAAGAAATAATGTAGGATATGGAAGTAATCCAACAACATATACTGATGAAGTAGGATTAATGTATCCAAGTGATTATGGATATGCTGCAAGTCCAGATGCGTGGATAACAGATTTACGTTCATATAATAATTCCACAATAACAGCAAACAATTGGCTGTATATGGGGTTAGTTGAATGGACACTCACTCCGCGTTCATCGTACAGTAATCCCGTGTTTGGTGTGATCACCGTCGGCTACTTGTTCGATCGTGGTGCGATCCTCGAGTATGCCGTTAGACCTGTCTTTTATCTAGAATCTAATGTATCATTACAAGGAGGAAGCGGAACATCAAGTGATCCGTATCGCCTTGCAGTGTGATGAACCTTTAAGCCTCCGCCGGCGGCTCTTAATCCGCCCGGAGGCCGGGAAGTTTAAACAAGTAAACTAGTAGGTAGTTTAGCCTACTTTTTAAATTCAAATATTGTTGAAAATATTCAATTTTAAGAGAATATATGTTATAATTTCTTTGACAGGGTGAATAGATTATGAAAATAACAAAGTATCATTGGATTGCTGGACTATTAGTATTAGTAATTGTTGTCCTAGCAGGTCTTTTAGGCTTTTTTGTAGGTAATCGCAATTTAGGATATCGAACTATTGCTGATGGTATTGTTATTGCTGATGATGGAGAGTCTCATGAATCAGTTATGTTAACGGCCTATACTGAGTATACCGATTTGTTAAATGATTTAGGTATTGCTAAAGATGTCTTTTTAACAGCAGGAGACTTTGATGATTATGATTATATAATAGATTATATTTATTATGAAGATGATTTAGTTATAGATAAAATAAATTTGGATATTACTGATGATGGAGTTGTAATAGAATATATTGTTAATAAGGAAATTACAGAAAGTGATGAATTGTTAATATATTTTATTAGAATTGAAAAAGATTCTCTTAGTGATTATGAATTTGCTAGTAGAAGATTTGAATTAAATTAATCTTTTACTTTTTTTTTTACTATGATATAATTTATATAGCATAGGAGAGATAATAATATGTTTGGAAAAATAGTTTATATTGGGGATAGTGAAGCCCATGTAGAAAATTTACAAAAAGAAGCTAGTGAAGCCGATTTAATGAATATGAATGTCATATTCGAAGAAAATAATCAAAGAATACTAGGGGAAGTATTTGAACTTGGTAATGAAGTAATTAAAATAAGGTTTTTAGGAGAATACATTAATGGTAGATATGTTAATGGGGTTTTAAGAAAACCAATGCTTACAAGCAAAATTAGAATGATTAATTCTGAAGAATTAATGGAACTTGTGGGTAGTTATGATGCATCTAGTTTCATTTTAGGAGAAAGTGCCATTTATAAGGGATTTAACATATGTCCTAATATTAATAGTTTGTTTTCTAATCATTTAGCAATATTTGGAAATTCTGGATCAGGTAAATCTTGTGGAGTTGCTAGAATAGTTCAAAATATATTTAATAATAAATATACTATTCAATACAATGCTAATTTATTTATATTTGATTCTTTTGGAGAATATAAAAATGCATTTGGAAGACTAAATGAAATAAATCCTAACTATAGTTATAAGTTTATTACTACTAATCCTACAGATTCAACAGATATACTTTTAAAAATACCTGTAAGTTTGTTAGAACTTGATGATATGGCATTGCTCCTTCAAGCCTCTAATCATGCTCAACTTCCAATTATTGAACATACAATAAAACTTGCTAAAATATTTTCAACTGATACGGAAGAATCAAGAGCATATAAAAACCATTTGATTGCTAAAGCATTACTTGCTGTACTATTTAGTAATGAAACTGTTGCTAGTAAGAAAAATGAAATATTTACAATTATTGAAGTTTGTAATACGCCAGAATTTAACTTTGATTCTGTTATTCCAGGGCTTGGATATACGAGAACGTTTAGTGAATGTTTTGAAATAGATTCTAATGGTAATTTTGGCGAATCAGTACTTATTACTAATTATATTTTAGGAAAAATTAATGATGATTTAGATGCAATAAAAGCTCCAGAAACTGCTAGTTATTCCCTTAAGGATTTTGCTAAAGCTATGGAATTTACTTTGATTAGTGAAGGGTTTCAACACAATCAAAACTTACATGATGATGCTGTTATATTAAGAGTTCGTCTTAATTCAATTATTAATAGCAAAATGTATAACTATTTTTCTAGCGAATATGTCCCAGTAGTTGATTATATTTCTTCACTAGTAGCAATGGGTAGTCGCAAGGCTCAAATCATTAATATAAATTTGGAAGATATTGATGATACATTTGCTAAAGTGTTTGTTAAGATTATTTCCAGACTTATATTTGATTTTTCTAAGGAAAGTAAAGAAAGAGCTAAAATACCTTTTCATTTATTTCTAGAAGAAGCCCATAGATATATTCAAAAAGATAATGATACTTTCTTACTTGGTTATAATATATTTGACCGGATTGCTAAAGAAGGACGTAAGTATGGGGTAATACTTGATATAATTAGTCAAAGACCCGTAGAAATATCTGATACTGTTATTGCTCAATGTAATAACTTCCTAATATTTAAAATGACACACCCTCTAGATATTAAATATATTGGGGAAATGCTTCCAAATATATCTGCAGATATCCTAGATAAGCAAAAGGTATTACAACCCGGAAATTGTGTTTGCTTTGGTGGGGCATTTAAAATACCAATGATTGTTAAAATGGAAATGCCTAATCCAATGCCATTTAGTAGTAACTGTGATGTTTCAAGTTGTTGGAAATTACAAGTAGATAGTATGCCAGGACAAAATACAAATGAATTTAACAATCCAAGCGGACCAGAAAACTTGGATAGTGGCGATAATAATGCTCCAAATATTATGGGGCCATCAGATACTCCAATGCCAAAATCACCAGAGATAATAGCTGCTTAGCGTGTTTCTAGTAATAGCAAATTTGCATTTTTAGGTATTTTATGCTATAATTATGAACATACTTGAAGTAAGGAGAGTATAATAAATTAAGTATGAAAGATTATATAATTGAGAATAAAAAGGGATTAATTTTAGTTATCCTGGGGGTGATGATATTAATAGTAATGTTACTATTATATCACCGATGTTCGCATCAAGAGTTAATGGTTAGTCCCATAAATACTTTTGAAGCGAAAATTACAGAACCACAATCTAAAAGAATTTTAACGGAAGAAGAACTTTTAGAAATATATTTAACAGATAATACTGAAACTATTAATTTTTTTGCAAATGTGTTTCAAATTGACCAAAATACTTTAATGGATAAGTTAAGATTAGAGTATAAAAATATTAATTTATTAAATTCAACTAATTTAGGATATACATTAAGTGAATATTTGTTAGTTTTAGAAGATAATGAAAAGGAATTGTTTGGAAATAGGGTAGTTCCTTGCTATGAAACTAAAGAATATATGGTAGCATTACTTAAATATTTTAGTAATATCTATTCAAATGTAGATTTTAGTATAGCTGCTGCAATTGCTCAAATTGAATCTGGTTATACTGCTCAAAGTATGTTAAATAAAAACAATATTTTTGGTGGTATGTCTGGTGGAGGACTAATTAAATATAAAAATATTGAATATGGTATATTAAGTTATATTAAACTTTTAAGTGATGGCTATTTTGGTAAGGGGCTTACTACTGTTGAAGATATTGGTAGAGTTTATAATCCAACCATTAATGAAAATGGTGTAAAAATTGCTAAACCTAGTTGGGTAAGTAAAGTAAATAATGCTTTAAGTGAATTTACAGGATTAGATACAACAATGGATATTGCTACATTAAATTCTTTTAAAACATCATAATTATCGAGAAAATATGAATAAACCACATTTCTAGAATAGAGAAATGTGGTTTTGTTGTTTAGATGTCAATTATTGTATTTTTTGGTCAAAGGCAATTGCTAAATGTATAATTATTTGCTATAATTAAATTACCTGGAAGGCTAGTCTATGTCTATATAAAACCGACTAGATATGATATACGGGAATCTAATTGGATTGTGGTGTAGAAGACTTGTCCATTAAGTGCACAAGGATCCTAAAACAGTTCATGTGATGCCCACCTGCCGAGAGCGGGTTTTTATCAATGCATGGCTGCCTTCTGGGTTTTATTATGGGTGATAATTATGTTTGATAGATTAATAGAATTAATTGGGAAAAATAATTTGGAAAAAATAACTAATAAAAGGGTTGCTATTGTAGGTCTTGGAGGTGTCGGTGGCTTTGTTTTAGAAGCCCTAGTGCGTAGTGGTGTTAAAAACATAACTATTTGTGATGGTGATGCTGTTGATATTACTAATCTAAATAGACAGATTATAGCTACTACTAAAAATATTGGTGAAAAAAAGGTTGATGTAGCTACTAAAAGATGCTTGGAGATAAATCCGGAAGTAAATATTATTAGTATTGATAAATATATTGATAAAAATAATATTCATCTTTTAAGTAATATAGATTATATTATTGATGCTTGTGATGATTTGGCAGCTAAAATAGCATTAATTAAATTAGCTTTGGATAATGATATTAAAATAATTTGTGCGTTAGGGACTGGGAAAAGGATTAATCCGGAAGGAATAACTTTAACAAGGCTAGATAAGACTTGTAATGATGCTTTAGCTAGAAGTTTGCGGCATAGACTACGTAAGGAAAATCTTAGTTTAAAAATACCAGTTGTTTATCATGCTGGTTTACCTTTAAATAATGAAAAAACAGTATCATCTTGTATATTTCCTCCCGCTGTTGCAGGATTATATCTAGCATATTTTGTAATAAATGGCAATCCGTTGAGAGTTACCAAATAGAGATTGTGTAACTTT
>ENA-ORSI01001498-ORSI01001498.1-human-gut-metagenome-genome-assembly--contig:-NODE-1498-length-19763-cov-4.322356_pt1 | contig 19763 bp, 15 predicted proteins | sample MGYA00242187_ERZ509154 | MGnify/ENA primary metagenome ERZ509154 (study PRJEB26280, sample SAMEA2338627) | human gut metagenome | biome: human gut; feature: human-associated habitat; material: faeces...
CAGCCCGCAAAAGCCTGCCCTTACAGGGGAGGTGGCCGCGAAGCAGGCCGGAAGGGCTTTGACGGGCCTTGCGGCTATCGCTCTCTGACGGGTTATAGCCCGCTCAAATGATCCTCTGCACAAATCGCCCCGCGCTCTCCATTGCGACGGCGGCTCTGCGGATCGGCATCTGCTGGAATACATGCCAGCACTCGGGGTAGACTTCCAGCTGGGCGTACACCCCGGCCTTCTGCAGGTTCTCCACAAGGCGCTCACTGTCGGACTTCAGAATTTCGTTTGTGCCTACCTGTACCAGCGTTGGGGGCAGACCGCGCAGGTCGGCAAAAAGCGGGCTGTAGCACGGGCGCGACCAGTCGGCATCGGGGCCGGTGTAGGCCTCGCGCACGGCGGCGATGTACTCCATCGTCAGCATCGGGTCCAGTGTCTTGCAGGTGCGATAGCTCTTTCCGCTGGCCGTCATATCGGTCCATGGGCTGAACAGCACCAGCCCGCGCGGCTGGGCGCGGCCCTGCTCCTTCAGCTTTAAAGCCAGCTCCAGCGCCAGGTTGCCCCCGGCGGAGTCGCCCGCGACGATAACGTCCCGCGCACCGTAGCCCATATACATTAAATAATCCCACATCGCCACGGCATCCTCAATGGCCGCAGGGAACGGGTGCTCCGGCGCAAGGCGGTACTCAAACGAGAGCACGTCAAACCCGGTAGCCAGCGCCAGCTTGCTGGCCAAAATGCGGGCGTACCCCAGCTGGCCGCAGGTGTAGCCGCCGCCGTGGCAGTACAAAACGGCGTGGCGGCGGTCATGGCCGTGCTCCAGGCTGACCCACTCGGCGGGGATGCTCCCCACTGTCAGGCTGTCGCTGCGGATGCCGATGCCCGGCGTGACGAGCCGCGCAAACAGCTCCTCCGCGGCGCGCTGGCGCTCCAGATCCTCGGGCGTCGTCGAGGTGTGGTCGCTGATGCTGTGCACGGCCTTGATGGCCCGCATCATCGGGCCGAGGTCGTCGGGGTTCTGCTCCTGCTGGGGCACCAGCGTTTTGATGACAGCCTCGAGCCGCTGGCTCAAATCATTTTTCCTTCTGGACATGGCAGCTCCTTACAGCTTGGCCAGCAGCCGCGTCCATACGGTGCGCAGCAGCGGCGGATGTGCGGCGGGCAGGCCGCACAGGCGGTAGATTTTGTTCAGCGGCGGGAAAACCCCACGCCTGACATAGCCATTGTAAATCAGCTTCAGCTGGCGGTCCTTCGCTGCACCCGGCAGATGCAGGATGCAGACGGGGTCGAGTGTATAATTTGTCGATACATAGTAGAAATGCCCGCCAAGCCAGTAGCGGAAGATATAGGCATTTGCAGCACGGACCGGCTGTCCAACCAGCAAGCTGCGGTAAACGGCACCGCACCAGACGGCCTCGTCACCCTCTCTCGGGGTGATGCCCTTTGCCTGCAGTTCTTCAAAATAGTCACGGCACAGCGACATAAAATCGGTCAGCCGCGCCCTGCTGCCCGCGACCAGCTCGCCGCCGAAGTGCGTCAGCGCGTGCGGTGCGCCGTCCGGCTCCACCGCATCAAAGCAGCGGCTGATGGCGGCGGTCATCGTCTGGCTGGCGGCGTGGGGGACTTGATACAGCAGCACGGCCTCGTCGCATTCCCGCCACAGATCGTCCAGCGGGCGCTGGGTGAAGGTGTCGAGGTCGAGCATCGCCGCGCGGGCAAAGTCGCGGTTTTCCAGCACCCACGCCATGGCGCAGAGCTTGTAGTAGGCCAGTGCCCAATTGGTGTCGGCGGGCACGCGGTAGGTGGTAAACGGGCAGTCCCAGATCTCGACGCCGCCCTGCGTCAGCTGGCAGCGGAACGGCTCCGGCACGGGAGCATTCGTCAGCAGGGCCACTGTGCAGGCAGGGTTCTGCGCCTTGGCGCTGCACAGCGCCACGACGGTGCAGCGGTCATAGACCGTGCGGCCCAGATTGGCGGCGTCCCCCTCGCGGTAGCCGTCCAGCGTGGCGAACGCGCCGAAAATCAGATTTTCCATGGGCAGACCCCTCCGTTACACACAAATACATCTTTATTATAGTCATTTTAGGGGTAGATGTCTATGGCCATCCCCTGCAAAATGCGCGGGAGCGACGGAAAAATAACTCAGACCGTCAAAAAATTGCATTCTTGCCTTCTTGCTTATGTAGGGGCGACCATTGGTCGCCCGTCAACTTACCGCAGCAACGCATTTTCCGGGAAAGCTTTCTTACAAGGCAAACGGGCGCGGGCGAGCGATGCTCGCCCCTACAAGCGCTTTTCGACAGTCTGGGAAAAATAACTTTTTTGTGTGCAGACCTTGCCGAATTTTGTCATACCCTTTATAATGTTTACAGATGTAAAATTTTTATGAAGCGGCATCGCCACAGGCTGTGCCGCGCGGAGCAGTGTTTTTTATGGCGTTTTCTTCGGTGCAATTTCTGTTCGTTTTTCTGCCGCTGTCGCTGGCGGTCTACTGGCTGTGCCCCAAGTGGCTGCGCAATGCCGTGCTGGCTGCGTTCAGTCTGCTGTTTTTTGCGTGGGCGGGCTTAAAGGGCGCGGCCATCCTGGTGCTGCTGGCCGGTATCAACTGGCTGGGCGGGCTTTCGCTGGGGCGGCTGGCCCACAAAAGGCCGCTGCTGATTTTGTTGATCTTGCTGGATCTGGCGGTGCTGGGCGGCTTTAAATATGCGGGCTTTGCGGCGGAGACGGTCAACGCCCTTGTGCCGGGTCTGCTGCCGGTGCTCTCCCCCGCCCTGCCGCTGGGGCTGAGCTTTTACGTGTTCACGGCCATCGGCTAATGCCGATGTGGCCGCTGGCAAGGTGGAATCGGAAAAGAACCCCATCCGTTTTGCGGTGTTCCTCGCGTTCTTCGGCCACGGGCCGTCCGGGCCCATTGTGCGGTACGGCCAGCAGGCCCCGCAGCTGGACCCCGGCAGCGAGACGCGCCGCGTCTCGGCGGACCGCTTCTGCTACGGAATCAAGCGGCTCGTGCTGGGCCTTGCAAAAAAGGCCATCATTGCCGACCAGCTCGCTTTGATTTACGCCAAAGTCGCGTCGGTCCCGGCGGCCACGCTGCCCGCGCCGATCCTCGTGCTAGGCTACACGGCCTACATGATGCAGCTGTATTTTGACTTTTCCGGCTACAGCGATATGGCCATCGGCATCGGTGAGTTCTTCGGCATCACGCTGCCGGAAAACTTTGAGTATCCGTATCTTGCCTGCTCCGTCGGCGAATACTGGCGGCGCTGGCATATCTCGCTGTCGAGCTGGTTCCGCGATTACGTCTACATTCCGCTGGGCGGCAGCCGCTGCCGCCTGCGCCGCACCTGCCTGAACCTGCTCATCGTCTTTGCGCTGACCGGTCTGTGGCACGGCGCGGCGTGGCAGTATGTGGTGTTTGGTCTGCTGCACGGCATAATTTTGTGCATGGAGCGCCTGGGCCTGCGCCGGGCGCTGGAGCAGCTGCCGCGACTGTTCCGGCACCTGTACACGGTGGTGCTGCTCTGGCTGACGCTGGTGATCTTCGGTGCGCCGGGCCTGTCCGAGGGGCTGGCCGTGCTCAAGGGCATTTTTACATGGCAGAGCGGGGCCAAGGGCTATACGCTGGCGGCCTTTGCGGACACCAAGCTGCTGCTGATTTTAGCGGCGTCCTTCCTGCTGTGCGGCCCCGTGCAGGCGCTGTGCCCCAAGCTGAAGGCGGCTTTGTACGCGAAAAAGGCGCCGTCCCCTGCCGGGATGGCGGGGCTGCTCGTGCTGCTGTTTCTGGGACTTATGCGCGTCACGGCAGGCACCTACAGCGCGTTTATTTATTTTCAATTTTAAGGGAGGTGCAGAGCCATGCGTAAAGCGGTCAAAATTGGCTTTATCGGCGTGTTCTGCGCCGTCATCGGGCTGGCGTTCCCGGTGTTCAACATTTTTTCCAAGCAACTGTCGATGGACAGTCACGAAAACCGCCTGATGACCGGCCTGCCGCAGGTGCTGCAAAGCCCGCTGCGGGAGCTGCCGCGCAATCTTGACAACTTTCTGGTTGATAACTCGCCGTTCCGCTATCAGTTTGTGCTGGTGAACGCCGGGCTGGACTACGCGCTGTTCGGTACGAGCCAGAGCGACCAGGTGCTGCCCGGCAAGGACGGCTGGCTGTTCTACAAGGACGGCCCCAACGCCGCGCAGCCGATGGCAAACTATCAGGGACTGGCCGAGCTGAACGACAGCGCCGACACACTGGCTGAGGCCAGCGCGGGCTTGCAGATCTTGAGTGATAAGCTGGCCGAAAACGGCTGCACACTGGTGCTGGATCTGACGCCCAGCAAGGACCGCATCTACCGGGAGTACATGCCCGACGGCTACCCCATTGTGAACGAGGAAAACCGCACCGACCTGCTGGCGGCCTATCTGCAGAGCCACACGACAGTGCCGGTGGTCTGGCGGTATGACATGCTGCGCAGCCAGGCGCGGCAGAACGCCGACCGGCTGCTGTACTACAAAACGGACACCCACTGGAACGCCGTGGGCGCGCTCATCGGGCTGGACGGCATTTTTGAGGCGCTGGACATGCCGACGCGCCCGGCGGACAGCTACCCCGTCGAGGCCGGCGGCACGACCACCGGTGACATGGCAAACGTGGCGGCGCTCTACGCCAGTCTGCCCGCCGAGGAGACCTACGTAGTGCCGGGCTATGACCGGATGTTTGAGAAGGACAGCCGCACCGTGCGGGTCATCGGGGATTCGTTCAGCGAGTACTACATGCCGTACCTGCAGGCGCGCTTCACGAACAGCTGGCGCGAGCATATCGACACCTTCACGACGGACGTGGCCGGGCACCCGGGGTGCGACATTCTGATTTTGGAGTTCAACGAGCGCAGCCTTGACAAGCTGCTGGCGATTTTGGAGCAGTTTTAAGCGGATTAAATAAGGCGGCCTGTCTGCGGGAATGACGCAGACAGGCCGTTGCACTTGGATTTTTTCCTTGTGCAACAGCCTCGTTTTTTGTGATGTAAGCGAAAATGTACGCGATAGTTGATGGCGTAAAGCAGCGGGGTTTGGTATACTGGGAACAGAAAAATCCGTGAAGGAGGAAAGAAAAATGCTGTTTGCAACATGGGTGGCGGCGCTCAATATTTTGGTTTTTGCGGCGCTGGTGGCCGCGGTGATTTATCTGTTTGTGCTGATCGTGCGGGCGCTGAAGAAGTACATCGGCAGCAAGGCGGTGCGGGAGGAAAAGCAGGCCGTGAAGCGCACCCTGGGCGAGACGCTGAAGGCCCACCGCATCCGCTGCCAGATGACGCAGGAGTTCGAGGCTGAGGCGCTTGGCGTGAGTCGCCAGACCGTATCCAAATGGGAAAACGGCAGCGCCGACCCGAGCACCACAAACTTGCTGGCCCTGGCGAAGTTGTACGGGGTAGCGGCGGAGGAGCTGTTGCGGGGAATAGATCGCAGCGAAGAGTGAAGAGAACTATGTAGGGCGGCCAGCCCTCTGGCCGCCGCGGAGGGGTCAAGACCTCTCCCTACACTACAAACCGGAAAAGAGAGATGCCGTTAGGCCGCGGGCGGCATATATGCCGCCCCTACAAAGCGGCAGAAAGTCCACGCGGCTTAATTTTATTAAGTTTACGCTTGCTAAACCAAATTTCTAAACGTTTTTCGCTTAATTTCCGTAAAATCTTCTGCTTCGGGATTGTAAAGCGGCGGCATCTATGGTATGATGCAGACAAGAACAAAGACGTTCCCACAAGGGGCCTGTGTGCCCTGTTGGGAGCGTCTTTTTTGTTTATCCCGCCCGCGCGGCAAATGTGCGACGCTGCGCGGTTTAACGGGATTGGGAAAGGAGCAAACGAGGTATGGAAAACTTTACCGAGCGCAAGACCCCCGCCGGGCTGTACAGCCCCCAGTTTGAGCATGACAACTGCGGCATCGGCGCTGTGGTGGACATTAAGGGGCGCAAGAGCCACAAAACCATTGACGACGCGCTGCAGATCGTGGAGCATCTGGAGCACCGCGCGGGCAAGGACGCCGAGGGCAAGACCGGCGACGGCGTCGGCATTCTGACGCAGATCAGCGACAAATTCTTCCAGAAGGCCGCCGCCGAGCAGGGGCTGACCCTGGGCACAGAGCGGGAATATGGCATTGGCATGTTCTTTTTCCCGCAGGATGAGCTCAAGCGCAACCAGGCCAAGAAGCTGTTTGAGATCGTCTGCAAAAAGGAGGGTCTGCCCTTCTTAGGCTGGCGCGAGGTTCCCACCTGCCCCGAGGTGCTCGGCCACAAGGCCATTGCCTGCATGCCCAGCATCTGGCAGGGCTTTGTGGGCAAGCCGCAGCGCGTCGAGACCGGTATTGCCTTTGACCGCCGCCTCTATGTGGCGCGCCGCGTGTTTGAGCAGTCCAGCCCCGACACCTACGTTTGCAGTCTGTCCAGCCGCACCATTGTCTATAAAGGTATGTTCCTCGTCAAGGAGCTGCGCCTGTTCTATCCCGATCTGCAGGACGCCGACTATGAATCCGCCATCGGCATGGTGCACAGCCGCTTCTCGACGAACACATCCCCGAGCTGGAACCGCGCCCACCCCAACCGCTTCATCCTGCACAACGGCGAGATCAACACGATCCGCGGCAACGTGGACACGATGCTTGCCCGCGAGGAAACCATCGGTTCCAAGTATTTAAAGGACGATATGACGAAGGTCCTGCCCATCGTCAACCAGGGCGGCTCCGACTCTGCCCAGCTGGATAACACGCTGGAATTCATGGTCATGAACGGCATGGATCTGCCGCTGGCCGTCATGGTCACGATCCCCGAGCCGTGGGACAACAACAAGTCGATGGACCCGAAGAAGCGCGACTACCAGTACTATGCCACGATGCTGGAGCCGTGGGACGGCCCCGCCAGCATCCTGTTCAGCGACGGCGACGTGATGGGCGCAGTGCTGGACCGCAACGGTCTGCGCCCGAGCCGCTACTACATCACGAAGGATGGCCGCCTGATCCTTTCCAGCGAGGTCGGCGTGCTCGACATTCCCGCTGACGAGGTCGTGCGCAAGGACCGTCTGCGCCCCGGCAAGATGCTGCTGGTCGATACCATCAAGGGCGAGCTTGTCGATGATGAAAAGCTGAAGGCCGACTACGCCAGCCGCCAGCCCTACGGCGAGTGGCTGGACCGCAACCTCGTCCCGCTGTCCAGCCTGAAGGTGCCCAACAAGAAGGTGCCCAGCTACACGAAGGATCAGCTTGTCCAGCTGCAGAAGGCGTTCGGCTACCGGTATGAGGACGTCTCCACGATCATTCTGCCGATGGCCAAGAACGGCGGCGAGCCCGCCGGGGCCATGGGCAACGATACTCCGCTGGCCGTTTTGAGCCACACCCGCCCTAATCTGAGCGAGTATTTCAAGCAGATGTTTGCGCAGGTCACGAACCCGCCCATCGACGCGCTGCGCGAGAAGATCGTCACCTCGACCACCGTCTACGTCGGTGCGCAGGGCAATCTTCTGGAGGAGGACGCCGACAACTGCAAGGTCCTGAAAATCGAGAACCCGATCCTGACCGAGACCGATCTGCTCAAGATCAAGGCCATGGACGTGCCCGGCTTCAAGGTCGTGACGCTGTCCATCTGCTACTACAAGAACACCGACCTGGAAAAGGCCATTGAGCGCCTGTTTGTCGATGTGGACCGCGCCTACCGCGACGGCGCGAACATCCTGATTTTGTCGGACCGTGACATTGACGAGTACCACGTCGCCATTCCCAGCCTGCTGGCTGTGGGCGCGGTCAGCAAGTATCTGGTCCGCACCCGCAAGCGCACCGCCATGGCGCTGATTCTGGAAAGCGGCGAGCCGCGCCTGGTACACGACTTCGCCACGCTGCTGGGCTACGGCGCAGCTGCTATCAACCCGTATCTGGCGCAGGAGACTATCGGTGAGCTGATTTCCGACGGCCTTCTCGACAAGGACTACTACGCCGCTGTCAGCGACTACAACAAGGCCGTGCTGGCGGGCATTGTCAAAATCGCGTCCAAGATGGGCATTTCCACGATCCAGTCCTACGCGGGCAGCCAAATCTTTGAGGCGCTGGGCATCTCGAAAGAGGTCATCGACAAATACTTTACGAACACCGTCTCCCGCGTGGGCGGCATCACGATCCAGGACATCCAGAATGATCTGGAAGCCCGCCATCAGGAAGCATTCGACCCGCTGGGTCTGGACATCAACCGCGAGCTGCCGAGCCTGGGTGCGCACAAATTCCGCGGCGGCCCCGCTGCCGAGCAGCACCTCTACAACCCGCAGACCATCCACCTTTTGCAGCAGGCCTGCTGGACCGGCAATTACGATACCTTCAAGCAGTACACCGCCGCCGCTGCCAATGAGAACGGCGACGCGATGCACCTGCGCAGCCTGCTGGACTTCAACTATCCCGAGCAGGGCGTGCCCCTCAACGAGGTCGAGAGCGTTGACTCCATCGTCAAGCGCTTCAAGACCGCGGCCATGAGCTACGGCGCACTGTCCGAGGAGGCCCACGAGTGCATGGCTATCGCCATGAACCGTCTGGGCGGCAAGTCCAACACCGGCGAGGGCGGCGAGGCCGAGGACCGCTTCGGCACCGAGCGCAACTCCGCCATCAAGCAGGTGGCATCCGCCCGCTTCGGCGTGACAAGCAAGTATCTGGTCTCCGCCAGTGAGATTCAGATCAAGATGGCACAGGGCGCGAAGCCCGGCGAGGGCGGCCAACTGCCCGGCGGCAAGGTCTACCCGTGGGTCGCCAAGACCCGCAACTCGACCACCGGCGTCGGCCTGATCTCTCCCCCGCCCCACCACGATATTTACTCGATCGAGGACCTGGCGCAGCTGATCTACGATTTGAAGTGCTCCAACCGCAAGGCAGCCATCAACGTCAAGCTCGTCAGCGAGGCCGGTGTCGGCACGATTGCCGCGGGCGTTGCCAAGGCCGGTGCGGAGGTCATCCTGATTTCCGGCTTTGACGGCGGCACGGGCGCAGCCCCCCGCAACTCCATCCACAACGCAGGTCTGCCGTGGGAGCTGGGCATTGCCGAGGCACACCAGTGCCTGATCATGAACGGTCTGCGCAGCCGCGTCCGCATCGAGGCGGACAGCAAGCTGATGAGTGGCCGCGACGTTGCCATTGCCGCCCTGCTGGGTGCCGAGGAATTCGGCTTCGGCACCGGCCCGCTGGTGGCCATGGGCTGCGTCATGATGCGCGTCTGCAACCTTGACACCTGCCCCATGGGCATCTGCACCCAGAACCCCGAGCTGCGCAAGCGGTTCAAGGGCAAGCCCGAGTATATCATCAACTACCTGACCTTTGTGGCGCAGGAGCTGCGGGAGTACATGGCCAAGCTGGGCGTGCGTACCATCGACGAACTGGTGGGCCGCACCGACCTGCTCCATGTCAAGCCCAGCGCTGCCGGCAGCCGTGCCGCCAAGATGAATCTGGACTGCATCCTGCACAACCCGGCCATTGCAAACAGCAACGTCCACTTTGTGCCTGCCGATACCTATGACTTCCACCTTGAGAACACCCTCGACATGAAGGTGCTGATGAAGAAGTTCAAGCTGGGCAGCAAGGCACCCCAGAGCGTCCGGCTGGAGGTTTCCAACACCGACCGCGCCCTGGGTGCCATCTTTGGCAGCGAGATCACCCGCAAGTACGGCAGCTCCCTGCCCGACGATGTCTACACCGCCGAGTGCATCGGCGCAGGCGGCCAGAGCTTTGGCGCGTTCATCCCCAAGGGCCTGACCCTCAGCCTGACCGGCGACTGCAACGACTACATGGGCAAGGGCCTGTCCGGCGGCAAGATCATCGTCCGCCCGCCCGAGGGCATCGGCTACAAGCCCGAGGAAAACATCATCACCGGCAACGTGGCCCTTTACGGTGCCACCAGCGGCAAGGCCTTCGTCTCCGGCGTGGCCGGTGAGCGCTTCTGCGTCCGCAACAGCGGCGCGACCGCCGTTGTCGAGGGCGTGGGCGACCACGGCTGTGAGTACATGACCGGCGGCACTGTCGTGGTCCTGGGCCAGACCGGCAAGAACTTCGCGGCCGGCATGACCGGCGGCGTGGCCTACGTTCTGGACGAGAACTGGGATTTCTACCAGCGGGTCAATAAGGAGACCGTGAGCCTGGAGCCTGTGGAGCACAAGTACGATGTTGCTGCCCTGAAGGAGCTCATCCGTGAGCATGTGGAAGCCACCGGCTCCCCCCGCGGCAAGGAGATCCTGGACAACTTCAGCGAGTACCTGCCCAAGTTCAAGAAAGTCCTCCCCTACGATTACGACCGGATGCTCCGGGTCATCGCTTCCATGGAGGAGCGCGGCCTGGACGGCGAACAGGCACAGATCGAAGCATTCTACGCTGTGCAGAAGAAGAAGTAAGGAGGGCTGGATCATGGGCAAGATCACTGGATTTATGGATTACACGCGCAAGACCAGCACGGATGTCCCGCCGCTGGAGCGCATTGAAAATTTCAACGAGTTTCACGTCTGGCTCTCCCGCGAGGAGCAGCAGACCCAGGCCGCCCGCTGCATGGACTGCGGCGTGCCCTTCTGCCAGGCCGGCATGATGATCGGCGGCATGGCATCGGGCTGTCCGCTGAACAACCTGATCCCCGAGTGGAACGACCTGGTCTATCAGGGCAAGTGGGAGCTGGCACTCCACCGCCTGCGCGCCACCAACCGCTTCCCGGAGTTCACCAGCCGGGTCTGCCCCGCCCTGTGCGAGGCCGCCTGCACCTGCGGTGATGTGACCGGCAGCAGCGTGACCGTGCGCGAGAACGAGCACGCCATTATTGAGACGGCTTACGCCAAGGGCTGGCTGCACGCCGCACCGCCGCCCTCCCGCACCGGCAAGAGCGTAGCTGTGGTGGGCAGCGGCCCCTCCGGCCTTTCGGTGGCCGAATACCTGAACAAGCGCGGCCACGCCGTGACTGTGTTCGAGCGTGCCGACCGCGTGGGCGGCCTGCTGATGTACGGCATCCCCAACATGAAGCTGGACAAATCCGTCATCGAGCGCCGCATCAAGATCATGCAGGCCGAGGGCGTGGAGTTCCGCACCAGCATGGATGTGGGCGGTGCCGTGGATGCCGAGAGCATCCTGAACAGCTACGATGCCGTGGTGCTCTGCTGCGGTGCCAAAAAGGCCCGTGACCTGAACGTTCCGGGCCGGGATGCCAACGGCGTGCATTTTGCCGTGGATTACCTCACCAGCGTGACAAAAAGCCTGCTGGACAGCAAATTTGCCGACGGCAGGGCCATTGATGCCAAGGGCAAGAACGTTCTGGTCATCGGCGGCGGCGACACCGGCAACGACTGCCAGGGCACGGCCCTGCGGCAGGGCTGCACTGATCTGGTGGCTCTGGAAATGATGCCGCAGCCCCCCAAGGAGCGTGCCGCCAGCAACCCCTGGCCCGAGTGGCCCCGGGTGCTCAAGGTGGACTACGGCCAGACCGAGTGCATGGCCAAGTTCGGCAAGGACCCCCGTGTCTACCAGACCACGGTCAAAGAATTCCTCAAGGACGATGCAGGCAACCTGACCGCTGCCGTCATCTCCTACCTCAAGCCCGAGCGTGACCCCGAGACCGGCCGCACCAACATGGTGCCCACCGGCGAGGAGTTCACCTACAACTGCGAACTGGCCTTCATTGCCGCCGGTTTTGTGGGCTGTGAGAGCTATGTGGCCGATGCCTTCGGTGTCAGCCTGACTGGCCGCGGCTGTGTGGACACCGACCACTTCCGCACCAATGTGGACAAGGTGTTCGCCTGCGGCGATATGCGCCGGGGCCAGAGCCTTGTGGTCTGGGGCCTGCGCGAGGGCCGCGACTGCGCCGCCGAGGTAGACCGCTACCTCATGGGCTACACCAACCTGTAAGCCCGCATCCCGGCCATTACTGAACCATTCTCTTTCCTATCCTAAACAAGCCAGAGCGGAAGCTTCCTCCATGGGGCTTCCGCTCTGGCTTTTCCTGTGGATATCGACCTGCATCAAAAAAGCGGCCCGCCCTCTCCGGCAGGCCGCTTTGCGTTCAATCCGTATCGTTTTCGGTACCGGCCCCACCGGTCGGCGGTTCCGTCTGCGCGGCAGACGGTGTGGTACCGGCGGAAGGGGTCGTGGTCTCGGGCGGGGTGGCGGGCACCTCGGCCTCGACCTCTGCCGCCATATAGACGATGATGGTCGAGCCCACCTCCACCATGGCACCAGGCTCCTCGCTGCAATAGGCCACACAGCCCGAAACATAGGAGCCATCGTTATAAATGGGATAGAAGCTCGCATTCAGCCCCACCTGCGCCAGCTGCTGCTCCGCGCCGTCCCGGGTAAAGCCTGCCACGTTGGGCATCTCCACCATCTGCGGGCCGCGGCTGACCACCAGATCGATGGTGCTGCCCTCTTCGATGACCTCTCCGGCTTCGGGGGTCTGACGGATGATCTTGCCCTTTTCCACGGTATCACTGTATTCCATGGTCACATAGAACAGGTAATCCCCGGCATAGCTGTGGTTGTTGCGCACCTGCGAATCGTAGTCCATCCCCACAAAGTCAGGGGCCAGATTCACCGGCTCTGTCACCAGCGAACTGGCCGGTTCGGAGACCGGGGTGGATTCCGCAGGCTTTGCGGTGTGCAGCCCCTGATTCACCAGCCCCCACACGATGAGCAATGTCAGGATGGCCAGCAGGATCAGGATGGCCGCCAGCAGGTTGCGCAGGCTGAGTATATGCTTTTTCCGTTCCTCTTCCTCGGTGGACTGAGGGCGTGGCGCGGCCTGCTGCAGAGTCTGGGTGAGCTCCGTGGTATACTCTTGGCTGCTCAGTGCCCGGAACAGCTGGGGCACGGTCTGGATGCGCTCGGCAGGCCTGAGCTGCAGTCCCATCCAGAGCACATCCGAAACATACTCCGGCACCGCCCGTTCCAGCGTGCGGGCGCGGGGGTTGGAGTCCGACACCAGCCGCTGTGCCGCAGGAACAGGGCTCTGCCCGCAGACCATCCGGTAGACCACGGCGGCAAGGCTGTATTCGTCGGTGTAACGGCCCTCAAATTCGGTGGTGGAATACTGTTCCGGTGCCGAGTAGCCCTCGTACAGCTGCTCGTGCAGGCCGCTGCCCGCCGTGCGCAGCCCCACGGTGGCGTAGCCCGTCAGGCGTGCCCGGCCGTTTTCCAGCACCCGGATGTTTTCCGGGCAGATGCCCCGGTGCACCAGCCCCACCTGATGCATGGCCTCCACGCCGTCAAACACAGGCTGCAGCATATTACGGGCCGTCTCGGCTGAAACCGGGCTGGGACGCTCATCCAGCCACTGCTGCAGCGGGATGCCGCCGGGGTTTTCCATCACAGCGTAGACGGTGTTGTTCTCCTCGAACACGTCCAGCACAGCCTCCAGACCGTTTGCGGGGGTGATGCGCTGGATGGAGCGGTAGAGATCGGCAAAGTCCATCCGGGTGGTCTTGAACAGCACCTCGCTGCCCAGCTTGGGCCGGAGCAGCGCATCCGTGCCCCGCTCCGCCGACAGCGTCAGGGGCATATACTCCTTGATGGTCACCCGGAACCGCCCGACGTTCTCCACGCCCCGGTACAGGATGCCCTCGCCGTCGATGCTCAGTATTTCAGGTTGTGGCGGCTTTCCCGGCCGGGCAGCGCGAAATTTGAGATTTCATACTGGTGGAAGCCGTGCTCTTCGAGCGTGATGACGCTTCCGCAGTACGGGCACTTCGCGCTGGCGTTGATCTCCAGCGGCGCGCCGCAGTGCGGGCACACCGACACCCGGTTTTCCAGCTCACCCATGCAGTACGGGCAGATGCGTTTTGCTTCCATGTGCGCCACCTCGTTTCTTCGTGGTCTGTTTCAAATCATTTTACCATATTTGCCCCCGCCGCGCAATCGGCAAAGCAAAAAAGCGCCGCCCTCTGAGTTTTTTCACAGGGGCAGCGCTCAATTCGCACCAATATCAGCAGTAGAACTTCGATTCACCAAACACATCATTCCACTGTGCCACAATGTAGCTTGAACGGCTTTCCAGAACATCTACAATTGCGTTCAACGTTCTGGCAGGAATCTTCGAGTTATTGTTGGCCACGATACAGCCTCCCGCTTCCGTAATCCAGATCTTCGTTGCACTGGCATTCGGAACACCCTTTGCAACATGGACATGAACCGGTTCCAGCGGTGCACCTTCATTGCTCCAGAAGAAAATCACATAACCGAACAGCCGGAACAGACTAGGCACTTTCGATTCCCCCCTCATGCGAGAAGCGGATCAAAAGATGTGCCGTTGATTTGACCAACTCTTTCAGGCTCGCCATCTCCATTTCAGAATAGCCATTATTGGTCCACAAATACCCCGGCAGAATACAGGTCGCCGACTTAAAGCCGTTTTCTACAGGTGTTTCAATCTGTACCTTTACCTGCTCCTGATTACCATTCTGAATTGGCGAGGAATAAACGATTTCCGTCCCATCATTCAAGGTCATAAAAGGATAAAGCATCCGAACACCCTCTTTCTTAAAAGAAGTATACCATGAAATTCAGAAAGTTTCAATTATCGATAAATATCATCGTCGTGGCTGGTTCTAAACACTTAAGGACAAAGTAGATAATCGTGGTTGCCTGCTGATGCTTCTTCCGCCATGTAAAAAGCCGCTCTTTGTGCATCACAACACAAAAAGCGGCTTTTTATCGTTTTATTTCAGGAGCAAAGAGCCTTGCGGAAACTTATTCCGGCAGGTCCTCTTCGTTCTCCAGGCTGTGCCAGACGTTCTGGACATCGTCGTTGTCCTCCAGGGCATCCAGCAGCTTGCCCATTGCCTTGAGCTGATCGGGGTCGGTCAGGCGGGTGGTGGTCATGGGGACCATGGCCAGATCGTCGCTCAGGATCTCGTAGCCCTTCTCTTCCATGGCCTTGACCACAGCGGAGTAGTTCTCGGGATCGGTGGTGATCTCAGCAGCCTCTTCGCCTGCATCAAAGTCCTCGGCACCGGCATCCAGAGCGTCCATCATGGCCTCATCGGCATCCTTATCCTCCAGAGAGATGTCAATGACACCCTTCTGGCTGAACAGGAAGGCCACACAGCCCATAGCGCCCAGGTTGCCGCCGTTCTTGTCGAAGTAGTGGCGCAGGTCGGCAGCAGTACGGTTGCGATTGTCGGTCAGGGTCTCGACCATGACAGCAACGCCGCCGGGGCCGTAGCCCTCGTAGGTGATGGCCTCGAACTCGGTCTTGTCGCCGCCCTCAGCCTTCTTGATGATACGCTGGATGTTATCGTTGGGCACGCTCATGCGCTTTGCCTTGGCGATCAGGTCTGCCAGCTTGCTGTTGGAAGCCGGGTTGGGACCGCCGTCACGGACGGCAACGCTGATCTCGCGGCCGATCTTGGTAAAGACCTTTGCTCTTGCGCCATCGGTCTTTTCCTTCTTGCGCTTAATGTTGTTCCATTTGCTATGTCCAGACATGGGAAAGAGCCTCCTGTATATTCTCAAATCTCCGCCTGCGGGCAGACGGGCTGTGGTCGCCCGCTTGTGGCAGCACACAAAATCTAACTCTATTATTGTAGCACAATCACGAACCCCGTTCAAGGGCTCCGGGCGTGTTTTTCGCCTGTTTGTGTTGGAAAACCGGCTTTTCAGGCCGATTTACAGCAGCCGCAGGGCCTTGGGGTAATGGTTTTTGACCCGTCCGCCCGACACCTTGCCGCCGCCCATGGGGCATCCATCCACGGTCACGCAGCACCAGCCATCGGCGGCAGTGTCCGCGGCGATCTCACGGCCGGAAAGGTACTCCGTTACCCGCGGGTCGGCAAGGGTCAGTGCTTCGCGGTTGGTGCAGAGCGCGCCGAACGCCGTGAACAGGTGGTGCTCCGGCACAAAACGGCCCTTCTGCACGCTGCCCACGAACACCCCCGCCCGCAGGACATGCAGTCCCGTCTGCGGAAAGGGTACGGGCAGCAGAACGCTTCCGCCATGCACCACGGCTGGGCGGTCCGCCAGCGCCGGGAAATACTGCCGGGCAAACTCCTGCCAGGCAGCAAGGCTCTGGGCCGGGGTGGCCTCCCCTGCCCCGGCATCCCGACTGCGGGCGCTGCGGCCCTGCACCGCCTCCCGCAGGGCACGGCTGTTCTCCCGGCGGGCGCTGCGGGCATCCGGGGCCTTGGCAGGCTTGCCGCCCCTGCTTCCCTTCTGCTTTTTGCTCTGCTCTGCGGCAGCAGCCAGCCAGAGTTCTTCCTCTGCCGTATAGGTTCCGGGGGCAGGCAGCGGCCGCGGCGTGCCAGCCTTGACCAGACGGGCAATAAAATGCCCCTCGCCGCCCTGACAGGGCCAGATCCGGCGCACCTTGCTCACATCCAGCGGCAGGCCGCCGGTGCGGTTTGCCTCACCCGGGCTGCCAAAGCTGTAATCCACATTGCCGAACACATCGGCCAGCGTGAACTCCGGGTGGCGCTGCAAAAATGCCGCCACCTGTCCCTCGTCCTCTTCCGGGGCAAAGGTGCAGGTGGAGTAGATCATCTCGCCGCCGGGGGCCAGGCAGGCCGCCGCGTTGTCCAGGATCTGTGCCCCCAGTGCGGCGCACTGCTTTACCAGCGCTTCACAATGCTGGGTCACAGCCACGGCTTCCTTGCGGAACATCCCCTCGCCGGAGCAGGGCGCATCCACGAGAACACGGTCAAAAAACTCCGGCAGAGCGGCGGCAATGCGGCCAGTGTCCTCGTTCAGCACCACGGCGTTTGGCACGCCCATCCGCTCCAGATTGCTCCGGAGCACCTCGGCGCGGGCGGCAACGAACTCGTTGCTCACCAGCAGCCCCTGCCCACCCAGCGCTGCCGCCAGCTGGCTGCTCTTGCCGCCGGGGGCCGCGCAGGTATCCAGCACCCGCATCCCGGGCCGGACCCCCAGCAGGGGCGCGGCACTGGAAGCGGAAGGCTCCTGCGAGTAGAACACGCCCGCATGGTGGTAGGGGTGCCGCCCGGGCTTGAAAGCGGGGTCCTGCACCACAAAGCCCGCCTTGCAGAAGGGCGAGGGCTCCACCGGAAAATCTGCCTGCGCAGCAAACTGCTCCGGCGCGGCACGCAGGGCCGAGACCGTCACGCCCCGGGCAGCAGTCTCCTGCGGGGCGGCATAGAGAGCATCGAACCGGTCGCCCAGCAGAGCGCGCTCCCGGCGCTCAAAATATTCCGTAGGCATGAAAGCTTATCCTCCCATGAATAAAGCCGCCGTTCGCGGCAAAACTAAGGCTGTGAGGGAAAGCCCCCTCACGAAAGGAGTAACGAACCATGAAGGACCACAGCGAGAATCGCACCGAAAACCGCACGAACAATTGCAAGAACCAGAGCCAGAACCGCACCACCAATCAGACCACCAACGAGCACAAGCACCCCAACCAGTATACCAAGGGTGCTGACGACGAGGGTGCCAAGAACAAGAAGTAACACCGCATAAGAAAGCCCGCTGCCTTCCCTGCACTGTTTTCCAGTGCGGAAAGCAGCGGGCTTTCGCGTTTTATTTCTGGTTCGGGTCAAACTGCTGCCACAGGGCATCGAACAGCTCTTCCACACGGGCCATCTGCCCGGTAAGGTAAAGCCAGCCCAACAGGCACTCAAAGCCGGTGGAAGCGCGGTATTCCTCGGGGGAAGCGTGCTTGGCCACACTGGCCTTGCTGGCGTTGCGGCCCCGCTTGAACACAGCCAGCTCCTCCTCTGTGAAGAGCGGCTCCAGCAGCTGCTCCTCCCGGAACTGTGCCCGGGCAGAGACATACTTGACCTTTTCCACATTGAGCTTGCCTGCGGACATCCGGTGGTGCCGTGCCAGACGGGTGCGCACCAGCAGTTCCAGCACGCTGTCTCCCACAAAGGCCAGCGCCAGCGGGTTCAGCTCACGGGGATCGATGGTTTCCGATTCGTTCATCGTAGTAATACCCTTCGTCTCTGTCCTCCCGATCAGGTGATCCTTCATTCAACCTCTCAGTCACGGGCTAACGCCGTGACAGCTCCCCTAGTAGGGGAGCCTTTGGCAGAAGATTCATTTTTCGCTATCATCGCCTATGGCTCCAAAACCATCATCTGCCGCAAGGCAAAAAACGACGGCAGCAGGGCCAAAAGTAGCGAAGCGCCAACACTCGAAAATGCAACGATATGCCAAGGCCTCCCCTACTAGGGGAGGTGGCATCGAGCGAAGCGATGATGACGGAGAGGTTGGACAGAGCTGAAACCTTTCCTTTAGAAGATATAATCGAACTGATATTCACCAATGAGGATGGTGTCGTTCTCCTGCACGCCCTTTTCCACCAGTTCGGTCAGGATGCCGCTCTCGTCCAGCTGACGCTGGAAATACTGCAGGCTCTCGTAGTCATCCACATTGCTGCCGGCCAGGATATACTCCAGCCAGGGCGCGTCGATGCTCCACACATGGGCCTCCATCCGCTGGATGGTATAAGCACGGTCGTTGGCCTTGGGCTCGGGCTTCTTGTACTCGGGGGTGAACACGGGCACCGGCGGGATATCCTTCAGGCGGTTGTAGACCAGGCCCGGCAGCTCCCGCACGCCCTGCATGGTGGCGGCAGAGATGGGCACAAAGGTCAGTCCCTTGCCCTCCACATAGCTGCGGAAGCTCTCGATCTGCTCCTCGGTGGCCAGGTCGCACTTGTTGCCCACCACGATCTGGGGGCGCTGTGCCAGTTCGGGGCTGAACTTTGCCAGCTCCTCGTTGATCTTTTCAAAGTCCTCCACCGGCTCACGGCACTCACTGCCGGAGACATCCACCACATGCAGCAGCAGGCGGCAGCGCTCCACATGGCGCAGGAAGTCGTGGCCCAGACCAATGCCCTCGCTGGCACCCTCGATCAGGCCGGGGATGTCGGCGCAGACAAAGCTGGCACCCTCACCCACCGACACGACACCCAGGGTGGGCACCAGCGTGGTGAAGTGATAGTTTGCGATCTTGGGCTTGGCCGCGCTGATGGTAGAGATGAGGGTGGACTTGCCCACATTGGGGAAGCCGATCAGACCCACATCAGCGATCAGCTTCAGCTCCAGCGTCACCTGGATGTCCTCGCCGGGCATACCGGGCTTGGCAAACTTGGGGATCTGGCGGGTAGGCGTTGCAAAATGTGCATTGCCGTAGCCGCCGCGGCCGCCCTTTGCAATGGTGACGGGGGTGTGGTCGGACAGGTCCGCGATGACCAGCCCGCTCTCCGCGTCCTTGATCACGGTGCCCAGCGGCACCTTGATGATGAGGTTCTCGGCATTCTTGCCGTGGCAGAGGCTTGCGCCGCCCTTGCCGCCCTCGGGGGCAGTGTACTTGCGCTTGTAGCGGAAGTCCATCAGGGTGGAAAGATGATCGTCCACCACAAAGATGATGTCACCGCCGCGGCCACCATCACCGCCGTCCGGGCCGCCAGCGGCCACGAACTTCTCACGATGGAAGCTCACTGCGCCATCGCCGCCCTTGCCCGCATGGAGCCAGATGGTGGCGATATCGATAAAATTGGTTTGTGCTGCCATACAGCCCCTCCTAACCAAACCTCTCAGCCTCGCATCCGCTCGGCAGCTCCCCGGTCAGGGAAGGCAGCATTGCAAAGCAATAACGGAGAGGTTCTCTCAAATCACTAAAAAGAGCCGGGCCACGAGGGTCCGGCTCTTCGGGTTGCAGTTTTTCAGGCAGAAGTTACTGCTTCACGCTGCACTTCTTGCCGCTCTTGCCCACGCGCTCAAAACGGACAGTGCCGTCAACCAGAGCAAACAGGGTGTCATCGCTGCCCTTGCCAACGTTCTCACCCGGCATGA
>ENA-ORSI01001502-ORSI01001502.1-human-gut-metagenome-genome-assembly--contig:-NODE-1502-length-19697-cov-3.750382_pt1 | contig 19697 bp, 15 predicted proteins | sample MGYA00242187_ERZ509154 | MGnify/ENA primary metagenome ERZ509154 (study PRJEB26280, sample SAMEA2338627) | human gut metagenome | biome: human gut; feature: human-associated habitat; material: faeces...
ATTATACATCAAGGTGTCCAATATTTTAATGTCTACTTTTTAGGTATCATATCACCCTCGAATCTCACAGTTGTTCTATACCAATATCCTTCAAATACCCATATATCCCATCATACCACTCGCGTCTCCGGGTCTGATCGTCATCACTGCCAGCTGGCACGAAGATGGCCATGCCCTGACGTGCACGGGTTAGCAGTACGCGGTAGGCGTTCTTCAAATACAGACGACGATCCTCGGCGCTAACATTGTTCCAGCGATTGCCGACAAAATTGTTATAGGTCCATTCGCCGTCAACATAGCGATAGTCTGCATCCCATGCGACAACGGAATAGTCAAGTTCCAGTCCCTGAATATCGAACTCTGTCACCACATCCTCCAGCATGTAGCTGGATCGGACATCATCCTTACCGTTCAGGAACCAGTTGGCTACCGAAATCTCATTCTTTACAAAGATGCCTTCCGGTTTCAGACGCAACGCGCCGCTGCTGGCGAGTAAACCATAGCGAGTGGTCCCCTGACAGTGATCGCGCACCCAGTCTTTTGCTTTGTTCAAATCTCGGGTGATCACGATCGGATATTTATCTTTGATGCGCTGGTAAAGCACTTTCGCTCCATCAGTATCTGCATCCAGGACCGCCTTTACAAACGCTGCCAAATCCGGTGTTCTGAAAGAACGCACCGACGTAGCCAGATGAAGCTCGTCCCTCTCAAAAGTATGGAGGCTGTCCAGCATACTGCTCCAGCTTCTGCCACGGCGGTATTCATCATCATTGAGCTGTGGTGTGATATATACATCCCAATCGGGGAACGCACGACGCAAAGAATCAAACCATTCAGGCAGTCCAGCCTCACCGGTGTTGATTTCCTGTCCGCCACCAACCAGACAAATGACAACCGCCCAGTCCTGATGGCGATCCATGGTGCTAATCAAAAACTCCGGCTCACTATACGGGAACGGTGAAACGCCCTTTTTCGTAGCCATGAACTTTTCAATCATATCCTGCGTCCATGCGCGCTGCGCTTCATCAAAGATGGCGACGCGCTCCGGCGGGATATTACTGTTGCCAATGAAAGAATCGCGGTACTTATGGATGATTTGGATGAATGCAGACGTGCTGCGCAGCGCATCTGCTTTGGAAACACGATTGCCTCGCTGCTTTTCCTGCTCTACTTTATCACGGGCCAGAGCTTCCTGCAGCACCGTCACCAACGGAAAGTTGCCAGAAAGGAACACCGCATGCTCGCCCTGCTGCGCATCGGAACGCTGGATGGCAATATTCAAACCGACCAACGTTTTACCGGCACCGGGGACACCTGTTACAAAGCAAATGGACTTTCTGCCGTTTGCTTTGCTGTACTCGATGATGCGGTTAATCTCATCAGTGGTGACCGTCAAATTCTCTGCGCCTGCGTCACTACGGGTAATGTCATGAACATTGTGTCCGCGATACAATGCCTGCGCCGCTTCTACGATCGTAGGTGTAGGTAGATACTCTGAATTCTCCCATGCTACGTAATCAAAAGCTGGTTCATTATAACGCGATGTGACCATACTAATCACATCAGCAATATTGTACGCGTTGCAACGAAGCGGCTCAATTACGCGATCGCGTTCATGAATAACATTTGTGACTGCTACCGCTCTGGTGGATACCATAATCGGCACCAGTAACTTGTTGTGGCTTTCCTTCTGGAAGTTGCGCAGGTCAAGTGCATAATCGTACACCTGATCGTATGTAGACTGACGGTATTCCGTATCGCCGCACTTGAACTCCAGCAGGAATATGATGTTTTTGTAAAGCACCACTGCGTCTACACGCTTACCCATTCTGGGGATGGTGTATTCGAAAATGATCCTACCGTCCGAAAAAGAGCGCAACTGATCCTTGAGAATCTGTACCTCAGACTCCCAAGTATTGCTCTGCTGAATCGTCGTCTCCGCCGAAATATCATTGGAGTGGATGATACCAATTATTTCGCTGCTCGACTGCCGCAAAAACTCCACAATCGAAGCAGAATAGTAGGATCTCAAATTACGCATAGTGAGTACCTCGTGTTATTATTGAACTTTTGACCACTTTTGAATTAAGTAATTCACGAATGCAGAACAAGAAACAAGCATATATTTTGCATCTTCCGAAGGGACATCTTTAAAGTCAATTCCACCATGTCGAATCCCATTTTCGTCTGAAGCATATCCATACAAAGATGAAAATGCATTTTTCATAGCCGTATGAATGCGAACACCATGATCTTCAAGTTTTTTGATAGCATTGCCCAGTGTTGCGCTTGTTCCTGTAAGACCGGTAATGATACAACACATTGCTTCAACAGCACTTATCGCTTCTTTAACGGTATTTTCATAATCCGGATTTCTTCTATCCGCAAATAGCTCCAGCGCTTTTTCAATATGGCGGTTGACCGACATATATGGAGTATTCATTGTTTCTTTTATGGTTTCCAGTTCTGATTCGTTTGTTATTGGAACTACTTGCTTACCAATAATACGATATCCAGACACTTCATCTGCTAACGCTTGGTTAAAAGCTTCACGCATGCGATCCGCTGTTTCCAAGTCTTTTTTCGCTAAATACCGCTCAACAAAGTCAAAGATGATAAACCATTCGCTTTTAGCTAAAAATTTTTGTAGTGCCTCAGCATTATTATTTTTGTGAATATGATTATCGGGGAACTCATACGAAATTCCCATTTCAATCATCATATCTTCGATTCCGGTTGTATAATTCTCCCACTGAAACGTATCGTAATAATCATATTCTTCTTTGTAAAAAAGCCCCCAAATACGTCCAAGTAGCGATTTTGATACCGTTTCATACTCCATTCCCAAATTACGATATCCGTATCGTTGTGAAAACACAGCCATAATTTGCCCCCCTATGTTTATATCCCTAACACAAATTCATAATCGAGTTGTTTCTTCCTGTCCTGCCAATCTGGCATATGAATCGTAATAAAGTCGTAAAAATCCTTGTTGTGATAAGGATATAGAAAATGTGCCAATTCGTGTAAAATCACATACTCCACACAAGGAACGCTTGCCTTATACAAATAGAAGTTCAGGTTAATTCTTTGTGTTCTTCTACTGCAGCTGCCCCATAAAGTAGACATTTTCTTAACGCACACGGCTGGTCGTTCCACACCATGTTTTTCAATGATGGGATACATTTTATCCACAACTTCTTGAAAGTATTGTTTTGACGTACGCTGCCACCAGTTATTAACTTGGTTGTCAATTTTTTTCTGATCGGTTTCCGGGGTAAAAACATATAACACAGAATCCTCGCGAACAATCTGCTTGCGGCGCGCTTCATGCACTTGAATTGTAAGCTGTCGCCCTAATATACGGGTTGATGAGCCCGAAATAAAGTGTTCCTCTTTTTCAACAGCTCGCGTTTGCACAAATAGCTCCAGCTTTTCCTCGATCCATGGAGTTTTACTCGCTAAATACTCCGTGATCCATTCATCCGGAGTGCCAATAGGTGCAGACAGCTTAATCTCGCACGATGGAAAAACCTTTAAGCGTACCTGCTTCATCTTTTTAAGCGAAACTGCAACCGGCAATATTTTTCCTTTAACTATTACTGAATGTTCCATATTAATACCTGCTCATTGCCGTTTTTATTGCCTGCTCAATCATGAGGTCCATTTTATCAATCGGAAGATCTATTCCAAATTCATCACAGAAATCCCAAAGTAAATCTTCCACTGCCTGATTCATTTTCTTATGAATCGGAGTGCTGTTTCTCCAGTCTACACGAGCAAGAGCTTGTACAGCTTGTTTGATCTTCAACGCCAATTTACCGATCGCATCGTCGAATTCCAGGCTATCTTCTCCATGCTGCTTCAACGTATCTGCAACAACACCATAGAACGCCTTTGCATCGCTATCATTGGTAATCGCAGAAGGATAGGAGTGGCCGGTGAATCCTTGACGGAGATCTTCCGCCATTTTCTTCATGCTGGCAAGATAGACGTTTTCGTCACGCGATTTTTTGTACTCTGCAATAGTCTCGCGAATTCTTTCGGAGAATCGTTTGAACAGCATAGGGTCCTCGTATCTTCTGGATTCCAGTTCTGAAACAATACGAGTGTGGATGTATGCAGCTTTTGCTTTCTGGCCTTCCACTTCCTCCAACTGCTGATCCATAGCAGCTTTATCATGGATCGCTACCGGTTCTACAACGATTTCTACAGGCTCCGATGTAACGAAAGTATTCAGCAAGCTTCTGATACCATCTTCATATTTGCTGAAGTCCACTTTTTCTGCATACACCATCATCAGTGCAGAGCGCAGCTTCTGGAAGAACAACAAGTCGGCTTTATATTTTTGCATCTGGTCAAACCCGATAGCCTGGTACATGGAATAGTTTCCTACTGCCATGGTCATCATCTTGGAAAATGCAGCCAGTTTTTCGTAGAACTCTTTTCTCAGTTTTTCGCTTTCGTCCGCATCTTCTTTTTCAAAGAACGCAACCCAAGCTCTAGGGTTATTCTGATCAAAGGAAGCATTGCCAAAGAAATCCCACAATGCTTTGTGCACTTCCTTTAGTTTTTCTTGACCCTCAGATGCTGTAGCGATGGAATCTGCAATATCCGCAGGATCATAACCGGACAATCCGGACTGATCATCGCTATACATTTCCATGGCACTGTTCAGATTACCGAACAATCCCCAATAGTCAACAATCAGGCCAAAATCTTTTCCTGCAGCGATACGGTTAACACGAGCAATCGCCTGCAGCAGAGAATGCTCCTTCATAGGCTTATCCACATACAACACACCCAAGGACGGTGCGTCAAAGCCAGTCAGCAGCATGCTCTGCACAATTACAATATCAACATCCTCGCCGCCGATGATATTGTTCTTTACGTATTCTTCGTAATCATCATACTTAGTTCCAAACCGGGGTTCGACTTCCTTTTTGAAAAAGTCCCGGATAATTGCCTTATCATTTTTGCCGATAACGCCCTCATCACCCTCAGTGGAAACAGAATCATCGCAGATCAACGCAGCCGCTTTTACACCGCCCAGACCGTTAATGGCATGCTCCAGCTGAACTGCCAGGGCACGGGTAGAGACTGCTGCCATTGCTTTGAATCCGCGGGGCCTGCAGTAGTTAAGGAAATGTTCATGGATGTCAAAGGCGATCATAGAAAGTCGTTGCTCGGTCTGTGCTAAGTGCATGAAGGAGCTCCACTTTCTGCGCATATCTTCCTTCTGGGGTTCGGTCAACGGAGCAAGAATGCTCTTGAGATAATCGTCAATTTTATCACTGGTCACTTTTTGAGGAATAATTCTTCCATCATAAACCAGCGGCACGATAACGCCGTCGCGGATACCATCCTCAAAACGATAAGAATGTCCAATCTGCTTACCAAACTTCAGATAAGTGTTGCTCTTATCCTTTCGGAGCAGAGGAGTACCTGTAAAACCAATCTTGAACGCGTTGGGAAGTACCTCGTTCATCATGTTATGGAATTCACCGGTATGAGAACGGTGGCTTTCGTCAATCAGAAGGAAAATGTTCTCATCTTTGATCTTAGTTCTGGATTTTGCTGCCGCTTCAAACTTATTGATCGTTGTGGCAATCAGCGTACTGCCACCATCTTTCAGCAGAGAAACCAGACCACGTCCAGTAGTTGCTTCTACCGGATCCATGCCGGTGTGGACGAAGTTATCCCGTAGCTGTTTGATCAGGTTCAGCCGATCACAAACCAGAACGAATCTCGGATTTACAATGGTTCTGTCTGCAATAATACGCTTTACCAACATGACCATTGTCAGGGACTTACCACTACCCTGTGTATGCCAAATGACACCGCCACGGCTGCTGCATCCATCCTCACCGTGGATACGGCGCATCGTATTTTCAACACCAAAGAACTGCTGATAACGGGCAACCTTCTTAATACCGCTATCATACAGAATAAAGAAACGAATAATGTTCAGCAGGCGCTTCTTGGACAGCATAGATACGATTACCTTGTCCTGCTCGGTGATGTGGCCATCATCCACATAGCGTTTCGCTGCTTCTTCCTGCCACTGAACATCCTCTTCGTGCCACTTGCAGTAAAACTCCTGCTTGGTTCCGGCAGTACCGTACTTGACAGACTCCGGATTCATGGCAATTGCCAGCTGCGTAAACTTGAACAACTGGGGGATGTAATCAGGTTGCCAGTTGCGGACATTCTGCTTAACCCCCTCTTCCACATCCACACTGGACTTCTTGCATTCGATCACAACCAGAGGAATGCCGTTGACCAGCAGAACAATATCAGGCCGGGCATACTTGCCATTGGTACGCTCCACGGAAAATTCATCCGTAACCTGCCAGATATTGTTCTCGGGGTGTTCCCAGTCAATATAGGAAATGTCGAAGGACTGGGTGTTGCCGTCATACAGATGTACATCACAGCTTTTTCCGTAGATCAGCCGGTCATAGATTGCCTTGCTGGAGAACATCAGACCACGCTCCAAAGGAGCATCCAGTTCACGGATCGCTTCACCGATGGCATCATCGGGGAACGGAGTCTGCTTGCCCCGGTAAATAAAGGACTGAGAAGCCAAAAATTCCCGCATAACATCCGGGAACAGTACATGTGACAAATGGCCGCGCTTCTGCTCGGCCTCTGCTCTGGGGATATATTGGTATCCCATGGCTTGCAGTTCCCGCAACGCTCTGTCCTGGGATTCCGGGCGCTCATTAAAAATCTGATGACTCGGCATAGTGAATACCTCCGACCTATATGATAAAGAGGCACAGCAGGGCTCTAAGGCCCTGCCGGCCAGGTACCGATTATTTCTTGTCCCTCGGCGGACAGGGGTCGTTGCCATGGCTGTTGGGGTTCTGAATGGTGCCATCCTTGCGGTGGGGAATCAGTTCCGTACCCTGGTTGATACTCATCCTCCTGCCAGCTTCCATAGCCTCTTTCTTGGTCTCGTAATGACCACTGCTGCGCTTTGCGTTTTCACGCTTCACATCCCAACCGCCGTCGGGATTGGGGACGATATGATGTTCTTTTCTTGCCATTGTGTCCTTTCTCTTGACTTCCGTCAAGCGTGCATGCTACAATGAGCATGTATAAGTTGATTGTCCGTCTGCTTATATTGAGTGCTTAAGTTGTTGCCGCAACTTAAGCGCTCTTTTTTTGTGCCCTCATAAGCCTCACCGCCTTTCATAAATTTACTGTGCAAAGAACTGCCTTCCAGACAGCTGTGACCAGGACAGACTGTTCAGCGGTCTCAAGTGCTTAAGTTCCCGCAGTGCTTTGAGAGGTCTTAACTGCTTCAGACTCTTCAAAGGCTTCAACTGCTTCAGTGGTTTCAACGGACCAGATCCGGTTGTATTTTCTGTAAAGAACACACAATTGCCATTCAAATCCCGAATCCAACCATCCCGAAACCAGCCAAACTGCCTGCCATTATAGCCGTATATCGCATCCGTATGCAGATATGCTACTGGCTCGCCCGTAAACAGATAGATGTGAATGTTATCTTCCGTATAGGCCGTGGGACGTCCATGATTATCGTAGAATACCATAAGCGATTCCTCCTTTCTCTTTATTCGCCTATATTTCAGGGTGCCGGTGCAGTTGCCGCTACACCGGCGGTTCCGTTAAGCGTTCACACGCACAAGTCCAGTTAGCAAAAGCTGCATCAAGGCTTTTTTCTTCTGCTGCCATAACTCAAATTCAGTTTCTAACAGAACGATTTCGTTATCAATACCTCTCAAGATGAATGATATCTGGTTTTGAGTATCTCTGTCCGGAACCGAATATGTAAATTCCTTCAGGTACTTAAAATGTCGACTATACCCATCATCGGGAAGTTTCTTTGCTGACAATAGATAATATCCAAACTCTGTGGTTAAAATAGATTCCTTCGCACAAATGAGTTGTACACCGTCCGCGCCGACGATAAAATCAAAATCTACAAATTTAAGTTCTTTTGTATGGTCGCCGAAAACTATCAGTCCTGTTTGAGGACACTTTAGTAGTTTGGACTTATCATCAGAAAACGCTACAACAGGTCGCTTACCTTGATCTACTACAGGAAACAGGCCTTTCGCTACGTATTGATCGGTTTTAATCTGATGTCCTCTTGTAGAACATGTGGTAAAAACTTCATCAAAAGATAACTCTTTTGTAGTTTCAGGCATCAGACACTGCTCTTCGAATATCATGTACATCAGCCACTGCTTTTGACGCCGCTTTTCCTCCAGCAACTGCTGTTTCAGTTCAATCACCCGATCACAGGTTGCCAGAATATCAGCGATTTTCTGCTGCTCTCCTGCACTCGGCTCTACCAGTGTACCTGTAAAGAAATCCTCTACAGCGATATTCAGCAAGCCGTGATTTCGTGCGCCTTCCTGGGCAATTCGGTAGATTTCCCGGTTATAACGGCCACCTTCAAAGTACTGGGTATAAAAAGCTGTGTTAGTACCGGCTTTAGGAGCAAAGCAGATGTACAAAGGAGATACAATGCCTTCGTCATACTTTGCCAGCTGCTTAATAGCACCATACGGATAGCCCGTGGAGTAGCTCTTATTGTAGGCAAACTCGCCATTCTTCATCAGGAAATAGCCGCTTTTATCTTCGCTGGCAATATCCTTGTCATAAAACTCCCGCTGATTAACCAGACCCATCTGAGCAGAAATTGTCAGGACATTTTCACACCCTTCTTTATTCTTTCTGGTAGATCTGGTAAATCTGCTGTTCAGCGGCACCGTTTTCCAATCATCCGGAATCAGATAACCGCTTTCAACACGGTACCCGTCCGGCACCTCGCCCCGGTAAACCGTTTCTATTCTTTCTTTTATCTCTTTCTTCATATCATCACCTAAACTTCCAGCACATGGTATTTATCCCAGTGTGCCTGTAGGATGGGTAAATTTCTTCTGACCCAGTCCACAGCAAAGCGCTGCTTGGGTTTCGGTATATTGCCTTCCAGAATATCACAGTCGATCAGGGAAATAGATATCTCCTGTCCCTGGTACGATGCATGGCAGTGTGGAACATTGTGACCGTTCTCTTTGGGGCGAATCTCAAAGCGAATTCCATGGGTTCTCTCCACTGTGTCCCGGTAGTAGAACACATCGGAGAAAATACACTCCCACATAATAAGCATTTCCAGCTGATCCTGGATTGCCCGTTCCTCTGGTGTTTCCTGAGCCAGATACTCACCGATATGCCGTTCCCGCATCAGATCTTCCAGTTCCATACTTTCTCCTGTGATTTTATAAATCTTACAGGCCAAGTTCCTTCAGGAACTGTGCCATTTGAGCTTCGACCACGGCGATTTCAGCCTTAATGCGCTCGATGTTACCCTGCACTTCTTCAATGTCAATCAGTTCTTCTTCCTCAAAGGTATCCACATAACGGGGGATGTTGAGGTTGAACTCATTTTCCTGAATTTCTTCAAAAGAAGCGACATGTGCAAATCGCTCTACATCCACCCGGTCGGTATATGCTTTGAATATGGCGTTGATATGACACTGATCCAGCTTGTTCTGGTTCTTATCCTTGCGATATCTCAGATTACCCTCCGCATCCTTGCCGGAGGCATCGATGAACAGCACATCACTGGTAGCACGGTTTTTCTTAAAAACCAGGATGCAGGCAGGAATGGAAGTGCCGTAGAACAGATTGGCAGGCAGACCGATAACAGCATCCAGCAGATTTTTCTCAATAACAGTCTGGCGGATACGGCCCTCGGCAGAACCTCTGAACAGAACACCATGGGGAACAACGGCAGCCATACGGCCATTGCTCCGCAGGGAATGGAGCATGTGCAGCAGGAACGCCCAGTCACCCTTGCTTGCGGGAGGTACACCCCAGTCGAAGCGGTGGAAGCGATCCAGGTTGGCAGTCATCTTGAACTTCTTGTCCTTATCGCTGCCGCCGTCCTCCTGGCCACCGGGGTTAAAGCCTTCTGCCCACTTGTCCAGAGAGAAAGGCATGTTTGCGACAATGACATCGAACTGCTTCAGGTTACCGTCGGAATCCAGATGCTGGGGATTGGCCAGAGTATCACCCCAGGCAATATCGTTAGGGTTGACATGGACACCATGGATGAAGAGGTTCATTCTGGCCATAGACCAAGAGGAGCCATTCATTTCCTGACCGTAGATTGCCACCTGATCCAGATTACCTGCCTGACGGGCGGTACGGATCAGCAGAGAAGCAGAGCCACACGTTGGGTCGTAAATGGAGTCACCGGCCCGGGGAGCAGTAACCATACCCATCAACTCAGAGACCATGCTCGGAGTAAAGAAGCTACCTGCCTTCTTGCCTGCTTCGGCAGCGAATTCGCCGACCATGTATTCATAGGCATCGCCGATCACATACGCAGGATCTTCGCCGGGGCCGACTTCAATCTGGGAAGGCTCCAGGCACAGAGGCTTGAAGTCCTCAAGCAAGGTACGCAGTTTGGTAACTTTCTGTTGCGGATTACCCAGCATAGATTCACTGTTGAAGTTAATGCTGCGGAAAACGCCGCGAAGCTCTGCATTGCTATCCTGAATCCCTTGGAGCGCGGTGTTAATCATCTCACCGATCTTGGGATCGAAGCGATGTTCGTACAGATAATCGAATCGCTCTTTTTCACCAAGTACAAAAGGAAGATTCTTTTTCGCGCGCTCTATGCGCACTTCATTTCCTTTATAGCGTTCTTTCAGCTCGCGTAGGTGTTCCTTGTATGTGTCGTCCAAATATTTAAGGAACAACATTGAAAGAACAAAATCTTTGTAGTTTGCAGCATCGATCGTGCCTCGGAAGGTTCCTGCTGCCTTCCAAAGGGTTGCCTTTATATCCTGAGAAGTAGTTTTACTCATTTCATTTTCCTCCACAACTGATTATTCTCGAAGCCAGCATAGAAACTAATCTATCGCTTTCGGCCATGTAGTCGTTTAATAGTTGTTTGCGTTTGCGGGAAAGTTTCCAAACCTCGCCTACCTTGCGCTGATCCGCAATCGGTATTACCGGTATCATAATGTCTGCCAGCTTTTTAATGGATATTGCCTTGATCGCCGCCGCGCTTCCTGTGACGTGCTCGACTTGACCAAGAATCTCCTTCTGCTCCAGCAGGTAACCCAGATAGTACGGGTCAACTTCATTTCCCGGTCTTACAACCAACAGATTCTGCGAAACCGCCATGCCTGCCGATTCTAAAGTGACCACGTGTACAAACGAGGGGTTTAATCTTTTAAGAAGGATGTCGCCCGAAATAAGCAACTGCCTCTGCGATATTTCATCACCGCGCTTTTGCGTCTCAACAGCATTCATCTCACCGGTATCCGTAAAACTGTTCGGCTGCACAACTTTATATTTATATCTGCCTTTATCGGCAAAGCCTGGAATGCCGGCCATAATCTCGGCGATATCGCCAAGGCGTTTTTCAATGGAAATCACCAAGATCCCCCTCCTTTCGATACAAAGTATAGCACACACGAAAGCTCCTGTAAATAGTTTTTTCTTTTGTTAAGCCATAACTTTTTGCGTTATTACAAATTTATTTCTGACCAGTGGCATTTTTATCGCTTTTCTCGTTGTAAATGAGAAACAATATCAATTTCAAAGTTCGAATCCACGCTCTATATCGGCTGCATGACTTTTTGTTGGGGCAAAGGGTAACTAAAAGTATTCGAGTCCCGTCGGGTGCTGTTTTGCCGACCTCTTTGCCGAGCAAAGAAACGCGAAAAGTAACACGGATCGAAAGGCAGCTAAGACTGGCATAATGGAGTGCAAAGGCATAAAAATAGCGCCGGAACACCTTGAAAATGGTGCTCCGGCGCGTATTTTAGCTGTTTTTAGCTTGATTTTGGTCCGTTTTGGTGCTCTTTAGTGGGAAAATGCATAAAGTGCCACAATTTTTGCATAAAAAGAACCCTAAATGCCTGGTAGACATTTAGGGTTTCTTTCGTGGCACGCCGTAAGGGATTCGAACCCCCGACCTACTGGTTCGTAGCCAGTTACTCTATCCAGCTGAGCTAACGGCGCTTATTCGGAACGCGTTATATGTTACCACATACGCGCCGATTTGTCAAGATATTTTTTGATTATTTTTTGGCCTCGAGCTCGTTTTCCAGCGCGGCGACTCTTTCGCGCAGCGCGGCAAGCTCCAAAGCGACGGGATCCGGCACATGGACCTGATCGAGCGTTTGCGGGCCGTCCACATGCTCGCCGCGGACAATGCGCGCCGGGATACCGACCGCCGTGGAATTTGCGGGGATATCCTTAAGCACGACGGCGCCTGCGGCGATCTTGCTGTTATCGCCCACGGTGACCGGGCCGAGCACCTTGGCGCCCGCGCCGATCATGACATTGTTGCCGATGGTCGGGTGACGTTTTCCCTCGTGCTTGCCGGTACCTCCGAGCGTTGCGCCCTGATAAATGGTGCAGTTATCGCCGATGACGGTCGTTTCGCCGATAACGACGGCGCAGCCGTGGTCGATAAACAGCCCTTTACCGATAACTGCCGCGGGGTGTATCTCGATCCCGGTGGCATTGCGCGAGGCCTGGCTCACCGCGCGCGCGGCAAAAAACATACCTTTTTTGTAAAGTGCATGAGCAACCCGGTGTGCAAGCACGGCATGAAGCCCGGGGTAAAGCAGCAGCACCTCTGCATTGCTTTTTGCGGCAGGGTCGCGCTCCTTTATGGAAACGATCTCGCTTTTGAGCGCACCCAAAGCGGTGTCGGCTCTGCCCTTCAATGCGGCAATACGCTTTTCGAATGCCGCGAGTTCCTTTTCGTAATCAATCTTCATGTTATCACGCTTTCTCAGCCGGCGCGGTAGCCGATCGCGTTTATCTGGACCGTTTCGCCGGAAACATATATTTCAAAGACAAGTGTACGCGTATCGTCGGGTGCGATATCGCGGCGAAATGTCCCGTCGTTTTCAAAAATACGGTAGCTTACCTCATATATCTCGTAATGCCCTTCGGAGCCTTCATCGCCGCGCATACTGTGCAGCGTGACATGGATATCGTATACCCCCTGCTTCGTGAAGCGTTCCGGGAGCGTGAAATTTTCGTCCGCCAGGCATTTTGCGGTGAAAAACGAGGGGTAAGCCGAGCTGTCGCCGTTTTGGAGACAATCGAAATAACGTCGGAAAAATGTGCACTGTGGGAGATTTTCCGCCGGCTCTCCGCTTTCGAGCACGGTGACCTGCCCGTAACGGGTGTAATAGACCTTACTGTCGAGCGCAAGATAAGCCGTATCGGAGGAAAGATCCTTTGAATAATCGGGTTCGAAAAATTTCGCCTCGTTAAGCTCGCTCACGGAAGGTTCCTTTTTGGAAAGTCTTTCGGAAATAAGCCTGCCGCAAACGGCAAGCACGCCGAGCAGCGCAAAGGCGGCGGCAACGCAGATAACTATTCTGCGCAGCCTGCGTTTATCACGTTGTTTTACGGAAGATTCAGACATTTTCGGTAATATCGCTACGGGGCGCAAAAAGCTGCGCCCCGTAGCGGAATTCAGATCATTGCATTCAGCCGTTGATAAAGCGTCTTAAATTATCAACGCCGATACGGATACCCTTGAGCGGATCCTCCATGCCTTCGAATTCGATAGAGAGGACACCGTCATACCCGGCGCGTTTGAGCGTGTTGATACACTGGCGCACGGGAACATCGCCCTGGCCGATTATGGCGCCGCGGAGATAGTTCCCCCCGCGGGACATGAACCAGCCCTCGCCCGGGTTATCGAGCGAACCGCTTCTCTTGTGGAAATCCTTGGCGTGTACATGGAACGCATAGGGCGCCATCAGCCCGACCGCATAATTGTGGTCCGCATCCGTGCAGGCGAAATTGCCGATATCGACAAGCGCGCCGAAGTTGGGATGCCCGACGGCATTTATAAGCTTTTCGACACGCTCCGGATCCTGTGCGAAGAAGCCGTGATTTTCTATGCAGGTGCGAATACCCTTCTTTTCGGCATATTCGGTCACCTCGCGATAAGCTCTCGCAAGGGTGGGGAGCACCGTATCGAAGCTTCTTCCGGTCTTTATCGTGTTGGGGTAGCCGGGTGTTGCATCGTGGCGCATGAGCTTGGTGCCGAACGCCTCTGCGACATCGACCATGCCCTTGACACGTTCGATCTCCGCATCGGTATCGCGGTTAAGGAAATCCGCGCCGACACAGAAGCAGGTCACCTCGATCCCGAGCTCGCGCGCATAGGCGCCGGCTTTGCGGGCATATTCAAGGTAGGATTCGTGGTCGTAGCTGCTGTCCTCGCTGAAATCGACGGCATCGACCCCGAATTCGCGAACCTTATCGAGGCAGCCCTTATAGCCGAGCGAATCCTCATTCATCAGACCATGGAAGCTGTAAAGATTTATTCCGATTTTCATTTACTGAATTTACCTCTGGTGTTTTTGCTTTTTTAGCCGAGAGTGATAACAGGGAGCTTGGACCAGTCGTTGATACCGATTATGCCGCCGCCGTCACGCAGGGTGATGTTCTTGGAGGTGCTGGTGGAGCTGCCGCAGTTGATGGAAACGGAGAAGCTGATCTCGGTGCCCTTCTGAACCTTTACGGGGCTGCCCTTTTCGCCGATCTCGGACCACGGAATGGATGCTTCGTAATAGGTCTTCTTTGCGGCATCGTCGCGCTTGGAAACGGTCTTGCCGGTGAAGGTAGTGGGGTTGCCCATCCAAACAGTGGAAAGAGATTCGCCGTCGTTATTGACACAGAAGCCGTACTGACGGACTATGTTCTTGCCTGCGGCATCCTGATCGACCTGGTGATCCCAGTGATCCTTCATGTACTGGCTGTCCGCGCTCATGGAGGAAACATTCACCTGAATGCATTCGTAGTTGTACATGCCGCCGACATTTGCGCTTGTGACGGGGCAGTCGTGTTCGGGGTTATCGACAACAACGCCGAGGTAGAGGTTTTCGGAATCGTATTTGAGATAGACCTTTGCGGAAGCAAAGTACTTGTTTACTTCGAACTGTGCATAGCTGCAAAGAACATTGTTGGAATTGATATCCCAGATCGGAGTGCCGTATTCGGCTTCGGTAACATTGCCGTCGACAGTGGCGGTGCCGTTCTTGATGGTCGCCCAAAGGCCGCGGTTGACGCAGAACCCGTGCGGGAAGACTGCGGTCTTATCGCCGAGAGCGGAGATAGCCTTGATCTTTGCGGTTTCGGTCTTGTAGATAACCACAACATAGCCGTCTGCGGGGATAGCGGTATCGGCAGCAGCCTTACCTACATCGCTGAACGACTTCTTGACATAGGAGAATACAGCCTTGTCGTATTCGAAAACGGCAACGGCGAAATCCTCATAGGTCTGACCGTCGGCCTTGATGGTCTTGCCGTAATCGGAGGTGAAAACGCCGACATCGCCCTTATTGACGGTGGCGTTGATCTTGGAAAGGCGGAGCGAGGTAGCATCTCGGGCGCGGACATCGACTATGCCCTGCTTGACGTGCTTGCCCCAGGAGATGAACTTGTTGGTATATTCTACCTTGGGTTCATCTTCGCCGCCCTTCGAGCTTTCATCTGTCGAAGATTCGGAAGAATTGTCGTCCGCAGAGGATTCATCCGTGGAAGATTCTGCCTGAGAAGACTTATCTTCGGAGGATTCGTGCTTCGGCTCTGAGCTTGCCGCTGCGGATGATTCGTTCTTGGAAGTGCCGAAATCGGGGGTGCTGCTTTCTTCGTCGTTACCGCAGGCGGCAAAAACCGAAACTGCCATCAGAACGACAAGAAGCATCGAGATGATTTTTTTCATACGAAAAAATCTCCTTCTTTTTTTGGTTGTTTTATTTGTTCTTTGCAGAACGTCTGAAAATGATAAACACGGCTGCCGCGACGAGAATTATCGCCGCACCCGCTATGATGAGCCAGACGGGGAACCCGCCGCTCTTTTCCTCCGCTCCGGATGCGGCATCCGAAGAAGAGGCATCCTTGCTTTCGTCATCCTCGCCGCCCTGCACGATGATCGTGATTTCGGCGGTGTTGGAAATGTTGTAGCCGTCTGTCACCGAAAATCTTGTGATATAGGTGCCGGGCTTGCTGCCGTAGGTTTCGACAGTGAAAATGCCGTCGCCGCTGACGGAGATATATATACCCTCCGGCTTTTCGATCTCCGCCACGCGGAGCTGACCGACGGGGGTATCCTCATCCGTAACATTAAATCTGCCCTTGCCGAAGCTTTCGGCGGCGACGGTAAGCTCCGCGCCTTCGATCACGGGGGCATATTCGACATATGTCGCCGAGCAGTACTGATATGTAAGATCGTATATTTCGCGTTCGGCGCGGGTGCTGCTTTCGGAGCACCTGAAGAGATGATCCCCGACCTGGTACATCATCATCACGCCGTTTTCCATCAGCCCGCTCCGGTAAGCGGAATGGATATACTGGCGGTATTTTTCGCTGTAACCCTTTACGTTCAGGTCAAGCTCGAATTCCATACCCATGCCGTACTTTTTGCATATGGCGGCGCAATTGTCGGTAACGCCCGCCTTTGCCTCGCCGGTTTCGGCACCGGGGTTAAAGGCATATCCGCTCTGCATGGTGACGGCGTCGAAGCCGAGCGCTTCATCGATCCCGGCAGCGCTGTAATAGGGTATCCAAATGGATTTGAAGCCCTTTTCGCGGCAGTAATCGGTGAAATGCTTTGCAAGCGCGACTTCATCGGGCGAACGCGAATATTCTATGCTTTCGGCAAAGCGGTAAAAGCCTTTGAGCTCGACATTTTCGAACCCTTCGGCATTGAACCGTTCGGTGAAATGATCCACGAACCATTCCGTGACCGCCGCGCGCGATTCGTAATCCGCGCAGGTGACAGTTTTGCCGTTTATAACGCCGAATGCATCGGTAAACACGCCGATATCCGGCATGGCGACGAACACGGGGTATTTATCCTCCTTGCCGTAGCCGATGGATTCCTTTATCTCGCCGAAGGTGTAATCCAGTGCGCCGAGATTGGAAAAGGCATTGCCGAGAACGTTATCGATGTATTTTTCGAAATCCGCCTGGCGCATATGTCCGTCCTCGGAATCGGTGGAGGGCATCGAAAGGAAGAGAAGCGAATCGAAGAAGCCGTCCTTCACCTCGCCCTTTTTATCAACATATGCGATATAAGGCTTGATTGTTTCACGCGTGTAGCCGTGGCTGACATACATCAGGCAGATGCTGCCGATACCGTCGAGGCTTTCGGAATCGACAAAGCCCTTTTCCTCCTCCTTTTCCGGAGCGGGAATGGGGGAAATGCCGCTGCTTTCGCTTGCGTAAACGGATATTTCATCCACCATGGTGAAAACATCGCTCGAAAACACGACACGGATATACCGCGCCCTTACGGCATCGAAGGCGATATCGTATTCCACGCGGCTTTTTGCATCCGACATGACCCAATCCGGGTGTTCCGCACTGCCGACAAGCCCGAAGGCTTCGCCGTCCGCAGAGGCATAAACCTTTGCCCATCGGGAGCAGTAAACGCCGTAGGCTTTGAGCTGAAGCTCGCCGAAGGTCACGCGGGAAACAGCCTGCTCCGCGCCGAGATCTATCGTGACGGAAACGCTCGTCCCACGGTAAAGCGTGAGCCAGTTTTTGTCGTTATAATCGGCGGATGACTTTTTGCCGTCGGTAAGCTTTTCCTCGGGCGTGTAGGCAAGATTGGGGTAGGCGTTTTCGACCGGCGTGGAGTATTCCACGGTGTAGCTTTTGCCCTCCGAAACGATTTTGCCCTCCGCCGCGGCGGAAAACGGCAGCGCGGCAAAGGCGACAAGCGCCGCTGCTGCGATAACAAGAATGCGTTTGATCATGATATGAACGATACCTCTTTACGAAATGCCGGCGTAAGCGTCGATGGTTTTCTGCATGGAATCCTCGACAGCGCTCTGCATTGCTTCCCAGCGGGAAACGAGTGTGTTGGTGGAATCGTTGATAACGGCACCGTAAAGGTTTATAAGTGTCTGCGAGCCGGTGCCCCAGCCGTAGATCGCGCCGATATCGTAAAAGCGGTTGTTGTATACGATATCGAGCATATCGGCATCGTTATCCGTCGTGACAGCCTGAAGCTGGAGCGTTGTCTGATAATAAGCACGGATAACATCGCTGTTATAAAATCCGAGCGCCTGCAAAGCAAACACGACATCATCAAATCTGCTTCCCGTGACCGTCTTCGGGATCGCTATTGCGGAGGAATGATAACGGTTTACGGTGTTGCAGTAATTTTCCTGTGCGGTATCGTACTTCGGAATGGGAAGCACGCCGAAATCGAAGCCCATCTGCTTGCCTTTGAGTGTGGAAATAGAGGAGCTTGTGGTGTTGTAGAAAAGGCCCCTGCCCTCTATGAACATTTCGGCAAGCTCGGCAAAGCCGTAGGTGCTTTTGTTGTTGGGCGACTGACCGATTATAAGCTCGGCACGCTGGGTGTTCTGCTTATCGGACATGATATCGTATACCTTCTGGAAGGCGTTGACGGCGCGCGCTTCAAGCACGTTTATGTGAAGATCGCCGTTTTCGTCCTTGCCGACGGTCGCCACGTTGCAGCCGTTCATCATTACCGTCGCGCCGTAGGAGTGGGAAAGGTTGCCGTATGTCGCATTGAAGCCCCACGAACCGTTTTCATCGGTATGGGAGACCTGCTTGCACATCTCGTAATAAAGATCAATGGTGAAATCGCCGTCGCGAACGATCTGGTAAATATCGCCGTGCGCCGAAAGATCGGCGTTTTTTGCATAAATATCCTTATTGAAGAGTGTGAGGTAGGTGTTGTCGTCATCCGTGAGTATGGCATCGCCCGTCAGGAAGAAGTGACGGTTGCCGAGCGAAAGCATTTCGTTCGCTTCGGAATCCCACCACGGGTGCGAAAAATCCATTTTGCCGTCCAGGGAGGAATAAAGATCGTTCAGCGCGCCGACGGCAAGCCTGTCGACCGAATCGCAGATGATATCGTATTCCGCGGTGCCGGACTGTATGGCAGACACGGAAGCTTCGCACGGAGATTTGACGGGAATGACATCGAAGCTGATACCGTACTGTTCGCGGAGCATATCGTTGCGCATTCCGACGGCATGGTTGATGGCGTTGCTGTCCTTTTCCGGATCGTAGGCAAACTGCTGTTCGCCGTATGTATGGCGAGCCGTTTCGACGCAGAGAATGACTATTTCGTCGTTCGCATCGAGCTTTTTGTCCTTGTAGGGGAATTCGCCGTAATCGGCGGGGCCGTAGGAAAATTTGCGGTTGTCCGTCGAGGAAACGGTGCCGCTTCCGGATTCGGCAACACTGACGTCCTCGCCGCCGCAGGCACAAAGCAAAGATATGCAAAGTGCGAGGAAAACCAGTGCGGAAACGATACGCTTTATCGCTTTCATAAATACCTCCGTAGCAACGGGCGTTACCGCAGGGGCACGCGCCATTTTACTCATGCGCATTATAGCACAAACGCAAAAGCTTTGCAATAGGTTTTCGATGTTTTTCGCGATTTTCGGCTTCTCCCGAAACGGTTTTTGTGTAATTTGCACAGCCGTGCGCCGGAAGCGGAAATTATTTGGCAAATACCCCTTGACAAAACGCGAATTACGGATAGAATGTAAGGGTAACCCGTATATCACGGGCTTGTAGCTCAGTTGGGAGAGCGCTGCGTTCGCAACGCAGAGGTCATGGGTTCGAGCCCCACCAGGTCCACCAGAAAAAGCACTTGCAAATGGCAGGTGCTTTTT
>ENA-ORSI01001503-ORSI01001503.1-human-gut-metagenome-genome-assembly--contig:-NODE-1503-length-19697-cov-3.443336_pt1 | contig 19697 bp, 15 predicted proteins | sample MGYA00242187_ERZ509154 | MGnify/ENA primary metagenome ERZ509154 (study PRJEB26280, sample SAMEA2338627) | human gut metagenome | biome: human gut; feature: human-associated habitat; material: faeces...
TCCCTCGCCGCCTTCGGCGGAAAAGTATTCCCCGCCGAGCCCGTAAAGAGTGAATCCGCCGTCATGCAGGAACGCCGTCACCTCGAAGGGGAAACTGCCCAGCTCGTCGCCGGAGGCGATATCGATCACGCGGCGTTCGGTAAAGAGCAGACCGCCTTCGATCGCCAATGCACGGTCGGAGCAGAAGGAAAGCAGCCGCCTGCCGCTTTCAGCCGAATAAATCGCGCTGCCGACGGCGATATACTCCTCCGAAACGACTATATCCCCGCCTGCGGCACCGGAAAGTGTCACCGCCGGGGAAAGCGCACGGCTTTCGGTATCGAACACGGTGCATTCGGCGCCGTGCTCCGTATATGTGAAAATATAAATACTGCCGCCGAGGCAAATCGCATCCGAAATTTCCGCACCGATAAGAGAGGCGACCGTTTCGGAGGTCCCGTCGCCGTATATCGCCGTGACGGCATCACGGCTTATTTCATACACAACGCCGCCGACATAGGCATATTTCGAATCCGTTTCGCCGCGATAAAGCAGCTTTTGCTCATCCTCGCCGGAGGCAAGTGAGGCGCGCCCGTAAACGGCAACGCCGTCGCGCAATATGAAGGCAATATCATCGCCGTCGAACGCATGGCGCAGCACCGTTCCGGTGGGAATGAAGCGATCGAAGGCAAGCGGTTCATCCTTGCCGTAAACCCTGATCCCGACCAGCGAATCGCAATAAAGCACGGTATAACCGTATTCGCGGTCGAGCGCCGCACGCGCCGATTCGAGATCACACCTGCCCTCGGCTGCGCCCGGGATATTCATGCTGAATTTTATACGTTTTCCGTCGCCGGAGGAATTGTGAATATAAAGCTCGTGTTCGCCGTTTTCGTAAACGGCGGCTTCGCCGTATATCGGTTCGCCGTCGAGCTCCGCACCGCCGGAACCGATTATTCTTATTTCGATAGGGCGGTCATACTCTCCGCCCTCCTCCACACCGAGCACCGTAGGGAACAAAAAGCCGATATCCACGGTTTCGGTAAGTACCTCGCCATCGTCCTCCAGCCGGAAATAATGCCTTCCCGAAGCAGTTATCGGGGTCCCGGAGATATAGGGGAACCCGTCCAGCTCGCCCGCGCCGCGGGTGAACACAAAGGAGGAATAGCCCCCGTTTTCGGAATATGTATAGGAAAGCGGCGTATACCGCAGCAGGAAGGAAATGCTCGTTTCGTTTTCGCCGTCCGTAACGGTAAGCCGGTGCATACCGTTTGTCACGACGGTAAACCCGTCCGAAACGGGGTATCCGTCCAGAGAAGCACTGCCGCGGTTGAAGCCGACCTTTACCTTTTTGGAATAGCTTTCTCCGTTGCAGACACCGGTTACTATCGGCCGGCGCGAAGCGAGCACAAAGGCAAGTGCATCCACAACGCCGTAGCCGGTATTATCGTTATGTACGGAACCGCAGACATCCCTTATAACGGCAAGAAATTCATCGGCACAAAAGCGATACTGACCGATATCGCCCGCCATGAGCGCCGCCACCGAGCTGACGACCGCGCAGGAAAGGCTTGTACCGGAATCGAATCCGTATGCGGAGCCGCCGTCGCGCAGGATAAGCACGGGAAGGTTTTCCCCGGGCGCGACGATATCGACCGCTTCGTTATATTGCGAAAAACCGCTGCGTTCGCCGTCCGCATTGCAGCTCCCGACGGAGATGACGCCCGAATAGGATGCCGGGTAGCTTTTCTGCCCCGCAAACGAACGGTTGCCGCCGTTTCCGGCCGCCGCAACGATTATGCAGCCCTTGGAAACGGCATAATCCACCGCCCCCTGTTCGGCTGCGGAATAGGAATAACCGCCGACGGATATATTTATGATCTTTGCGCCCGAATCGGCGGCAAAGTGGATCGCCGCAATGAGATCGGAGGAAAATATGCTGCCCTCGCTGTCAGAGACCTTTATCGGCAGAATAGTCGCGTTCCATGCAAGTCCGGCTGTGCCGAGCCCGTTATCCGCCGTCGCCGCGATTACCCCGGTGACCTCTGTCCCGTGGCCGCTGCTGTCCGAATAAACGCCCGCCGTGCGGCGCGGCGCATCATATCCGGCAAGAATATCCGCGCCCGCAAGGTCCTCGTGCTCCCGCGAAATGCCGGTATCTATAACGGCGACGGTAACGCCCCTGCCGCCGGATGTGATATCCCGCACCGCGGGAACGGATATGTCCTCCATGCCCGGCATGGGGATCGGATCGTTTGTGGTACGGAACACCTCGCGCGGAAGATCTGCTTCGTAATACTCGCACATCCCGAAAATACGCTCGAGCACAGCCTCATCCCCGCAGGAAACCGCAAAAACACCCGAGCTCGTGTGAGAAAGCGGAACATATTCGGTTTTTTCCAGCAGCGCCGTGATTTCGGCACGCGGCGTTTCGCTGCGAAAGCCGACTATATACCGCGCGCCCCCGTGCGAAGCGGCGGCTTCATCGGAAATTCCGATATCCCCGCGCAAAGAAGCAGCGGCAAGCGAGGATTCCCAAATATCGTCAAGCCCGGCAAAAACGTCCGCGCACGTCAAAAAAGCCGCAAACAGGCATGCCGCCGTTGAAAGCAGCATTGTTGCGGCCAGAAATACCGTAAGCAGACGCTTTGACATTTTTCACCCGTTCCTTTCGCCCGAGAACCGTGCGTACACGGAAAGCATTTCCTTTGTTTCGGCGGAATGCGCCGGATCATTATAAATATAAAGGTCGGGCTCGCATACCATGCCCTCCCTGCCGCCGCGGCAGCCCTGAACCAGCACGAGCGAGGGCTTTTTGCCGACCGACGGCACAACGAACCGAAGTTTTTTCGGTTCGATACCGTTTTCGCTCATCGAGCAAAGAAGATGCGAAAGCCTGTCCGGACGGTAAACCGCAAAGAATTTACCGCCGCTTTTCAGACAATGCGCAGCAGCCGTGCAAAACATCGCGATACCGCCGGATTCCTCCCTGCGGGCGACCGAAAGCGCGTGCGACGTATTGACATATCCGCAATCCGCGCGCATATAAGGCGGATTTGTCACAACGACATCGAACCCGCCCGCCGGGAAAAGCGCCGCCGCATCCCCGGCACTGCCGCATATTGCCGTAAACCGTGCCGAAAACCCGTTCTGCGCGGCATTTTCGTTTGCGGCGGAAGCGTATTCGGGCTGTATTTCAAGCCCGGTAAAGTGCGATCTGCTGCCCGCGCCGAGCAAAAGCAGCGGGATCACCCCGGAGCCTGTCCCGATATCCAGGACACGCTTTTTGCCCGCGGCGGCAAAGCAGAAGTGCATCCGTACCGAAGCGGATACCGCCGTGAGGTTCGTTTAATATTATATCAGCGTTTATTCGCGTGCGTGTTCCGTTGACCATATAATAATACCCCGCAGAAACGGTTTCGGTTACGAAAAAATCTCAAAAACGACAAATGCGCCCGACGGAACCTCTGCCGCGGGCGCATTATCGCCTTACATTGTGATCAAGCGTGAGGAGCGTCGACGGGGCAAACTCCCGCGCAGGCGCCGCATTCGACACAAAGCTCCGGATCGATGCAATACTTGCCGTCGTCGCCGGCGGAGATCGCGGAAACCGGGCATTCGGATTCGCAGGTGCCGCATCCGATGCAGGTATCTTTGTCGATAGAATATGCCATGGTTTTATACCTCCCGAGTATGTTAGGATAATGATATCACATTCGTTTTTGTTTTTCAATAGCTTACCGCACGAAAACGCGGTAAATTTTTATGCCCTTTCGATTTCTGCCGCGGCAAACGCGCCGGCGATATCGGAAATGATGTCGTCGATATCCTCGATCCCGACGGACATACGGATAAGACCGGCATCCACGCCGGAAGCGGCGAGCATTTCATCCGAAAGCTGGCGGTGTGTCGTTGTCGCCGGGTGGAGCAGACAGGATTGCACCGTTGCCACATGGACGGCGTTTGTAAAGAGCGTAAGCTCGTTCATGAAGCGCAGGGCGGCTTCCTTTCCGCCGCGTATGCAGAAGGAAACGACACCCCCGCACCCGTCCGGAAGATATTTTTCCGCAAGTGCGCGATCGGGGCTGCAAGCCAGGCCGGGGTAATTTACATATTCGGCATAGCCGGAATCAAGAATATATTCGGCAACGCGTTGCGCATTTGCACAATGCTTTTGCAGCCGAACGGCGAGCGTCTGCAAGCCGAGGTCGAGCAGAAAGGCATCCTGCGCGGAGGGGTAAACGCCGAAATCGCGCACGAGCTGAACGCGCGCCTTTGTAACATAAGCCGCCGCGCCGAAATCACGCGTGTAAACGACTCCGTGGTAGGATTCATCCGGCGTGCAGAGCAGCGGGAATTTGCCGCTCGCAGCCCAGTCGAACCTGCCGCCGTCCACGATGCAGCCGCCGACAATGACGGCGTGACCGTCCATATATTTTGTGGTGGAAAGAACGACTATATCCGCACCGTGGTCGATCGGGCGGCAAAGCACGCCCGTGGCAAAGGTGTTGTCGATAATAAGCGGGATCCCCGCCCCGTGCGCGATGGCGGCGAAACGGGAAATATCGAATACCTTCAAAGCCGGATTTGCGATGGTTTCGCCGAAGATAAGCTTTGTTTCGGGGCGTATGAGCGCTTTTATTTCCTCATCCGGCATATCCGGATCGAAGAAATCGCAGATAACGCCGAAGCGGCGAAGGGTGACACCGAAAAGGTTTATGGTTCCGCCGTATACCTTGGAGGAGACAAGTATCCTGTCACCCGCGGAAACGATGTTCGCAACCGAAAGCAGCGTTGCCGACTGCCCGGAAACGGTGCAGAGCGCGGCGACACCGTTTTCGATATCGGCGATCTTTTTTTCCACAAGCTCAACCGTGGGGTTGGAAATGCGGGAATACATATGCCCTTCGGCGGTCAGATCGAAAAGCTTGCCGATCTGTTCCGGCGAGGAATAGGCATATGTGGTGGATTGATATATCGGCAATGCGAGAGGTTCGCCGTTGCCCGGCTTATATCCGGAACGGATACATTTGGTTGCCTGCGAGATGTTTTTCTTCATGTTCGGGGGATTCTCCGGTATATTTATTCGTATCTGCCGTCATACGCGCGCAGCTTGCTCACGGCGCTTTCCCAGCTTCCGGGGTAGCTTATATCGTAGCGCTGCGCATAATCGTTATAGGCGAATATGGTGTCTATATGCTCGGCGACGGCTGTCGTCGAAAGGTTGGTCGAGTACGCAGCCTGAACAATTTTGCCCATGGCTTCGTTCGTGCGGACGGAGGGTTCGGTATAAAGCTTTTCAAACAGCGAACGGCATATCTGGTTGTAATAGGCGTTGTATTCGCTTCCGTCGTTGTTCGGGTTGTATTCGAGCAGCCATTCGAGCTTTTTCTTTTCGCCCAGCGTTTCGTTCAGCAGAACCCTGCCGTCGGCATCGTTGGTTATTTCCAGGTAATAATCCTCGTGATCCTCTATGGTATCGTCCGGGGTGAACTCATAATCCTCATAGATCGGGTTCACAAAGCGGAGCGTTTCGCCTTCCTTCAATGTGATGGATGCACCGGGGATCACGGAGGCGACCGCGGCTATGCTTTCGCGGTCGAACCGCAGGCAATAATCGACGTCGATGCCCGTCATCGCCGTTACAAGCGCACAGACGGAATCGTTGTCCATATCGCGTATGCAGTCGCCGAACGGCACGGACACGCCGGCGGAGTTCAGCACCTTCGAGGTGACGGGGATCGAGCAGCGGATATATCTTTCGGTTTTTGCGTTTGCATCGATGAACGTGCAGATAAGCGCGCTGCCTTTATAATCGATGCTCATCACCACGGCGGTGAAAACATCGCCGTTTTCGTTTACGATCCCGCTTGTGTCGGGAACCGGCGCGGAGGAATCATCCACGCGGGAGGTATCGCCGGAAGATCCGGATTCCTCCGCCGGGGCGGAGCTTTCGTCATCGGCGAACCATTCGTCCACGACTCCCTTCAGCCCGGGGTATATCCAGCGGTATCCGACAAAGGCGAAGACCAGTATCAAAACAAAAAAGGTTATAAGAAAGTTTCTGAGTGCGGTTGTCAAAAAATCATCTCCCGTATACATTTATAGGGGGCACCGACACACGCATGGCGGCGCTGCCGGTTCATTTATTATACAACGCATTGTACCGTTTGTCAACTTTCGCTTTTGTTATATTTCCTTTGCGGGTTTTCTTTTGCCATGCTTGACAAATTGCCCGCCCCATAATATAATTATTTTATTGAAATTCAACGAGGGGAATCGTTTTATGAAAAAAGCATTCATTATAATTCTGGCAGCCGTAATGCTGCTGCCGCTGATGTTTTCCTGCGGGAATGACGGGGATATCAGTATTTCCGACTCTTCCGCGGACAGCACCGCGAGCCAAAACAGCGATCCTGACGTTCCCGTAAAGGACATGGGAGGGCGCGAATTCCGCGTTCTCTGCCCGGATTTTGGCGCAGGCTCGAATTCCATACTCGGCTACACCGGCGAGGTGCTTTACAGCGAAGAAAACCCGGATTCGGTCGACGAGGCAAAGAAAGCCGTTATCGAACGCGTGCAGAACGATTACAACTGCAAAATAGACGGCATCGTCGACAGCGCCACCCCGGTATTTCAGACGGTGCGCAACCAGGTCAGCTCCGGAAATATCGAATACGACATAGTTTTCGATTCCACCGGCAATGCCGCCGTGCTCGCGCTCGAGCACAACCTTTACGACCTCAATGATATCTCCACCATTGATCTTTCCGCCTCCTGGTGGGATCAGAACGCCGTGAACGACCTTGCGCTCGGCGGGCATCTTTATTTTGTCATGGGCGATATAAACACCTATGACAACCAGGGCACCTGGTGCATGATATTCAACAAGGATCTCAAACGCAAGCTCGGTATATCCGAGGATTTCTACGCCCTGGCACGCGACGGCAAATGGGATTTCGACACCTTTGCGGAGATCTGCCGCCGCGACGGTATCAGCCGCGATCTTAACAGCGACGGAGTAATGGACGAAAAAGACCAGTGGGCCTTCGGCACCGAAACCTATAATATTTACGTTCATTATATAAGCGCAGGCAAAAAGATAGCCCTGCCGGACGGCGACGGTATACCCTATCTGACAATGAACACCGATATGACGGCGACTGCAAACATACTCACCCATGTGCTCGATTTCTATAACGAAAAGGAGACCGTCATGGTCGCCAATCACGAGCCTTATACGAACAAGGGCTTTTCCAATGTCTGGGAAGCGACGGTGCACAAGGCATTCCTCGAAGGGCGCGAGCTGTTTTACATGTGCGGGCTCATCAATATTGCCTCCTTCCGCAAGATGGACGACGAATTCGGCATACTTCCCGTTCCGAAATACGATCCCGCGCAGGACAGATACTACCACACCGTTTCCGTGGGCAATTCCTCCGCAATGTTTATTCCCTACGGCGTGAAGGATGTTGAGGATGTCGGCCTGATCGTAAGCGCGCTTTCCAAGGAATCAAAGGCGCTTGTCACACCGGCTTATATGGATGTTCAGCTCAAATACCGCGATGCCAAGGATGAAGAATCGGCTGAAATGCTGGATATAATATTCAATTCCCGCACCTTCGATCTCGGCTCCGTATACAATTGGGGCTATATAATCACCGCATATACCTCCATGGATAAAAACATTGCCTCCCGTTTCGAAGCCATTGCAAGCTCCGCGCAGGCGAAACTCGACGAAGCCATCAAGGACATAACCTAAACGGCATCATGCAAAGCGGCGTGAATAACGGCCGCCGAATCAGATACCGCGGAGCAGCAAAAACCGAATAAAAAGCCGAAGACGGCAACCCTAAATCACAGGTCGCCGTCTTTTTTGTTTTATGCGCGGAGCCTTGTAAAAAACATTTGCGAAACGCGCCGATTATCACCCTGTTTTTCGCAGAGCTCGGTATTCTGCGAAAATATCGCAAAACGTGAGTCACATTTGTTAAAAGTCCGCGGATTTCAGCTTTTCCATATTGGAACGTTTGCGCTCCACGGAGGATTGTACCATACTTAATATAATATAGGTAGATTCCCGCACACCGTTCCTGCAGGATAAGAGCCATTCATCGCAGCAGCGCCCAAAATCGGTGCGCGCCTCCGCACTCCTCTCGGCAGGCCGTGCACGCTCACGCCGCCAAGTGCGAAACGGCTTGCGGACACGGTGATTTTTTCTTGAAACAACTTGATTTTTCAGCATTTTTTCCTCCGGTTCGCTAATATGTATTTTTGTATTTTAGCAAAACACTTTCGGACTGCAAACGCGGTGCCGACGGTTCATACATATGCTATAGTCTTTCGGGCACATTTTGTGACAAGCTTGCTCCCTGCTCATCTGATAAACCCAATAAATTTCGCACAATTATATCATTATCTATTGACTTTTGTTGTTTGATATGTTACAATTCACTCGGTGCTTTAGATTATCATTTTCGCAGAATGCCGAACTCTGCGAAAAGCCGCGGCGGCAGAATAGCCTTGCACGCTGCCGTTTTACAAGCGGAAAATTCTTTTTGAAAGACAAGAAAGGCGGGGCAACATGGAGCAAAACAATCGTTCAAAAGCAACAAAGACGGCAATAATCATATTGGCTATCCTTCTGTGCCTGAGCCTCGCGGCTCTGGGCGCAACACTTATTCACAACCGCAAATCGGGCGACGATCACGCGACGGTCACCGTTCCGGATAACATTATAACAGCTTCCGGCGCGGAAAGCAGCCTGTCTTCGGCAGAACCCGAATCCTCCGCAGAACCCGAATCCTCCGCAGAAACCGGAACCTCGGCAGAACCCGAATCTTCTGCCGCGGCGGAATCCTCCGCGGAAACGGAAGCCTCCGCAGAGCCTTCCTCGGCAGCCACGGTATCGCTCCCGGCGATCTCCGGATCTTCCGACAACTCCGGCACAAAAACAGCCGCTTCGATCGAGCTTGCAAAGGGCAAGGATGAGGACAACATCCCCTTCAATGCGGAAAATATGTTCCCCGGCGATAGGATAACACAATATTACCGGGTGCGCGTGCACTACAACGGAAAGGTCACCGTCCGCTTCCATGCGGAGGTACGCAAGGGTTACGAAAAGCTCGCAGAGGTGCTGAAAGTCCGTGTGACTCTGCTTTCGACCGGCGAAACGCTTTATGACGGGCTGATGGGCGAGATGCCCGAAAGCCTTGATTACAAAAACGAATCCAAGGCAAAAACGCAGGAGGACCTTTATTACGAGATCACACCCTACCTTGAAACGAATGTCGGCAACGAATACCAAAATAAGGAGCTGACCGCCGATTTCAAATGGTGGGCGGAGGGCGATCTCATACCGCCTCCCCAGACAGGCGACGATTCCTCCACGACGGTATGGGTGCTTCTCGCCGCGGGGGCGGCTGTCGTTCTTTTGCTTTTGATTTTCGCCCGGAGGCGCAAAAACAGAAAGGGGGATGATCTCAATGACTGAATCCCGGACCGCGAAAAAGATCACCGGCGGAATAATCGCCATCATCATTCTTTCCGTATGCCTTGTCGTAACGACCGCCGCGCTTGTTTATTCCTCCGTTGCGGTGGAAAACAACTATTTCCGCACCGGCGAAGTAAAGCTCAATCTGAACGACGGCGAGCCGATTATCAGCGAGCATGAATTCCTGTTCGAGCCGGGCATGACGGTAAAAAAGGATTTCTTTATCCGAAACGAAAGCACATGGGATGTTTACTACCGGATATACTTTGACAACATTTCCGGCGGGCTTGCGGATGTGCTTGATGTCACGATCAAAAACGGCGAAACGGTGCTTTATTCCGGAAAGCCGAGTGAGCTTGTGCGCAGCAGCGTACCCGCCGCGGAGGACAAACTTGCCGTCGGCGAGCGCCGCGAGCTGACGGTGTACTTCTACTTCCCGAAGGAAGCGGGCAACGAAGCGCAAATCTCGGATTTCGAATTCACCGTCTGCGCCGAAGCGACCCAGACAAAGAACAATCCCGACAAGAAATTCGATTAAATTCTGTTTTTGGTGGTTTGTATGAAAGCACTTGCGATTATCAGGAATATTGCGGCATGGCTCATTGTCGCGCTTGCCGTGTTCATGATGGTGTTCACCGTCGTTTCGGTCTCCACGTTCGACAATGCCGACCGCAGCATATTCGGCTATAAGGCATTCATCGTGCTTTCGGATTCGATGAGCAAAACCGATTTCGATGCGGGCGACCTGGTTTTTGCCAAGGAGGTAGACCCGCAGACACTGCGCGAGGGCGATATAATCGCTTACACCTCGCAAAACAGCGAAAACTTCGGCAAAACCGTCACCCACAAGATCCGCTCGAAAACGACCGATGCAAACGGCAACCCCGGATTTATCACCTACGGCACTACTACCGACACGGACGATGCCACCATTGTTACCTACCCGTACATTATCGGCAAGTACAGCGGTCATATACCGAAGCTCGGCACATTCTTCCGTTTTCTTAAAACCACACAGGGCTACATCGTCTGCATACTTATCCCCTTCCTTGCGCTGATATTGCTCGAAGGCATTCGCTGCGTGCGCCTGTTCCGCAAATACAAAGCAGAGCAGCAATCCGAAATAGACGCCGAGCGCAAAAAGCTGGAAGCCGACCGTGCGGAAACGCAGCGCATGATGCAGGAGATGCTGCAAATGAAGGCGCAGATGGCACAAGGCAACGGCGGAGAAACGCCTACTCAAAAGGACGAAACGCCTACTCAAAAGGACGAAACGCCGTCCGACACCACTACGGTGTAACCACGGGAAATCCGTATTTATATATTGCCATTGAAAAATATAGAATAAGGAGGAAAAACACAATGACAAGCAGTAAATCTACCAAGCGGGCATTGATTTCCGGCGCACTTGCGATCCTTATGTGCGTGGCAATGCTCATCGGCACCACCTTTGCGTGGTTCACCGACACCGCAAGTACGGCGGTAAACAAGATCCAGGCGGGGAATCTGGATGTCAAGCTCATGTACAGCACCGATATGGTTGAGTGGAAGGAAGCCACCAATCAGACCAAGCTCTTTGACGACCATGCCCTGTGGGAGCCGGGTTACACACAGGTGGTCTATCTGAAGGTTGTGAACGCCGGTAAACTGGCTCTGAAATATGAGGCCGGCTTCTCCAAAAACTACACCTCCAACAGGGGCAAAAATGTTAACGGCGATTGGTACCGTGTTGACAATTATCTGAAGATCGGCACTGCCGAGACCACGACCAAGTTTGCAAACCGCGAGGATGTTTGGTCTGCCATTGCCGCCACCGAAAAGACTTTGGCGAAGGGTGTTATGCTCACCGACGGATGGATTACTCTGAAGGCCGGAGAATCGTCCAAACCCTTTGCCGTAGCAATCTACATGCCCACCTCAGTCGGCAACGAAGCCAATGCTTCAAGGCACAGGCCTTCCTCTGTCTCCGGCCTCGGCATTGAGGTGCGCGCTACTCAGGCGACTGTGGAAAGCGACAGCTTTGATAACAATTACGATGCAAATGCGGCTACTGTGCTCAATCGCGTGGAATATACTGACGGCGAACATACAGTGACCGGCAACATTCAGGCAAACGGCACAGCCGGTGCAATTCACGGAACGGGTACTGCAAAGATTACCGTAGATGCGACAACGGTTTACGGCACTTATGTCAGCAACTACGCGATGGCCGTCTGCGCCTCCAGTAGATCCGAGATTATCATCAAGGGCGGCGAATTTGCAAATCAGGCTCCTGCGGGTTCCGCGCTGTCCCTGATTTATGCAGAGGACAATGCGAAGATCACCATCGAAGGCGGCACCTTCAAGTGCGTCAGCCCGGCTTGGACGCTGAACTGCAATGACAACGACGCTGCCACCATCACCGTCAAGGGCGGCTCGTTCTACAAGTTTGACCCGTCCAATGTTACTGTCGGCGAAGGTGAAATCTTCATTGCTGACGGCTACAAGGTCGTTCAGAACGGCGACTGGTACAATGTTGTTCCCGAATAAATCCTGATTTTCAAGTCCTCTCCACCCCTTGCGGTGGAGGGGCAATCAAAGGGCACAAGTACAAAAAGGCTTGTACCTCTTGATCGCTCAAACCTAAATTTATATTTTTTACGGAGGTCATTCAACAATGGCAAAATCTTCCAAACGCGCATTGCTTTTGAGTGCACTCGCTATCGTTCTGTGCATTGCAATGCTCATCGGTACCACCTTTGCATGGTTCACCGGCACCGCTTCCACCGGTGTCAACAAGATTGTGGCCGGAAATCTGGATATAGAGTTGCAGATGAAGGACAACGACGGCAACTGAGTCAATGCCGAAGGCAAAATTCTCCCGTTCCTCGTAGAGGGCAAAATTCCTGCCGAAGGCACTCAGATCCTTTGGGAGCCGGGCTGCACCTACTATGTTCCTCAAATTCGTGTGTTCAATAAGGGTAATCTTGCAGTTAAGTTTGAGTATATCCCCGAGGCACTGGGCGTGACAGGCAAGCTCGCCGAGGTTCTTGAACTCGTATTTAAGGCACCGGTTGATGCGAACGGCGAGGAAGTCAATATCGAACCCGAAGTTCTCAAGCCCGGTAAAGCTTCTCCGGAATGGTCCTTCGGCTATCATATGTTAGAATCCGCGGGCAACGAATACCAGAACGCAACCGCGACCGGAATCTGCGTGACCGTTGTAGCTACACAGGCTACATATGAGAATGACAGCTTTAATAATCAGTACGATAAGGATGCTACTTATCCCGTAACGGATAACAAGGGGCTTAAAGATGCGATTAATAATGCTACTGATGGCAGCACGGTACTCATTACCTCCGGCGAATATACGCTTTCTGACCCCGCAGAAACCAGCAAAATTGAGATTCCTGCCGGTGCTACTATTGCCGGTGCAGGAGCGGACAACACAACGCTGAATGTCAACAATGATAAAATTGCAAAGGATAATGTCACCCTCAAGGACATGACCATTAAGGGCAGCGGTTCGCAGGGAACTGGCGGCACGCTGAATGTCAACGGAAACAACACTACCATTGAGAATATTGACTACAAGGGTGACGGCAATATTGCCATTGCCGTGTCTACAGGCGGAAGCAACTCTGGTACTACATTCAGAGGGACCAAGATTACCAACGCATTCCGCGGCATCCAGTTTTGGAGCCTGTCCGGCAACTCTGTAATCGACAACTGCGTACTGGATGTGGCGGGCTATACATTCAACATTGATGCAGCGGAAGCGGGCTCCACGCTGACTATCACAAATTCCACGCTGAATGGCTGGACATCCTACACCAGCGGTATTGATCTGGTAACATTTGACAGTTGCAAGCTGGGCCTGAACGCATACAGTTATCTGCGGCCTTACTCCGAGACAAAGCTCGTCAACTGCGAGTTTACATCTGATGGATATCAGCTGAACGCCGGCGGCTCAAATGCTTATACTATTACGCTGACGAATTGTACTAAAAACGGAACGCCCATCACAGCAGACAATGTTAAAACTTTGCTGCTGGATATGGATGACTGGAATAGCAATGCTACATTGATCGTCAACGGCGTTACAGTTTCGGTATGACCGTTAAATAATTTGTTTCGTGCTATTTTCAAATTAAGACCCTCAAGTCCTCTCCACCTCCGGGTGGAGAGGCAATCAAATGGCATAAGGCTTACTTGTGTCTTTTGATTGCTTTGATGCGATCACTGTAAAACCAGTGTTTACATATTGCTATTGAAAAAAAACAAAAGAATGAGGAGGAAAAACAACAATGACAAGCAGCAAATCTACCAAGCGGGCATTGATTTCCAGCGCACTGGCTATCCTTATGTGTGCCGCAATGCTCATCGGTACCACTTTTGCGTGGTTCACTGACACCGCCTCCACCGGTGTCAACAAGATTGTGTCCGGTAATCTGAAAGTGGATATTATCAGAGCGGAAAGCGATTCTCATATCGAAATGCTGAACTTCACCAAAGCTGCTATGACGGATGCAGAAGCTGGCGCAGAGATTCTCTGGGAGCCGGGCTGCCGCTATCTGACCGAGGGCTTTAGAATTGCCAACAAGGGCAATCTGGCTTTGACGTGGAAAGCACAGGTCAACAAGGGCACTACTGCTGCCAATGAGGGCAATTTCAATCTGTTGGATGTCATCGACTTCTATCTGGTAACAAGTAAAGACGCGAACGATATGGGAACTGCGCTTGACGAGTTTTCCGGCAATCTGACGGCAGGCGCTAAGAGCGATGTGTATTACATCAAGGGCGTGATGAAGACCACCGCCGGCAATGACTATCAGGGTCTGACGCTGAATGGCATCACCATCACTGTCTACGCCACTCAGGACACTGTGGAGAGCGACAGCTTCAACAATACTTACGATGCGGGTGCCAAAGAGGATGAGTTCCGTCAGGGCGTGACCATCAGCGGCATCGCCGGCGTAGCCGACTCCTACGATACGATTCAGGAGGCGTATGAAGCTGTCAAGGCTATGCTGGTTGCAAACAGCGGCCTTGTTGAGCAGCCGCTGAGCGAAGAGACCTTCAATGCGTTCTTCACTGATGGCGGTAAGATCACGTGGACGATCTACGGCAATCAGAAAGTGACCGATAAACGTATGTTCTCCTTCGGGCGTGCAGCCAACCGCTTCGGTGAAGGCCGCCACATCACGGAGATCAACATTGTCGGCGGCAACAGCAGCGCAGCTCTCGACCTTACCGCAGTCAACGGCACATTTGCTCTGCCTTACAACTGGTGGAATGTTGAGGAAAGTGTCAACACCGCCCTCAAGTGCAAGAACATCACCTTCAACGGCATCAAGTATATGCCCTCCGCTACCTATCAGTGCACCCTGTATCCGACCACCTATGAGTTCGACGGCTGCACCTTTAATGGCAATCTGTACAGCTACCAGAACTTCGATGTGAACATGACCATCAAGAACTGCACATTCAACGCTCACGCCGACACGCAGTATGCATTCATGTCGCAGGGTAAGGGCGGTACGATTACGCTGGACAACAACGTGTTCAACAACTATACCCGCGGCATCAACCTGCAGCGTGCTACTGCTGATTTTGTTATAACCAATAACACTATCCGCAGCACCGTCAGCGAGCCGGATCGTGGTGCTATTCAGCTGACGGACGGCAAGTCCTTCGTTGTGACCGGAAACAAGGTGGATGTAAATGCCGGTAACGCGTTCTGGTTCCATAATGCGGCGACCAACGCCAATGTGACCTACACGATCAGCAACAATGACATCAAGGCACCGTATATCGGTTATTCCGGTGTTACTACATTTGATGTCAATACGAAGATCACTTCTTCCGGCAACAAGTTCAACAGCACGGATACAACCAAGTGCATGAAGAAAGGTGCAACTGTTGCGGAAGCGACAAATCTTACGGCTATCCGCTGATTTTTCAAGTCCTCTCCACCCTCGGGTGGAGAGGCAATCAAAGGGCATAAGGCTTACTTGTGTCTTTTGATTGCTTTGATGCGATCACTGTAAAACCAGTGTTTACATATTGCTATTGAAAAAAAACAAAAGAATGAGGAGGAAAAACAACAATGACAAGCAGCAAATCTACCAAGCGGGCATTGATTTCCAGCGCACTTGCGATCCTTATGTGCGCCGCAATGCTTATCGGCACCACCTTTGCGTGGTTTACGGACACCGCCTCCACCGGTGTCAATAAGATCGTGTCCGGCAATCTGGACATCGCGGTGGAGTACAGAACTTCCTCGGAGGGGGATTGGAAGACCATTGACAACGCTACCGACCTGTTCGGTGCGGAAGGCACTCTGTTTGAGCCGGGCCACACAAGAGTGGTGGAGCTGAGGATTACGAACGCCGGCAACCTGTCACTCAAGTACAAGATCGGCATGAATATTGTTTCGGAGACCGCCGGCACAAACAAGGCTGGTAATCCCTATAAGCTCTCCGACTACCTGAAGGTTGCCACGACCGGCATCCAGCAGTATAATCCTACCGATCAGATCATTTCTTTGATGGAACAGCTGATTTTCCAAAGAGGCGACTTTGGCATGTGGACGGCACGCGATTTTGCCAACTTTGAGCTGGAATATACTTCCAGCGGGAATGTCCACGTCCTGCAGCCCGGTGCAGCGCAGATTCTCGGCATAAAGGTTTATATGCCGGAATCCGTTGGTAATGAAGCCAGCGCTAACACGCCCGACGATGCTGCTTCTATCAGCTTCGGTCTGAATGTAGTGGCTACGCAGTACACAACGGAGAGCGACAGCTATGACAATAAGTATGATAAGGATGCTACTTATCCCGTTGTTGTTAGCCGGAATGAGCTGAACACCAGCCTTACGCTTGACGCACTCAAGGATGAGAACGGCAAGGTGTCTCCTGTGGAAGTCACTTTGGGTAATACGGACGCAGAAGATATCAATTACAACCAAAATAACAGCGGCTACACCGGCAAGGGTGTCATGCTGGGCAGCACCAACCTGAACAAGTACGCTGCCACACCTGCCGCTGCCGGCGAATACAAATTTACATTCAAAGACGGCACCATTACCAGCACAGCTACCGGCTACGGCTCTATTGACAATTATAAGGATACCTCTGTGTATATGCTCGTTCCCGGCAACAGCGATGTGGTGTTTGAGAACATGACCTTTAACGGCGTGGTGAGCTTTGATATTCAGAAGTACACCAGCCCTTGGAGCAATCTGAATTCTATCTCCTTTAAGAACTGCATTTTCAATGGTATCATCATCGGCACCTGCCCTGCTTCCAATGTGACCTTTGATGGATGCACTTTCAACGCTTATACGAATACCACCAGTGCCAACAACTCCAACCCCATTTGGTGGCGTGAGGATACGGAAGGCTCCGGTGCGAACGCAAATCCCATTGAAACATTTACTTTTGTAAATAACACAGTTATCGGGACTCGCCCTGTGAAGATTGAGCGTATCGGCAAGACCGTAAGCCCGATTTTCACCATCAAGAACAACTCCTTCGATATCAGCGCACAGGCTGGTGACACCGTGACCAAGAACATGGCCATTAACATCGGCATGGGTGAAAATCCGAATCTGCCGTTTACGCTGATTGATGAGGGCAATACCATTTCTGCGAACACCGCCGCTCTGTACACTGCCTCTCTTACCGGCGGATCGAACTGGTATAAAGAAACCTCCGGTATGAAGGTGCTGGATGGCAACGGCAATAATAAGGTAATCACTGCCTTGGTTTGGAAAACAACCACCGGTGAAACTTTCGAGTTAAAGACTGTTGGCTAACCACAGTTTTCAAGTCCTCTCCGCCCTCGGGCGGAGGGGCAATCAAAGGGCACAAGCTTGCAAAAAAGGCTTGTACCTCTTGATTGCTCAAACCTGAATTTATATTTTTTACGGAGGTCATTCAACAATGACAAAATCTTCCAAACGCGCATTGCTTTTGAGTGCACTCGCTATCGTCCTGTGCATCGCAATGCTTATCGGCACCACCTATGCGTGGTTTACGGACACCGCAAGTACAGCGGTAAACAAGATCCAATCGGGTAATCTTGATGTACAGTTAGAGTACAGCAAGGATTTTTCCGAATGGAAAAATGTCACCGAGGAGACCAAGCTGTTCGAGGACAGCACGGTGTGGGAGCCCGGCCGCACGGAGATCGTATATCTTCGTGTTAAGAACGCGGGAACTCTTGCTCTGAAGTATACGCTCGGCATTTATAACCTTTACAATAGCACCGGCAAAAATGTTTTGGGCAACAAATATCGTCTCAGCGACTATGTGAAGCTGGGCGCAGCGGAAGCCGATGCTGCATATGCAGACCGTGCGGCTGCAATCAATGCCGTAGATGCAGATGCAAAACTCATCTCCGATATTGACAATTCCGGTATGGCCGGCGCAAGCCTCGAGCCCAACGATACTAAGATATATGCATTGGTACTTTATATGCCCACGGAAGTCGGCAACGAAGCAAACCCGAAGAACAAAGATCCGTATTGGGCAGCAAAGATGTCCTTCGGTATCAGTGTAAGCGCTACACAGGCAATGTCTGAATCGGATTCGTTTGACAATACATACGATGAAGATGCTGCCACCGTTCTGTCTGCAATCAGCTTTTCTTCCGGAAAGCACGAAATCACCAAGAACATTCAGGCTAACGGTCGCTTTGGTGCGATACAGGCAGAAAGAACCGCTCAGTTCACCATCAATGCCGATGTATATGCCGTGTACAATAGGGATGCGAGCGGCACTACCGGCGGAGCCATGGCTGTTTCTGCTGACGGCAACAGCAAGGTTATAATCAACGGCGGCGATTTCCGTCAGGTCAGTGTACCTGCCGACGATCCTGTCTGCGACTTGATCTATGCTCTCGGCAATGCCACGATCGAAATCAACGGCGGTACCTTCAAGGCCGTTACTCCCGCTAACACCTTGAACTGCAAGGATGGCTCCAATGCGAAGATCACCGTTAAGGGCGGTAGCTTCTATAAGTACGACCCGTCTCACCCGACACTCGGCGACAACGAAGTTGTCGTTGCCGCGGGATACCATGTCGAGCAGGATGGCGACTGGTACAAAGTCGTTGCAGACTAAGCAACTTTAAGTGACTTTCTCAAGCCCTCTCCACCCCTTGCGGTGGAGGGGCAATCAAGGGGCACAAGTACAAAAAGGCTTGTACCTCTTGATTGCTCAAAACATTTTTCCAAAGGAGGCATTTAGAAAAATGGCGAAGTATAACAAACGCGCATTGCTTTTGAGCGTGCTCGCGTTAATGCTGTGTGCCGCAATGCTTATCGGCACGACATATGCATGGTTTACCGACACGGCAACAGCCGGCGTGAACAGGATCCAATCCGGGACGCTGAACGTAGTTCTGGAAATGAAGGATAACAACGACAAATGGGTTTCCGCCGAGGGCAAGACACTGCAATTTCTTGTCGGTGGAAGGATCCCCGCGGAGGGCACCCAGATCCTTTGGGAACCGCGCTCCAGTTATGAGCTTCCGTTGCTGCGTGTACGCAATGACGGCAACCTTGCATTCAAATACACCATTGTTATAACCGGCATCGGCGGCGACGCGAAGCTGAACAATGTCATTGATTGGAGCATCGAGGCACGCAGCGAAGGCGAAACCGAATTCGGCAGAAGAAAAACCATCGATGCGAACTTTTCGGGATTTGAGGGTGCTCTTATCCCCGGACAGGCTGCCGACGAAATACGCATTTCCGGCAGGATGCACGCCGATGCGGGCAGCGAATACCAGGGCCTTTCCATCGAAAACATCTCCATAGCCGTTTATGCAACGCAGTACACCTACGAAAAGGACAGCATCGACGAGCAGTATGACAAGGATGCCGCATACAAGGGTTCGCAGGAGTTCACAAGCGGCAAGCATGTTCTGGACAAGGGCGGTATGGCTCTTGCGACAGATAAGCTCCCGGTGGCGGTGCTTGCAACCGGCACCGATACCGAAGTCACCATCACCGGCGGCCGTTATGACGGCGGCTCCAAGGGCGATTTCAACGTTGCTGTATGGGCAGACAACGGCGCGACCGTTATCATAAAGGACGGTTATTTCACCGTGGGCGCCGATAAAAACGGCGATGCCAATTCCGTTATATATACCACCGGCGGCAATATCGTGATCGAGGGCGGCTTCTTCCGCGCCGATTACGGCGATAACTATACCGGCAGGTATTATGTCCTGA
>ENA-ORSI01001507-ORSI01001507.1-human-gut-metagenome-genome-assembly--contig:-NODE-1507-length-19654-cov-5.082351_pt1 | contig 19654 bp, 21 predicted proteins | sample MGYA00242187_ERZ509154 | MGnify/ENA primary metagenome ERZ509154 (study PRJEB26280, sample SAMEA2338627) | human gut metagenome | biome: human gut; feature: human-associated habitat; material: faeces...
GGTTTTACCAGCAGAATCATATGACACCTCCCTGTTATGAGCAGCCAGCGTTCGCTGCGTTCAAATGCGCTGTTATCTGATAAAAACCAATTAATTCAGCATCTTTTAGTAAAATAATAGTAATAGGATATGTTTTATTTTTAATGCTATTTATGATATCACTCGTAATATCTTTGTTAATCAACGGTTTTAAATTAGTGGCTATTTCATAAATGCAAGAACTATTTATATCTTTTAAAATGTTGGTAGTCATATTATCACCATAATTATTATAATATATATTGCTAATATTATGAAGACTTTGGTATACTATTATTACTTAAGGAGGAAAATTATGAAATGTCCAGTATGTAAAGATGTAACTTTATTAATGTCAGAAAAAAAGGGAGTAGAAATTGATTATTGTCCGGAATGCCGAGGTATTTGGTTAGATAGAGGGGAACTTGAGAAAATTTTAAATCAAGATGAAAAGGTTATTGAAAAGGAACCTACTAATAAAAAGGGAAATAAAAAGGAAAAGAAAGAATCTTTTCTAATGGAAATATTTGAAATGTTTGGTGAATAATTATTTTTGAAGGTAATATGTAATGTATTATCTTTTTGTTTCTTTAAATAAATTAATTCTAAAGTTTTATTAGTTTCTTTGGGATAGCTCAAGCAAGCTAGGGCATTAGTAGTTAGTATGGCCATACATTTTCTTTATATAAATAAAACTAGATATTGCTATATCTAGTTAGTTACTTATTGGTACGGACAAATAGTATATCCGAAACTTTAGGAATAGTTGATAAGCAACTAATCACTAGATACATTTTACCATAGATATAGTTTATTTCAACATTTTTTAGTCAATTTTTATAAAATAATACGAAAAAAAGGAACAGCGTTCCTTTTTCTCCCTCTCAAAAAGAGAGGCATTTCATTACATATTCATGATATCATATTTTATGATCAATGTAAATATGTAACACTAATATTTTATGATTATTTTTCTTTATTATTCATTAATTTGTCAAAATACTTTTTATCTATACCTGTATATTTAGTATATGCTCTATCAAATAAGAAATGTGTATATTTCATGCATTCATTATTTTTATTATTTTCATTTAATAAAGATTTCATCTCATCTTGCATATCTCTAATTTGCTTGTTTAGTGATATTAAATCTAATTTAATTCTTTTATCATTATCATATTTTTCTTTAATACTGTTTATGTTAAAATCAATATTACTATAATCATCTAATTTAGATAAAATTGTTTCATATAAATCCATTTTATTAGTAGCTGCTTTATCTGGTCTCAAAATAATATTATATTTTTTATATACATAAACTAACTCTGTATACATATTAGTGTTCTTATCCAAATGTGAAATAATTTTGTAGATTATATATATAACCCAAGATAAATCAATATTTGTATTACCTGAAAAACTATTATATCTATCACTACCAAAGAATTCTGCCAAGTAAGACATATAATTTGTTGTTAATACATATTGCTCTTGCTGATTATGTGCTTTTGGTAAGATGTAATGTATATTATTTGATTTTGATGAATAATACTCTTTAACATTAAAATTATATATAGGCTGATTGTGAGCTAAACTATTTCTTAATAAACCAACAATATTTAATATTTCACGCATAACATTTAATTTGTTCCAATATTTTTCTTTGTCTTCATCAGTTGTTATTTCATCTTTATTTATTTTAATATTAGTAAAACAATTAACACAGTCTTCCAAAATATTTTGCATATGATATTTATCTAAATTAATAATTAATTTAATAGTTTCTCCTAGTGTTAATTCATTAATTATAATCCAATAAGGTACTGAAAGTTCTTGATCGTTTTTTCTTTTAATTGGATTAGAGTGTTTATTTGTTTGTTTATCAAATATCTTCTTTATTGAGTTAATAGAATTAGTAATGTTTTTAGGGGTTGTATCATATTGATTTATATCTGTCAAAAAATTATCTTTAGCCTCTATACTATTTAAATATGTAACCAAAACATTTTTTAAACTTTCTTCTATTATTAAAGTATATTTTAATAATACATTTCTAAGCTCATGCTCAAATTTATAAATTCTTATAAAATCACTATAAATAACTTTGTTAGAATATAAATGATTATAATATTTTATTCCTTTTATTTTTTCTTTAAGTTCATCGTTTGAGTCAGTATATTTTAAATTAATACCATATTTTTGACATATGCTAATTAATATTCCTCTATATAGAGTACTATTACTTGTATCATTAGAAATTGAGAAATTTTTTCTATATCTATCAATATCAATTGAATTTTTTATATTATTTTCAATATCATCTATATTTTCAATACTAGTAGAAAAAATATTTTTATAAGCATTAATAACTTGATAATAACTATATTTATCAAAATGTTGTTTCTTTTTTTCATCAAGTATAATTCCTTTGTTTTGTAATTTTTTTCTCAATTTCGTATTAGTATATGATTTCATTTATACTGCCTCCTACTAAAAAGAGCATAGTACTCCTTATCAACAATAATAAGTCTATACTAGCCCTTATTAAATTACTTATTTTGTGTTTTTATTAATTTCTTTTGATTTTGTAATTCTCTATACTCATCTTCTGCCATATCAGCATCACATCTTAAGAAACAAGCTGTTTGTCTATAACCATCATAGCATTTGCCTGTTTTTTCTTCTAATTCATCTGCTTTTGCTTCTAACTTTTCTCCTTTTTCAAATAAATATAATGCTCTCAATGATTTAAATCCTCGCATATTTCTATTTAATCTCATAGCATCTTCTAAATATTCTTTAATATATTCTGGTCTATCAGTTTCTTCTATTTGATAATCTTTTGCCTTTAGTTCAGGAACTTTTACACCTAATAATATTTCAAACCATGCTGCAACAATATGCCTATGACAAAATTCAGTATTAGGTTCATAACAAAGTAGAACAGAATAGTCAAGGTCTCTAAATACTTTTTCAGGATCTAGTTTTGATAAAACTTGATTCCAATATTCCTGTACATAATATCTATTATTTTCTTCTTCAGAAATTTTACCAATATTATTATGCCATACTTTCCAAAAAGATAATTTCGGTGCTAATTCTGGATAACATTTCCCTTGATAATTAGCATCTTTTCCACGATTACCAGAGATAGAATAGGTTCTATATTTATCTGACTGCCAATCATTATGACTGCTTGTACTAATCATATTTTTTCTCCTCCTAATAAATATCCACCTTTTTATTTCTTTACATTATAGCATATTTTTTAAATAATTAAACATTTTTTTGTTCAAGGAATATAAAATGTGTTATAATATTAAGCACATTTGTCAAAGGGGGAAAATATGGAACAAGATAATCAAGTATTAACATTAGATAAAAAGATTTCTATATTAAGTCAGATAAGTAATTATTATGCTAGAAGTGGTATGGGTAATAATAGAGAAAAAATGAGAAATGGTAGAGCTGTAAAAATTTTACCTAATATAACTGAAGAAGAAGCCCAAATACTATTTAACCTTCCATCAGTTCAAAATGCTATTTTTAGTATTGATAATACTGAAATATTAAGAACTATATTTAGAAGAGTTCCAGCGTTCTTTCAAGAAATAATGTTTTCAAATGAAAAAATACAAGATTCATTATTAGCACCTAGACAATCATTAAAAAGAAAAGAATTATTGGAAAATTATAATAAGCAAGATATTGTTTTTAATGAAGAAGAATTAAGACAATTAGAAAACTTTTTACATACTATTAAAAGTCCTAGAATATTTGAACAAGTAGTTGAAAGTAAATACTTTCAAAGAATTGTTGCTTTATGCTTTGATAAGCAACTTAAAACATCATTTTTTAGAGGAATGGATGAAGTCAAACTATTCTACAACATTATAAATGATGATGAAATTTTTAAAACAAGAATTCCAAGAAGAAGAAACATACTTACAATATTTAACAATGTAAGTGATCATATTCTATTGTCCGATGATTATGATAAAATTGTTAATCCTAGAGAATTTATCAGAAACAAAAGATGGCATTCTGCTAATGATGAAAAAGTTATTGTTGATAAAAGAACTTTATCTCTAATGACAACTGAAATGATACAAGAACTTTTAGAATTTAAGAATGCAGATACAAATTTTATTAAAGATTTTTTAGAAAAAGATATTCTTGCATCTCTTAAAAGTAATAATTATGACTTTAATAAGATATTTTCACATTTGTTAGCTGGTGGATATTCAAGTTTTAACGGTATTGATTTTATGTACTTTAATGTTATTGTGGATGAGTGTGAAAAAAATGAAACGATAAAAAAGCATTTTATTGATTTTGTATACAAAATTTTATGTAATACACAAGAATTAGATGAGAATGAAACTGAAATTGTAAAAAATGCTTTATATAATAGAATGAAAATGAATAACATTTCAAAAGAAGATTATAAAAAACTATTCTATTCTCCTGATGTGCTAAAAACTATGTTTTACTTAAAGTTTGGAAAAACTTCAAGCAGAATGGATTATTTAAGTAGAATATCATTTAAACAAATAATGCTACTAAATATTAAACATATTAATCAAATAATAAAATTATTAAATGAAGATGAAATGTCAAATACTTATGGTTATGCTATAAAAATGTATTTAACTTTTGGATTAGAAAGAACTTTGAAAATATTAAATGGAGATTATGGTAGATTAAATCGAACATTCTTTGATAATGTAAGTGCTTTAAAAGTTGATAATGTTAAATTTACAAAAGAAGGAAATAAATATTTGCCAAATATATCTAACGAATTTATTAATTTTATGTTTGCAAATCAAAAAAACAATCACTTTATAGATATGCTTAATAATCCAACTGGTGAATTAAGTAAATATTGGAGTTATTTATATAATAATTTTGATGAATTAAAAGAAAAATGTCATGATGTTATGACATTAAAGAAATTAAATATTATATTTAAGCAATTTTCACCATCACGCGATATTAATGATGTTTCACCAGATAATTATAGATTAAGAGAAAATGATATTTTAAATGATATATGTCTTGGAAATAAAACAAGAAAATCTAATGGTGAAATTTATAAATTAGTATTAGATATTTATGAGCAAATGAAAAGAAGAACTGAATCTAGTATTCCATATGTTAAAGGATATTGTTCTAATGGTTATTCTTATGAAATGATGAAGTTAAATGATCCAATTGCATTTACTTTAGGTTATAAAGGAAACTGTTGTATTAGAACGCAAGATATAGCACATAATCATTTATTACATGCAACATTATGTAGAAATGGTAGAATACTAATAATATATGATAGCAATAACGAAATTGCTGGATTTGTTCCTTTAAAAAGAAATGGTGAAGTACTAATTGCCAATAGTATAGAATGTACACATAAAGTTAAAAATGAAAATGCCATTCTTGCATTTTCAGAAGCTGTTAAAGACATTGTTAATATATCCCAAAACAATAAGAATGAGAATACTCCTATAAATTTAGTATGTATAGGAACTGATGCATATGCTAAACCTAATGGAATACCATTTCCTGCTAATATTAAAACACCAACGATTTATGAAAAAAATGATGTAACATATGGAAATACTGATCAATATCATAGAACTTTAACAATATTATATAAAAATCCTGAACTAGATTTAACTAATATAAAATATGGAAATCCTAAATGTAATTATCAAGATCCAAGACCTTTAATTTCTTCTTGTGATTTTATGAAATCTACTAATGAGGAACAAGAAAAGGCATTAAAGATTATTAATGCAGTTAGATATGCTAATTCTGATTTAGAAGAATTAGAAAACTTTAGATTATGCAGAAGATATGGAATGACTTATTGTGTATATAATGATGATTGGTATATTGTTGGAACATATGATGGAAATATTTATGGAGAATACTTAAAATATGATGAAAGAGCTATTACTGAATATAATGTTGCATTAGAAGAATTTAAAAAACAATTTAGCAATGGACATCAACAAAATGGTCCAAAACTTGTTAAAAGATTATACTAAAAGATGGCTTATCTTTCGTTGTCATCTTTTTCTTTGCTTAAATCTAAATCTTCTATGTCATCATCATCTAAAACCTTATCATCATACATATCATTAACAACATCAATGTATTTGATTCAACTCCTTTTACTAAAAAAGAGGAGACAATAGTATCTAGTAAAGTCTAAATACTACTGACTCCTCAACATAATTCATATTATATAATTTTATTATATCTTTGCAATTTAACATGATGTACCTCCATTTCTAGAGAATACCTCTTTCATTGATTATATATAATATCATCTTTTAAAGATTTGTCAATTCCCTGATTAGGGTATAAATAGTATTTAGATAGTCTTTAAATAATCTTCAAATTCAGATAATTTAATCTTATTGGATAAATTCTCAATAAAGACTTCATTAGAATAATTGAATATCAAGAAAGTTTTATCTTTGATAATAATTCTATTTGGTTCAATATAAGTTAAATTAGTTCTATCTATCTTCCTTATGTTTCCATTAATAATTGTTGGTGTTGTTTTAGCAAACTCACATATCAGTTCTAATTTCTTTCTTAATGATTCTTCAATAGGCAATTCTTCTTTAATAATATTTACCATAATACCATCCTTTCTTTTAGGATAGTTTTTAATAACACAAAAAAACTAATCCATTTCTGAATTAGTTATTTATCAAACTCGAAACTATAAAAGTTCGAGCAGAATTCCTCTTGGTAGCGACGAGTGGATTCGAACCACCGACCTGTCGGGTATGAACCGAATGCTCTAGCCAACTGAGCTACATCGCCATGAAATTCATTAATAATATACCATAATTGTAATTTTTTGACAATAGTTTTGTTGAAATAAATCTTATATCTGGTATAATTATTAGAAAAAGTGAGGGATAATTGTGATTAAAACTAAAAATAAAGGAGATTTAATAATTATATCGGGAACTACTTGTGCAGGTAAAGGAACTGTTATTAAGAAGTTGCTTTCTAATCATAATGATATAGTGCTTTCTACTTCTTATACATCGAGGCCTAAGAGAGAAACAGAAATTGATGGAGTAGATTATTATTTTGTCAGTAAAGAAGAATTTGAAAGAAAAATAGAAAATGGGGATTTTTTAGAATATGCCCAAGTCCAATATGGTTCATATTATGGAACTCCTAAAAGAGAAGTGTTGGAACTGCTTGATAGTGGTAAAGATGTAATACTTGAAATAGATGTGCAAGGTGCTAAACAAATTAAAGAAATTTATCCTAGTACGATATTAATATTTATTATGGCGCCATCAATGCGCGAAGTAAAAAGACGGATAATGATGCGAGGTTCGGAAAATATTGATCAAATTATTTCAAGGTTTAAGGTTGCTTATAACGAAATAAATCAAATAAATAATTATAATTATGTTGTTGTTAATGATGATTTGGATACTGCTGTAGCGAAGGTAGAAGCAATCCTTGTAAGTGAAAAGTTGCGAGTTGATAGGATAGAGGACTTGAGTGTTGAAAATGAAGAGGAGATAATCCATGAACTATTGATGGATAAGAAGTTTGATAATAGTAAAGATTATTAATTATTCTAATGGACAATTATAAAAATAATTGTTATTATAGTTATGGTGATAGACGTTGAAAAATAATAAAGTGTTATATATTGTGATTGGAATATGTGGCTTATTAGTTATTGGACTTTGTATCTTTTTGATGGTTAATCACAAAGAAGAAGTTGTAAGTGATAGTGAAAAGTTTAAAGCAGATTTTGAACAATATAATGGTCTTACGTATGAAGATACGAATGAATCAGTTATAGATGTTAATATACCGGAAGATAATCCTTTTATATATAAAACTGGTAAAGAAATAGTGGATGTTTTAGAAAATGAAACTGCTTATGTATTATTTGGTTATTCTAGTTGTCCTCTTACTAGAGCAGCAATTGAGGTGCTTATTACAGCGATTGAAGAAGCTAGTGTATCAAAAGTTTATTATGTAGATATTAAAGATATGCGCGATGAATATGTACATAAAGATTCAATTATACCAGAGAAAACTAAAAATGGAACAGATGCTTATTATGAAATACTAGATTTTTTTGGAAACAATTTAGAAAAGTATTATGTGTATGATGAAACTGGGCTTTATGCGTATGATACTGGAGTTACGAGATTAAAAAGTCCAACTTTTGTAGCTGTTAGTGGTGGTAAAGTAGTAAGCATGCATGAAGAACTTGTGGCTAGTTATGATTACTCAAATAGAGAGCTTACTGATGACGAAATAGAAGAATTAAAAAAAGAATATAATGAGGTGCTATTAGCAATTTAAAGTTTATTCTTGTTAGAAGATATTAAATATAGTATAATTTATATAAAGAATGAAATGGGATGATATGATGGCGCGAAAGAAAAAAGTGGTTATTGTAGATCAAGAACTAACTCCAACTGTATTAGCTACTAAAAAAGAAAAAAAGGGTAGTGTTATTTGGATATTATTTATATTTATAATTTTTATTGGTGTTGTTATTTATTTGCCGGACATTGCTGTTTATGTTGAAGATTATCTTAATCCTCAGGTAGATGTTCCAAATACTCCATCTAATCCTAATGGGAACAATCCAGATGATAGTGATGATTCTTCAGATATAAAAGTTAATGAATATCAACTAATTGATGGATTAACCATTGATGTAGATGGTATAATTACTTTAAGCAACATAGCTATTGCTAATAATCAAATAAGTTTTTCAATAAATAATATAAGTAATCAAATGTTAGATTTGGCAGAATATAATTATTTTATGAATTTATATAATGCTAATAATACTTTGGTTCAAAGAGTAATGGTAAGTGATGAAGTAATACCTAATGGAGGAAGGACAGATTTAACTTATGATATTGTTGATTCAAATATAAGTAGTATATCATTTGCGGAAGTTAATGAAGAAGATTATCCTGCTCATGTGGTACAAGCAGATGAATCAGGGAATGCGACATTATCGTGTGTAAGAAATTATGAAACAGTCAATTATTTACTTACAGATAATAAAGTTTATTCTATTCAAGATGTATTTATAGTTCCAGTAACCGACGTTAATTATAATACTTTATACAGTAGCTATCAGGCCTTAGCAGCAACGTATAATACAATTGGGGGTATTAATTCTAATGTTACAGTAGTTAATAATGCTCTTAATTTTACAACAAATATAAATTTAGATACTGTAAATGCTAATTCATTTAATAGTAAGATTTATTATCCTAAAAATACAGATGCAAAAATAATGAATTTTGAATTAGAGGCACAAGGATATACATGTAATGATTAAAGGGGGTAATTATGAACTTATGTATTAATGATTTTGAAGGCCCTTTAGATTTACTATTACACTTAGTTAAGACCGCTAAGATGGATATATATGAGATTGATACTAAATATATAATTGATAGATATTTAGAGTTTATTGATTCACTGGATCGTAATGATTTGGATAATGCCAGTGAATATTTAGTTATGGCTTCGGAATTAATTCATTTAAAAAGTAGATTGCTATTAAATTTGGATGATAGTAGTGATGATGAAAGTGAATTTAGTATAAATAGTGAAGAAGATTTAAAAAACAAGTTGATAGAATATGAAAAGTATCAAAATATAACTGATATGTTTAGACAGTTAGAAGAAAAAAGAAGTGAATTTTTTACAAAAGTACCAGAAAACTTAAAAGATTTTATTGAGGTTGATAACCATTTGGAGGGAAATCTTGATCCAGATTTATTAAAAGATGCTTTAGTTGAGTTGCAAAAGAGGATGAATTATCAAAAACCCCTTAATACGAAAATCACAAGGAAAGAATTGAGTGTTGAAGAGAGAAAAATCTATATAAGAAATTATTTAGAAAAGAGAAAAAATGTAAAATTCGTTGATTTATTTGAAGATTATACTAAAGAAATGGTTGTTGTAACTTTTTTGTCAATTTTAGATATGTGTAAAAATAGAGAGATTATTTTGAATCAAAAAGAGCTTTTTGGTGATATATTAATAGAAAAGGTGTAAGAAATGGAAAAATTAGCAATATTAGAAGGTTTACTTTTTGTTGTAGGAGACGAAGGAATTACTCTAGATAATATATGTGAAATAATAGGTGTAAATAAAAAAGAGGCTCAAGAATTACTTAAAAAATTGAGGGAAGAATATAATCAAGTTAATAGAGGGATTAGAATTAGTTTTATTGGAGAATCTTTTAAATTAACAACGAAACAAGAACATAAGGATTATTATCAAAAGTTGATTGTTACTAAAGGAACTAATTCACTTAGTCAAGCTGCTTTAGAAACGTTAGCGATTATTGCTTATAATCAACCTATTACGCGGATAGAAATAGATGAGTTAAGAGGAATATCCAGCATAAATATGATTAGAAAATTAATGGCAAAAGATTTAATTAAAATAAGTGGTAAAAGTAATTTGCCAGGGAAACCTAATTTATATAGAACAACAAGAGAATTCTTAGATTATTTTGGGCTTTCAACTTTAGGAGATTTGCCTGAGCTTCCAAATGTTATAGATAAAAATAATAGTGAAGAACAAGAATTATTTACATCTATTTACAAAGAGGATGAAGATGCGATTAGTTGAATTAATTGATACTACTGATAAAATTGTTGATAAATATTTTAACGAGGATAATATTTCTTTTAATAATTTAGAACAAATTGAATTTGCAAACTGTAAATTTGAAAATGTTGTATTTGAAAATTCTAGCTTGTTAAATGTAAATTTTATGAAATGTGAATTTAACTTTTGCGTGTTTGACAATGTTTCAATAAAAAATGTGAATTTTTATAATTCAAAAATTGTTAATTTAAGTTTTAATGATAGTAAAATTCTTAATGTAATCTGGGATGATTCATTAATTATAATATTAGCTATGTACAATTGTGATATTGTAGATACTATTTTTAAAATAAGTAAGATAGAAGATATAAGTGTAAAAATATGTAAATTAAATAACCTTAATTTTGAAAATTCATGGATAGAAGAAATAGAATTAATTGATAATAAAGGAAGTAACAAAGGTAGTTTATATAGTTCAAAGCTAAATAATATTAAAGGAGATATTATTAATTTGCAAGGTTTTGCTATATCGCTAGAACAAATTTTAGATTATTTAAAGAAAATTGGGATAAACTTACATGAATAAAGCATATTATTACTAGGTGATAATTTTGACTTTAAAGAAAATAAAAATAATTAACGTTGTAGTGTTTTTTTTCCTATCTTTTTTATGGCATTTTGGATATGATTTGTTTTCCAATTTCTTAACGGCGATATTTTTTCCTGTTAATGAAAGTATATGGGAACATATGAAAATCATATTTGGGGTAATAGTTTTTGGCTCCACAATTAGTTTGTTTTTAATGAATAAATTTAAAGTCAAATTTAATAATTTCTATGTTGAAGTAATTACGAAAGCAGTTATTGGAGTAATATTTTATTTGTTAATATTTATTCCTTTATATAAGTGGCTAGGAGAAAATATGTTTATATCTATTGCTTTGATGCTTGTTACATATATATTTGTTGAGCTTGTCGGTTTTAAAATACTTTCTTTAGAAGAATTAAATATCAAAGTATTACCAATTGTATTGTTAGCTTTATGTTATATTCTTTTTGCTTTATTAACATATTATCCGCGACATAACTTTTTATTTTTTGATGAAATTAAGTTGCTTTATGGAATTCCAGAAAAATAAAAAAGAATACTACAATTTTTCAAAGTATTCTTTTGAGACGCCGCACATTGGGCATTTGAAATCATTTGGTAGTTCATCTTCATTTGTTTCGTAACGATAACCACAAATTTTACAAATAAAGACATTTTTCTTAGATGTATTTGCTTTTTCTTGATAAGTTGGAGCATTTTTATTTGTTTGGCCTTTTAAGTTTTCTTGATAATATTTATAAGTCATTGGTTCTAATTGTGTGATTTCGTTCATGTTAATAATTTTACCTAAAATAATTGTGTGAGTAGCGGTTTTAATTTGATTATTAAAAGTACAAATAATATAACCACAAGTATTGTTTATAATTGGTATTTCATCGATAAGCTGGTAAGAAATATTGGCATATTTATTTATTTCATTACTTTTAGCAAATCCAAATGTTTTAATTAAATCAATACTTGTGTTAGTAGGTAAAATGTTAATAGCAAATTTTTTAGTTTCTAATATAGTTTTAGTAGTATAATTTTCATTATTTAAACTTATAGCAATAGTATCATTATTTATTTGTATAATACTGTTGGCGATGCAACCTACTAATAAATTGTTTTCTTTACTAGATACTAAATACATACCATAAGATAATTTTTTTAAAATTTCTTTATTCATTTATTTCACCATTTAAATTGTACTAAATTTCTAACGAAAAGTCTATGAAGTTGATATATTTTACTTCACAAAAAAGTACAAAGCTTGTAAAATATGTAACTATCTCAAACAAACAAATTTTCTTGCTTTGTACAGGTAATATTATAACCAATTTTTAAAAATAAGCAAGAACTTTGTTTCTAGTTCCTAGAATTAATGATAAAACTCTTTTTTTATTTTTCTTTTTATGATATAATTTTTTTAAGCCTGTATGGCGGAATTGGTAGACGCGATAGACTCAAAATCTATTTTCAGAAATGGAGTTCCAGTTCAAGTCTGGATACAGGCACCAATTTATAAAAATAACGTAGTCAACAAAAAAGTTGGCTATTTTTAAATTTTGTGTTATAATAAGCAGCTGAAAAAGGAGTGACATTATTTAATGGAAAAAAAATTAGAAGTTGAACAAGTGGTAGCAATGGCCTTTTTAAATGGGTTTGAATTTGTTTCTGGCTTGGATGTTTCTTTATTTTTGAATGTTTTTTTGAGTAATAATCCGGATTTTGGTTTAGGCGATACTAGTTTTAGACATATTAAGAATTATGTGGAAAGAAAAAATAATAAAATTTATTTGAAGGATGGTCTTCGACTAGGTACCTATATTCCAGAATTGGGACAAAGCTTAAGTGAATATTTTACATCTATAATTAGTGAAGAAGTAAAGGAAAAATTTTCATTTGGTGATTTTTTACTTATGAAAATTAAATATTTGCAAGATAACAAAATGCGCATTGAGAACTTTTTAGATGAAAGTCAAAAAAGTATTCTCGATTATTATCAATATAAAGGACATTTATTAGTGAAAAAAGACGGCTTAGGGCATTATCAAAATGTAAGTTTTTTTAATATTGCTAAATTACGTTTATTTAAACTAGAAAATCCCATGTTGGTAGAAAAATTTCAAAAAGAAGTTAAAGAACTTGGATATAGCGCTGATATGATTGATGAATATTTTTTGAGTTTAAAATTAGATGGAACTAATCCGGATATTTGGAATGTTTCGGCATTTGTTCAATATTTTGGTAAAGATAAAAATTTGTTTAGAAAAATTGAATTAAATGAAAGAAATATGCGTGGATTAATAGATAAAGCAGTTAATTTAAGTGGAGAACAAAATCGACTTTATATATGCTGTTTAAGAAATAATGATATAGATTATTCGAATTTAGTATTAAATGATCCACAAAAAGTTTTACTAGAAAATGATTTTTTATCGTTTTCGTTAAGTAATATAATGGATGCTCGCGAATTTTTATATGGTTATTTAAATAATCAAGGGGATTCAAGTTATGATTTAATATTGATTGAAGGAGTAGTTTTGAATAGCAAAACAACATTTGATTTTAAAGGAAGTATTAGAAGATCAGAACAAGAGTTTTACATGTGTAATGGTAGAAGCGCTAAGAAAAATTCATTAGTAAGAAAGAGTGTAAGATTATGATAACGTTTGGAGTATTTATTTATATCGTTTCTATACTTGTTAGTGCTGGTGTTGATATTGATCAATTTATGTGGACTTTAAGAGATATGGCAAGAAAAGGATTTAAATTTGATTTAAATAAAATTGCTATAAAAGATATTTTTGCTTCTAAAAAGGGAATTTTAAATTGGGAATATTTAATACCTGGATTTAATGTTTTGAAAGCTTATGAAAGAAGTCTTGAATATTATGAGAACAATAATGAAATTATCGATTCGTTTATTAAAAATGATGTAGTTTATAAGATGAATCGCCGAGAAAAACATAAGTTTTTGAAAAAGCCCAATAAACTTAAGGCTTTTAGTTTTTTAGCTAAAGATGCAGTAGAATTACCGACGATGAAAAATGTAACTATAAATACTAATGAATTTATAGGAGAAATTTTTTATCAAGAGAAACATGGAGAAATATTTATTTCGCGAGTTACAGGCAATTTGGAAGGCCTTAGTGAAGAAAAACTTAATAGTTTATTAATTACTGCTATATTAGAAGAAAATTTTGGTAAAGAGGCAGTAGAAAAGTTTCCAGAATATGAAGATATTTATGTAGATAAAAGTGAAGAATTAATAAATCCAGTGTCTGAAGTACCAGATAAAAGTATGAGTTTAACTAGAAAGAAAAAAATGTAAATGTTGATAACTGAAGGAAAGCCTTGTTACTATTCACAGCCTAAATAGCAAAAAATGAATAGGATGTAGAGATTCACTAAAATAAAAATGGTGATTTTTTACATTTTTATTTTAGTGAAATTAATGTAGATGTAATAGTTATAATAAACGTTGATAAATAGATTTTTTTGTGTATAACTTAAATAAATAAGACAACTGATGTTGATAAGTGCCTTGTTTCATGAAAGTTAGGTGATATCGTGCAAAAAACCTTGATAAGTTGGCATAAATTTAGTACTCTTAAATTACAAGGAAAAGAGTGAATAAAGTATGAAACCAAATTCTTTAGGCAAGTTACAATCTCAAGTAATAAAATTAGAACAAGAAAACTTAAAATTAAGAGATAAACTAGCAAAAGAACAAGAAAAAAATAAACTGTTAGAAAAAAAGATAAAATATTTGGAAGAAAATATCGAACAAAAAATAAAAACAGCAGTAGAAAAAATAGTTAAAGATGTCCTTACAGAAAACGAGGCTTTAAAAGAAGAAAATGCAAAGTTAAAAAAGTTACTTAATATGGATAGTACAAATAGTGGTATACCTACTAGTAAAACTAAAATTGGTGAAGCAAAACGAATTCCTAATAGTAGAGAAAAAAATGATAAAACTAAAGGTGGACAATTTGGTCATAAAAAACATAAGTTAGAAAAATTTAAAGATGAAGAAATAACAGATACATATACTTATGAAATAGCTAATCCTATTTGCAACTGTGGAGGCAAATTAAAATTAATAGGGAAAAGATGTAAGGACGATTTTGATATAGAAATAAGATTAATAAAAAGAAGAAATGAGTTTTGTGAATATGAATGCTTAAAATGTGGAAGAGAAATAAAAGTACCAATTCCAAATAATTTAAAAGAAGAAAATCAATATGGAAGTAATGTCCAAGCAATGGCTGTTTCACTGATAAACGAAGGATGCGTTTCATTTAAAAGAACAAGAGAATTAATACATGGCTTTTCTGGCGGAGAAATGAACATTAGCGAAGGATATTTAGTGAAACTGCAAAAGAAAAGTTATGATAATTTAGCAACTTTTGATAATGAATTACATCAAAAGTTGTTAAAACTAGAAGTGTTGAATTGGGATGATACAGTAATATTTATAAATGGTAAGCAAGCATGTTTAAGGTTTTATGGTAGTAACAATCTAAAATATTACAAAGCTCATGAAACCAAAAGTAAAGATGGCTTAGACAAAGATGAAATATTACAATATTTACCCAAAGACACAGTAGTAGTTCATGACCATAATAAAGTAAATTATAATGAAGATTATGAGTTTACTAATGCAGAATGTTGTGTTCACTTAATTAGGGATTTAAATAAATTAAATGATAATTTACCAAGAGAATGGACAAATAAACTGATAACATTATTGGTTGAAACAAATAAAAAAAGGAATGATTACATAAATAAAAATATATTATTATTTGATCAAGAAGTAAGCGATAAAGTAATTGCAGAATACGATGAAATAATAAAAGAAGCGGAAGCAATAAATAAAAAAGATTTTAATAAGTATTATGGACAAGATGAAAATAATTTAATAAAGAGATTAAAAAAATATAAAGAAAACTATTTATTGTGGGTATTAAGATTTGATGTTCCATTTTCAAATAATTTAAGTGAACGGAGTCTAAGAAGCAGTAAGACAAAAATGAAAGTATCTGGGCAATTTGCTAATATCAAAAATGCAGAATATTATGCAAGAATAAAAAGTTATATAGAAACTTGTAAATCGAATGGTATTAATGTTCATGTTGCTCTTAAAAGACTTATAGAAGGAAATCCTTATACTTTAGATGAAATATTAAATCATCAAAAAGAAGATGCTAATTAGCATCTCTTTTGCGTGTTTTAATTTATTTTAACTGTGAATAGTAACAAAGCCTTCAGTTATTTTGTTATGGGGGCTAGATTTTGTTTTAAATATTTGTTAGAATTAAGTAGGGTGGAATAATGAAAGAAAAAGTAAAACATCGTAAAGATTATTTATCATGGGATGCATATTTTATGGGTATTGCAAAATTGTCGGCGCTTAGGAGTAAGGATCCTTCAACTCAAGTGGGGGCTTGTATTGTAAGCAGTGATAACCGTATTTTATCAATTGGTTATAATGGTGCTCCGAATGGTTTTCATGATGAAGATTTTCCTTGGGATAGAGAGGGTGACGCTTTAAATACCAAATATTTATATGTTTGTCATGCTGAGTTAAATGCAATTCTTAATTTCCGAGGACATAAAAGAGATTTTGAAGGTGCTAAATTGTATGTTGCTTTGTTCCCTTGCAATGAATGTGCTAAAGCCATTATTCAAGTAGGAATTAAAGAAGTAATATATTTAAGCGATAAATATCATAACGAAACTAATTTTATAGCTTCAAGACGACTATTTGATAGTTGTGGTGTTACTTGTCGAAAATTAGAAACAGATAATTATCAAAGTATAAGTATTAAATTAGATGAATAAATAGTAAAAAGGAGTAGAGAAATATATGGCAAAGGAGAAAATGGATGGGGTTTTAGATAAATTGACTCCTGATGATATTGAAAATATTATTTTGCCAACTTTAAAGAAAGATAGAGAAAAAATTTTAGAACAAAAGGCTAAAATCAAAAAGAAAAAAAATTTAAAAACTAAAATATTGGCACTATCTTTACTATTTATTTTTATGGGTATTGGGGTTTTTTCTGGAGTTAAAGTTTTAGCTTGGAAGGTTGATTCTGATAAAACTTATTCGCAAATAGAAATGATTGAAGAAAATGTGATAATTGAAGAAGTAGAGGATACAATTGAAACTGAAATAGTCAATCCACCAGAAGAAAAAAATACAGAAAATCCTTATTGGGATTATATAAAGATGAAGTTAATTAATGTCGATTTTACAAATTTGCTTAGTATTAATAGCGATACTAAAGGATGGATTTCTGTAAATGGAACTAATATAAATTATCCTTTTGTTCAAACAGTTGATAATGAATATTATTTGAAAAGAGATTTTAATAAAAAGAGTAATTCAGCAGGTTGGGTTTACTTAGATTATCGAAATAATATAACTGAACTGGATCGAAATACAATTCTTTATGCTCATGGTAGACTTAATGGAACAATGTTTGGTTCTTTAAAAAATATATTTAACAGTGATTGGTATAATGATGTTAATAATCATGTTATTAAATTGTCGACTTTAACAGAAAATACGTTATGGCAAGTATTTAGTGTTTATCATATTCCAACGACTAGTGATTATTTACAAACGGAATTTGGTAGTAGTGAAGAATTTTTAACATTTATTCAAATGCTTAAGGATCGTAGTCAATATGGCTTTAATGTTGAATTTAATGAAAATGATAAAATACTTACATTATCTACTTGTTATAACGATCAGGAAAGAGTAGTATTGCATGCAAAATTAATCAAAAGAGAGGCGAGACAATGATAGATGAATTGAAAAAAAGAAAAGGTTTTATTGCTGCACTAGATCAAAGTGGTGGTAGTAGTAAAAAAACTTTGGCGAATTATGGAATAACTGATATAAATAGTGATTCAGAAATGTTTGATTATATTCATAAAATGAGAACAAGAATTATAACTGATGAAAATTTTGTTGATAAATACATTTTAGGCGTTATTCTTTTTAGAAATACAATGGAAAGAGATATTGAAGGAGTCAATACTGTAGAGTTTTTGAAAAACAAAAATATTCCAGCTTTTTTAAAGATTGATTTGGGATTGGAAATAGAATCTGATGGAGTTCAATTGCTTAAAGATATTCCTAATTTAGATGATATTTTAGATGAAGGAATAAAGTATGGAGTGATTGGAACAAAGATGCGTTCAGTTATTCATGAATATAATGAATATGGCATAAAAAAAGTTGTTGAGCAACAATTTAAGTTAGCAAAGATGATTATTGCTAAAGGATTAATTCCTATAATTGAACCTGAGGTAAATATAAATGCTTCTGATAAAAAGCATATTGAGTCTTTTTTAAAAACGGAAATTACTAAGCAGTTAGTTAAAATGAAGAAAGATGAGTATGTAATATTTAAATTTACATTGCCAGACGTATCTAATTTTTATGATTCACTAATGCATTATAAAAATGTGGTTAGAATTGTGGCTCTTTCTGGTGGTTATAATCGAGATAAAGCTTGTGAATTATTAAAAGACAATAAGAAAATGATTGCTAGTTTTTCAAGGGCTTTGCTTGAAGGGTTAAATGTTTATCAAAGCGATGAGGAATTTAGTGAAACACTAAAAAATTCTATTTTGGAAATTTATGATGCATCTATAAAAAAATAATGGTTTTATTTTAAGCCATTATTTTTTTTATGATATTAATTCAATCTTCTAAATTTTTAAATAAATCCGAATCATAAAATTCTTTTAATTCAATTTTTAGAGTTTTACAAATTTTACTAACAATAAGTGAACTGGGATTTTCTCTTTTTTCATTTATCATATCATTAAATGTTGCTGGAGGAACTGCAGACATTTCAGCTAATTTATTAGGAGTATAGCCGTATTGGTTACATAGCTCAATTATTCTTTGACTAGTTGCTTCTTTTAGTTTCAAGCAAATCACCTCTTTTGTAAATTGTAACGTTATATCACAGAATTTTATTCCGGATATCCGTTGACTTTTGGCTCTTGTTAATATATAATTATATTTAATAGTAGAGGTGGTGCCTTTTATGCAAAAATCAAATGAAAAGAAAGTGCTAGTGTTATCAGCTGTAGCTGTAATTACATTAATAGCTGTAATAATTGGAGCAACATATGCTTACTTTCAAGCCCAAGGTGGAGGTAGTAGTGATATTGATACAAGTGTTATAACTAGTACTACTGATAAATTATCATTTCAAGTAGGTAAGGGCATAAATATAAGTGCTAGTCAAGAAAATTTTGCTTTAGGCATGGACAATGTTACAGGAAGCACAACAGCAAGTGCCATGTTAACAGCTAATAATGCAACTAACACAGCAACAAGAAATTATAATTTATACTTAGATATTA
>ENA-ORSI01001527-ORSI01001527.1-human-gut-metagenome-genome-assembly--contig:-NODE-1527-length-19468-cov-18.037964_pt1 | contig 19468 bp, 18 predicted proteins | sample MGYA00242187_ERZ509154 | MGnify/ENA primary metagenome ERZ509154 (study PRJEB26280, sample SAMEA2338627) | human gut metagenome | biome: human gut; feature: human-associated habitat; material: faeces...
GTATATCCTTAACTTGGTTACGTGTTTTGATAACAGAGGCTTTACCAAGCATTACGATGCAAAGGTACGGTTTTTATTTGAACAAGCAAAATGAAATATAAAAAAGTAGTCAGATTATATTCTAATTCGAGAGTTTCCAAATATTATAAGGCGACCAACCGCAACAAAAGCAAGGCGGTCATGCTCTATTTTGCCAACATGAAGATAGCACAGGCATTTCATCCCTTGCTGTCTTCCTTTGAGGTCATATTGCGTAACCAGTTGCATTATGCTCTGGCACGCCATTTCTCCGACGGAAACTGGATTATCAACCAGAAGGGCCGGATTCATGGTTGCTTCTTCCCTGACATATACGAACAAGCGGACAAAGAAAAAAGTTACCAATGACTATATCTTAAAAGAAGTTCTGAAAGCAGAAAAGAAAATAGCCGACCGGGGTGTCAAGGTTACGACTGGCAGGGTAATAGCTGAACAGACCTTGGGATTCTGGAACAGTTTTTATGAAACGCACCACTATGCGCTTTTGGCTGGTGTACCATGCCGGATTTTCAAGAAGCTGCCTTCCGGGTACGGACGAAAGGAGGTTAACGATATTATAGTGCAGGTTCGTGAACTGCGCAACCGCATCAACCATAACGAGCCGATATGCTTCGTAAATAGAAAATGCGACTTCTCCTATGTGAAGAATATGTATGTGATAATCAGTGACTTTCTCACATGGATAGACCCTGAGATTATGCCCTCGCTAAGAGAGGTGGATAAAGTATGTAAGATAATAGAAAAAGAAGAAAATAAACAAAAACAATGACTATGTAAAAACTAATTTTTCGAGGTATCACCTTAGAGTTACTTTTGTACAAAATGTTGGTGGTACCCCGTATGGGGCGTTTATGAATGTGTATGTGAAGGTGTGCGCGTGTATACATAATGCCCCCTGTGTCCTCCGTGGTGCATGAGAATGAAGTTGATTAATGTTGATTATTCCACACCCACCCACTTGACAAAGGGCTTTTGATGTTGTATCTTTGGGGACAAAAACCTAAATCGCTATGAATCTGATTACAAACCTGAAAAACTGGTTCCTTCCTTGGAACAATGCACACAAGAGTCCCACAACCGGTACGCCGGCAGCCAGCCCCGCCGCTCCGTACAAACAACTGCTGACCGACCTGCAACACGTCTGCCACCGCCTGCCCGAGGGTGAAATCTTCGTAGTGATGGGCGGCGGCGAGTTCAGTGTCCGCATGACCTGGACGCCCGACGACCGTGCCAAAGGTGAACAGAAACGCATGTTCAGCCTGAACGGCGGGAACGAAATCATTGAATGGGTGGATGCGCAACCCGAAGAAACTGCCGAAGCGCGTATCCTGACAATGGAGCAACAACCTGTCATTGAAAAGGATACAGTGAAAGATGCGCTAAAAAATACACCCAAAGAAGATGTTGCTGCACCTACCGAAGAATCTCCTGCCCAACCCGAAAAGCCCTCGCGCCAGCAACAGATGATGCAACGCCTGACGCGCTACCTGAAGCTACACTACGCTTTCCGCTACAACCTGCTGACGGAACGCACGGAATGCGCCCGCATAAATACCGACCTCACAAGCGATCCGCACCACCTTATTTATACCCCCGTGGACAGCCGCACGCTGAACGGCATCGCCCTTGACGCCATCGACAACGGCGTGGACTGCTGGGATCGCGATATAAAGCGCTACGTGGAGTCTGACCACGTGCAGGCTTATCACCCGTTCGACCTCTACTTCAAACAACTCCCCACATGGGATGGCACCGACCGTGTGACCGACCTGGCCAAACGGGTGTCCGACACCGAACTCTGGACACGTGCTTTCCACCGCTGGATGCTGGCCGTCACCGCCCAGTGGACAGGCCGTGGCGGAGAGGGACGACGTGCCAACAGTGTGGCGCCGCTACTGGTCAGCACCGCACAAGGTTTGGGAAAATCCACATTCTGCCGCCTGCTGCTTCCGCCCCAACTACGCGACTACTTTACCGAAAGCTTCGACCTGACCAACGTCACGGCGGCGGAGAACAAACTAGCCTCGTACGGACTTATCAACCTGGACGAGTTCGACCGCCTGCCCGCCAGCCGGATGCCCCAACTGAAAAACCTGATGCAGATGGAAGCCTTGCGCGTGCGTCGCGCCTATCGCCGCACAGCAGAACCGCTGCCTCGCATCGCCTCATTTATCGGCACCAGCAACCGCCGCGACTTGTTGACTGACCTTTCGGGCAGCCGCCGCTTCATCTGTGTGGAGGTGGAACGCCCCATTGACTGCAACACCCCGATAGATTATGAACAACTTTATGCCCAGCTGCTGCACGAGTTGGAAAATGGCGAACGCTGCTGGTTCAGCAAGGAAGAGGAAAACGAAATTCAGCAAGCCAATCGCCCGTTCTATCGCGTCACGCCTGCCGAAGAACTGGTCTGTACGTGCTTCCGCTTCGCCGAGCCGGGCGAGCAGGGTGCCCGCCTGATGTCTGCCGCCGAAATCTATGCCACAGTGAAGCGCAAGAATCCCGCTGCGCTGAAGGATTGTTCGTGTACGTCGTTCGCCCGCCTGCTGGCGCAGTTGGGGCGCAGGGTACATACGAAGTATGGGAATGGGTATTGGGTAGAGCCTCACCCCCGGCCCCTCTCCCAAGGAGAGGGAGGGACGGAGCGGGAGTAAATCTGGCGGTATACTTTCCATCCTCTTTCACTCATATACGTCTAATTATGAAGAATATAGAATTGTAAGATATTGATTGTGAATCGCTTTTGATGGGTGGTAAAAACGCAAAAAAATTGCGTCTCTACACGAACGGGACAGATTCAAAACAGGTTATCTGATCCATGTCCGTGTAGAGACGCATTCGAAACATGTTCTCACTCCTGAGCAGGTGTGCGCTTACTTCTTCATGCGCAACACGCGGATGCCTGTCCATTTATCATTGTTCTTCAGCATCTGCGACAGTGCGATACGCGATACGGTCACCTTTTTCGCAGTAGAAGAGGCATGGAGCAGACTCAATTTGCCATCCACATAGAATGCAATACCCATGTGGGCAATGTCCAGTCCCGGAATATTGGTGGTGATGGCTATGATATCACCGTTCTTAATCCACGGCAGACCGTTGACTGGAAGCTTGTCCTCAGGAATATAATGAATCTCTTTTTTTGACAGTTCTTTTTCTATTTTTTTGATCTTTCTCATATCCTCGGGCGAATCGGCCAATTTCCAGTACTGTTCCGGATGGGTACTCATATAGTTGACCGTCACTTTCTGCGTATAAGGACTCTTCTTTTCGGTGATATCCTCAAGAAAGCCATTTCGAACACCATTCTCTGCCCAATCGGTGATATAATGCAAACGTGATGCATATCCGTCAATACGTCCGTTCCGATAACGGATTCGCTGGACATTGTTTGCAAAATCTCCTTCGGCCACCTGTCCGTCTTCGGTCGGCGAAAGTGACATGGCCAGCGTGTATTCGACAAAAGTGGTGCAATCCATCTCGTCGCAATTGACAACCAGATCTTCTTTCACTTCCCCGTCCAGTGTATGAGCCACATAAGGGATATCCAGAAAGCCAAGGCCATTGCTCAGCATCACCTCACCCGGATCTTCCTGAGCATAAGTCGAAATAAAAGGTATAGCCATACACAGTATGCTACACAAAATCTTTGTAATTATTTTCATCGCTTTATTAAAAAAAAGATTGTTACATTTCTATTCTGCAAACTTCAAGCCTTCGCGCAGCCACTTTTCCAATTCTCCGGTCCACTGACGCTTATAAGAAAAGTCATCGCGGAATCCCCAGCCGTGTCCGCCTACAGGATAGGCATGAAGAGTGGCAGGTACTTTCTGTTTGACTAAAGCCATATAGTAGTTGATGCTGTTGACAGGAGGGACAGCTGCATCATCTGTCGAAAGCATAATGAAAGCTTGCGGAGTACGGGAAGTGACCCTGTTTTCAAGAGAATAATCCCGTATCAGTTCGTCAGACGGATTCTCGCCTAACAAATTGTTCCGGGAGCCCTGATGGGTATCTGCTCCCATCGTGATAACCGGATAAAACAGAATCTGGAAATCGGGACGGGTTTCATCACTGCCGTAAAGCGTAGCCAAAGATGCAGCCAGGTGTCCGCCGGCTGATGCCCCCATGATGCCTACACGCGCAGGATTGACATTCCACTCGGCTGCATGCTGACGTACAAGGCGAATAGCCTGTTCGGCATCGGAAAGAGGCACTTCACGATGACCGTTCGGCATTCTGTACTTCAAAACAATATAAGTAATACCTTGCGCATTGAGCCAAGGTGCCATATCATAGCCCTCGTGCGCCATCGCAAGGCGGGCATAGCCGCCTCCCGGACACATGATAATGGCCATACCGTTAGGGCAGGAGGGACGATAAACCGTAATAGAGGGTGTCACGACATTGGCTACCAGTCCGCCATTCAGATCTTCTTGCGTTCCGGTCAGTCCATTCGTATTAGGAGCCCCATCGGGCCATAACGGAAGCTCGATGGGATTTTGTGCATATAACATAGTTGTAATGAATGAAAAAAGTAAAACTAGAATTTTTTTCATGATATTCTGTTTCTAAAGGTTATTTCGTCTTCATGGAAGCCTTGATAAAGTAGAAAATAAGCACAGCGTAGGCAACAAGCGACAATACCTCCGACCAGGAGTTGGAAAGCCAAGCCTCGTTGACGAGATTGATGTTGCCGAAACGCATGGCTGCACTGACAACTCCCATCAAAGCACCGCCGGCAATAAATCCGGAAGCCAGCAATGTTCCCTTTTCGCCACGTCTTGCATTAACAGCTGCGTCCTTGCTGCGGCTGGTAACATACCAGTTGATGGCACCTCCCACAATCAAAGGAATATTCAGTTGCAAAGGAATAAACATACCCAATGCAAAAGCCAATGCAGGCACCTTGCAGAATGTCAGCACGATAGCCAGCAAAGCACCAATACCGTAGAGAAGCCAGGGAGCACCCACACCACTCATCAGCGGTTCGATAACAGCTGCCATGGCATTGGCCTGAGGAGCAACCAGGTCACCGCTTGTAAATCCATAGGTCTTGTTCAGGATAATCATTACACCTCCTACCGTTGCTGCCGAAACAATAGTTCCCAGGAATTTCCATGTTTCCTGCTTGACCGGAGTAGTACCCAACCAATAACCGATTTTAAGGTCTGTAATAAAACCACCAGCCATGGACAGAGCCGTACAGACAACACCTCCCATCACCAGTGCGGCTACCATACCCTCAGGACCTTTCAGTCCGACAGCTACCATAACCACGGAAGCCAGAATCAATGTCATCAAGGTCATGCCCGATACAGGATTGGTTCCTACAATGGCAATGGCGTTGGCAGCGACAGTCGTAAAGAGGAACGAGATACCGGCCACAAGCAAAATGGCCACCACCGTATGCATCAGATTGCCCTGCATCACGTCGAAATAGAAAAACAGGAAAACCAGAATCAGCGTAAGGATAGAACCTACTACAATGATTTTCATGGAAAGGTCGCGCTGAGTACGTTTCACGTTGCTTTCTGCATTCGACTTGCCGCCCATCTCTTTGGCTGCCAATCCTACAGCACTCTTAATGATACCCCAGGATTTGATGATACCGATGATACCGGCCATGGCAATACCACCGATACCGATGCTCTTGGCATAATAATCGAATATCTGTTCGGGAGTCATGCTGCCGACAGTTGCCGTAATATCCGGATTCCACTGATTGAGCACTTCATTTCCCCAAATGAGTGACATACCGGGAATGATGATCCACCACACGGCCAGTGAACCGGCACAGATAATGGCTGCATACTTCAATCCTACGATATATCCCAAACCGAGCACGGCAGCACTTGTGTTTACCTTGAAAACCAGCTTTGCCTTTTCGGCCAGTATTTCGCCCCACATACAAACACGGGTAGTGAAGTTTTCGTTCCACCAACCGAAAGTAGCTACAATGAAATCGTAAAGACCACCCACAAGACCTGCCATCAGAAGAGGTTTGGCCTGATTGCCACCTTTTTCGCCCGATACAAGCACCTGGGTTGTAGCTGTGGCTTCGGGGAAAGGATATTTACCGTGCATGTCGCTGACAAAATACTTGCGGAACGGTATCAGGAACAGAATGCCCAACACACCTCCGAGCAGCGAACTGATGAACACTTGCATAAATGTCACCGTAATTTCCTCGGGATAGGTCTCCTGCAATATGTATAATGCCGGCAATGTAAAAATGGCTCCGGCTACAATAACCCCCGAACTGGCACCGATGGACTGTATGATCACATTCTCGCCTAAAGCGTTTTTCCGTTTTCCGGCACTGGATATTCCGACAGCAATGATGGCAATAGGAATAGCAGCCTCGAACACCTGGCCGACCTTCAGTCCCAAATAGGCTGCCGCAGCCGAAAAAAGGACAGCCATAGCAATACCCCACAATACCGACCAAAGATTCACCTCCGGATATTTCCTGTCGGGACTCATCAACGGATTGTATACCTCGCCCGGCTTTAATTCTCGAAAAGCATTTTCCGGCAAACCGGTCTGTTTTTCTAGTTCTTGTTCCATAAGTTAGCAGTTATTTTATGTTTATAATCTTAATTTTCAAATACATACGTTGGGTTGACACAAAAAAGCAGGCACGGATTACATAACGAATCACGAACAAAATTCAGTTGTTCTGTGATAGATTGTGTAATCCGTGCCTAAAAGTACATTAAAAATCTGATACCGCCACTATTTTGGTATCAAAAAGTTACTTATTTCTTTTCTTTGGCAGTCATATCCCCTTCTACGTACAACCGCATCATTTCGGTTTTGGCATTGGTTCGCAGCGTAATGGACTTTTTAAAATGTCCCGGATATTTGCCGGCTCCGTTATAAGTTATCTTTATCGTACCCGTTTTGCCAGGAAGTACCGGTTCCTGTGTGTATTCGGGCACCGTACATCCGCAAGAAGCAATAGCCTGATGTATGACCAGAGGAGCATCGCCCACATTGGTAAATGTGAAAACACAGCTGACCACCGGACTATTCTCGGAAAATGTTCCAAAATCGTAAGATGTTTTATCAAACTTAATGTCAGCCTTACCTTGCGCAAAAGCATAGCTTATGCCCACAAGGAGCATTGCCATATACAATACCAGCTTTTTCATTTTTATTTCTTTTTTTAGATTCAACCGCGGCAAAGTTAGCCTTTTTTTATGGAAATGGAAGTTTCCGTATGCGAAATAGTATTAAATAGTAGATTTACTATCACCTTTTCCCTACATATAATAAAAAGGCGCGTTTGCATATCTCGCTAAAAATTCCGAATATTGCGACCAAAATCAGAAACCCGTTATTTTGGACATGCCACACGTGAATACAGAAACCATACATATCAGTAATCTGGCTATCGGATATCCCGGAAAGAAAAATGTAAAAATCGTAGCAGAAGGTATTCAAGCCGGAATCAACAGCGGCGAACTGACTTGCCTGTTAGGATCCAACGGAGTAGGGAAGTCTACACTGCTCCGAACATTATCCGCCTTCCAACCCAAGTTGAGCGGACAGATACGCATTCTGGGGAAAGATATAGAAGAATATACAGACAAGCAGATGGCCAAAGTGATCAGTGTGGTTCTGACCGAACGGTGCGACGTCCAGAATATTACTGTCACCGAACTGGTCGGATTAGGCCGCAGTCCTTATACTGGCTTTTGGGGAATATTGTCCAAAGAAGACAAGGCCATCGTAGAACAGGCTATCGGGCAGGTAGGCATAAGACACCTGGCCCACCGAATGGTACATACCCTAAGCGACGGCGAACGGCAGAAAGTCATGATAGCCAAAGCACTGGCGCAGGAAACCCCTATTATTTATCTGGATGAGCCGACTGCCTTTCTGGATTTTCCCAGTAAAGTAGAAATGATGCAGCTGCTGCACACGCTTAGCCGCCAGACCAACAAAACCATTTTCCTGTCCACGCACGACCTGGAACTGGCACTGCAGATAGCAGACAAGATCTGGCTGATGGACAAGAACAAAGGGGTTGTCATCGGAACTCCGGAAGATCTCTCTCTGGATGGCAGTCTGAACCAATTTTTCGTTCGCAAAGGCATTGTTTTTGAACCAGCGACCGGACTGTTCAGGGTAGATTACGAATGTCCCTTGAAAATAGGGCTGAAAGGGCAGGGACAACGATATGCCATGGTGCAGAAAGCACTGCAACGCAATGGCATTGAAGGCGACAGCCACTTCACTGATATCTATATTGATACCGATGAAAACAACAGCAACCAATTTGGCATACACGTTCACGGAAAGGAAGTGATCTGTACCGACAACATAGAAGGTTTGCTGAAGATAATAAAGCAACTGAAATAGTATTTTGAATATCATGCACCATTCAAAAGACAATTATACGTACCTGACAACGGCCTCCGTTCCCCGTTTAGTCATCTCATTGGCCATACCGACAATTATCAGTATGCTTGTCACTTCTCTCTATAATATGGCAGATACCTACTTCGTGGGGAAAATCAATACGCAGTCAACGGCAGCAGTAGGCATTGTTTTTTCGGTCATGTCCATCATACAGGCCATAGGATTTTTCTTCGGTCATGGCTCCGGCAACTACATCTCGCGCAAGTTGGGAGCCAAAGAGCTGGACAATGCGCATAAAATGGCTGCTACAGGTTTTTTCCTGGCCTTGTTCATGGGAGCGATGCTGACCGTTGTAGGCCTGTTGCTGCTTACTCCTCTTTCCCTGGCATTGGGATCGACCCCGACCATCCTGCCGTACACCGAACGCTACCTGGGGATTGTTCTGTTAGGAGCTCCCTTCATGACCTCGTCGTTAGTACTCAACAACCAGATACGCTTTCAAGGAAATGCCTCGTATGCCATGGTAGGCATTGTTACCGGAGCCGTCATCAATGTCATATTGGATCCGATTCTGATCTTCGGACTCGACATGGGCATATCCGGAGCAGCATGGGCCACCGTTATCAGCCAGATATGCAGTTTCACCCTGCTACTTTTCATGAGCCGCCGAGGTGAGAATATACGTATCAGTTTCAGCAACTTCACCCCTTCGCGCTCCTTTATCAAGGAAATCATCGGTGGGGGAAGTCCGTCGCTGGCCCGTCAGGGACTTGCCTGCGTAGCTACCATCCTGCTGAACATTGCGGCAGGAGCCTATGGAGATGCCGCTATTGCCGGCATGTCCATTGTGACCAGAATAGCCATGTTCATCAATGCGTTCCTGATAGGTTTCGGACAGGGATTCCAGCCGGTTTGCGGCTTCAACTACGGAGCCGGTCTGTACGCACGGGTACGTCAGGGGTTCTGGTTCAGTGTCAAAGTAGGGTTTGTGTTTCTGCTGGTTTGCGCCGTATCGGGTATAGGCTACGCCGAAGAAATCGTTGAACTGTTCCGCAAAGGCGACCCGGCAGTGATTGCTGTGGGTGCCGCGGCATTGCGGTGGCAATTCATCACCTTCCCGTTAGGTTCGTGGATCATAGTCAGCAACATGATGCTGCAAACCATCCGCAAACCGGTACGCGCCACTTTGCTTTCATCGGCCCGTCAGGGACTCTTCTTTATTCCTCTCATCTTCATATTGCCTCATTTTCTGGGTTTGCAGGGAGTTGAAATGTGCCAAGCCTGCTCGGACGTACTGTCTTTTCTGCTTGCCATTCCACTGACATGCGGCGTACTTTCCGAGATGAAACGGAAAGAGAAGCTTGGTAATGTGCCGACGACGTAAAGAAGAATAATCATCAATTCCGTGCCTAAAAGAAAGCGGTTCCTTCATTTGACCCACTTTTTTCCTCTTGTAAGAATGCCTCAGCCTTGGCCAGCGTTTCAGGTTTCCCAATGTCGAACCAGTGGAAACCCTGAAGCGGACAGCCTTGTATCCTGACCTTATCGCAAACAGACAGATAGAAAGGAACAATGGAAAACTTACCGCTCCATTGAGGTCCTTCCATATATCGGAAAAGAGTGGGGGAAATCACATGAATACCTCCAAAAGCATACTCCAGAAAGCGATCCGGATCGGGGACAAACCCCTGCGGCTTTACTTCGCCCGTAGCTTTGTTGATCCAACCGTGCAACCGGTTTCCGGCATCGAACAGCAAATAACGCGAAGTTTGCCGCTGGCTGACCAGTAAGGTGGCATCGGCTCCGCTGCTGCAATGGGCACGATAGAAGCCGGCCAGATCGATATCGGACAGAATATCAGCGTTATGAACCAGAAACGGTTCGCCACCCTCTAAAAACGGACGGGCCTTCCGAATGCCTCCACCGGTGTCGAGCAATTCATCCCGCTCGTCGCTGATGTGTATGTTCACTCCAAAATGATGATGAGCCTCCAGAAAATCAATAATCTGCTGACCCAAGTGGTGTATGTTGACGGTAATGTCATCGAATCCCGCCTCTTTCAGTTTCTCGATAACCCGCTGAAGCATCGGTTTACCGCCCACCGGAACAAGCGCCTTAGGCGTATGATCGGTCAAAGGACGGAGCCGCGTACCCAGTCCGGCTGCAAAAATCATGGCTTTCATAACTACAAATCTTATACTGAACAAAAAACGGATTATAAACTTACGGATATATGCTGCTCCCGATGGACGAGCCGCACCTGCACACCAAACTTCCGATGCAGATGTTCGGCTACATGCTGGGCACTGTAAACAGAACGATGCTGTCCGCCCGTGCATCCGAACGAAACGGAAAGGCTGGTAAACCCACGCTCCATATAACGCTTGACAGAAGCATCGACCAAGGCATACACATGCTCCAGAAAGACCGTAATTTCTCCGTCATCTTCCAGGAAACGGATCACCGGTTCGTCCAGTCCGGTCAGCGATTTATAGCGTTCGTACTTTCCAGGATTGTGGACGGCCCGACAATCGAACACAAAACCGCCCCCATTGCCGGACGTATCTTCCGGTATACCTTTTTTATACGAGAAACTGGTCACAGTGACAACAAGCGGCGATTTTTTCTCCGCATACTGGTCCAGTTCGGTCAGCCGGCACAACACCTCACACAAATAAGGATATTCCGGATAAGGCTCGCGAAGCAACTGGCGCAAACTGTCTATGGCATATGGCACACTCTCCAGGAAATGTGCCTTTTTCTCGAAGTAACCCCGGAAGCCATAAGCCCCCAATACCTGCAAAAGGCGGAACAATACAAAATGCCGCAAGCGATGCTGAAAATCCGGCTCGCTGATCGCCGTATACTTCTGTGCTGCAGACAGATACTCCCGGATCAGTTCCTGTCGGAGTTCTTCCGGATAGCGTGCCTTTGCCTGCCACAGGAAAGACGCCACATCGTAATAGACCGGTCCTTTACGGCCTCCCTGAAAATCGATAAACCACGGAGCACCGTCTTTTATCATCACATTACGGCTCTGGAAATCGCGATACATGAAGGTAAACGTATTGTCCTGCAGAAGCACCTCCTTCATTTGCTGGAAATCATCTTCCAGGCGGTCTTCCTGAAAATCGAGTCCGGTAGCTTTCAGGAAACAATACTTGAAATAATTCAAGTCCCACAGGACACTGCGACTGTTGAACTGCGCCTGCGGATAGCATTCGGAGAAATCCAGCCCGTCGGCTCCGGCAAACTGAAAGTCGGGAAGCAAACGGATGGTCTGCCGCACCAGGTCTTTCTCCCTTTCAGAGAACACCCCGGTGCTGCGTCCCTGCCCGATGGCATCGAACAGAAGGACGTCGCCCAAATCGTCCTGCAGATAAAACCGGCCGTCTTCCGACCGGGCTACGACTTTGGGCACCGGCAACCCTTTGGATTGAAAATGCCCGTCCAGGTAAAAGAAAGCCTTGTTTTCGTCGACCGATTCACCTTCGACTCCGATTAAATCTCTCACTCCCTTCAGACGGAAGTACCGACGGTTGGAACCCGCCGACGTCAGTCTGACAATTTCTTCCGGATCCTGCCCGGTATGGTTTCTATAAAGTTCTCTAAGCTCTTCTGGTATCATAAATGTCTCTTTTATTCTATCATTATATTTCAATACTGATGATTCCACCATAAGGCGTCAAAGCACTGAAAGCCTCCTCCGGCTTCACCAGCCCGGCATATATCTGCGCACAGATAAGGACGCCTCCATGAGCGAATATGGCAACACGCTGATAATCCGCTTTTTTCAGCTCATCCAGAAACTGGCTGACACGCTGGTACTGCATGGCAAAGGATTCGCCTCCGGTGGCTGCCACGTTCAGATAATCGGCATACCATTCCTTCAGACGGGGATCGTCGTTCGTCTGGAACGGCTTCATTTCCCAGGCTCCGAAATTTATCTCCATAATACGACGGTCGCGCGTAGCGTCGGGATAGCCGCAATAAGCAGCCAGCCTTACGCACCGTGTCAGCGGGCTGGTATACACTTTGTCGAAAGGCAGAAACGCTTTCAGCCCTGCGGCCGTGACAGCCGCTTCCTGCTCGAAAGTTGCCTTCAGAGGCACGTCGGTCTGCCCATAGCACACCCCGGGAGGAACATCTACCGAGGTATGTCGGATAAGAATCACTTCCATATATTGACTATTTCTTTTCTTAATAATAATGATACATCCACAGGATTCCCAAATAGAAAGCCAATTCGCACAGCAGGAACATGGCCCCGCAACAATCGCCCGTATACCCGTTCAGGCGTCGCTTCATCAGCCGGCACAACGCTGCAAACACGACTACCGGAAACAAAGCAACCGACCACATGCCGAAAGGAAGCAGGCAAACCAAAGGCAACGCGCCACCGGCCAGAGCCAACAGGAACTCGCTGACCCTCATGCGCTGGTACACGACGTGTGCCTTGCTCTCTTCCTCCTTCCGCGCATAAGGAAGAAAATTGATCAGTTGCGCAGCCGTAAACTTCGACCAGCAGTCGCCACAAAAGGCCAAGGCGCAAAGAAGGTCCAACGGCAATGCGTGTAACTGAAACAACAACAGGAAATAGATTATCAGCCCTATCACCCCGTAGCTGCCAATATGCGAATCCTTCATTATGGCCAGTGTCTGCTCGCGTGTGCGCCCTCCGCCAAATCCGTCGAAGAAGTCGGCCAAGCCATCCTCGTGCAGGCAGCCGGTAAGCAGCAAGCGGGCAATAATGGCACAAAGCCAGGCCACCGACATCGGGAACACCTGTGCGGCCAGCCACAAAACGGCAGCCATCACGCCTCCGGTCAGCCAGCCCACCACCGGCCAGTAGGGCACCACATGCTTAAAGCTGTCCGAAGGCACTTCCCCAAGTCTCCAAAAAGGCAACCGGGTGAAAAAGATAAATGCAGCTAATACGTTCATCTGCGCTTAGAAATATTTGGTTATCAATGCATGGGCAAAATTGTCCATCTCGTTGATCATCCGTACTGCTGAATCGACAATGGGGTAGGCACAGATGGCACCCGTACCTTCGCCCAAACGAAGCCCCAAGTGGAGCAGGGGAGTCGCCCCCATGGCATCGAGCAGCAACTTGTGGCCGGATTCGTCGCCACAGTGCCCGAAGATGGCATAATCGAGGACAGCAGGATACAGCTTGCTCGCTGCCAGCATGCAGCTGGTCATGATAAAGCCGTCCACCAGAATCAGCATCTTCAATTCGGCTGCCTGAAGCATGGCTCCCACAGCCATCACCATCTCCAGTCCGCCGAAATAGCGGATCACGTCGCACGGAGAGTAATCGCCTGCATAGTGCTGCAAGGCCTGCTGTAGCACCTGATACTTATGGCGGATGCCTTCGGTGTTCAGTCCGCTGCCGGCACCTACGCACTGTTCCAGAGGAATGCCGGTGAAGCAGGTCATCCACAACGACGAGGCCGACGTGTTCCCTATTCCCATTTCCCCGAAACTAAGCACATTGCTGCCTTCTTCGTGACAGCGCCTCACGACTTCGGCTCCGCGTTCGATGCACAGCTCCATCTCTTCGCGGCTCATTGCTGCCTCGTGCAGGTAGTTGCGGGTTCCGCGGCGAACCTTCATGTCGATGATGCCCTTCTCGTAAGGCAAGTCGTAGTCGACACCTGCATCAACGATTTTCAGTGTAAACCCATGCTGACGGCACAGGAAATTGACTCCGGCGCCCCCATGCAGGAAGTTACTGATCTGCTGCCACGTCACTTCCTTAGGCGAGAGGCTTACGCCTTCCTCCACGATGCCGTGGTCGGCAGCAAAAATGATGTTCTGCGGATGATGCAGGGCAGGCGACAAGGTCTGCTGCACCAGTCCTATCTGGAGGGCAAGTGCCTCCAGCATACCCAAAGAGCCTTTGGGCTTGGTCAGGTTGTTTATCTTATCGACCAATGCTTCCCGGATGGTCATATCCGGACGGGATATATTGAATGTTTTCATGCGGTGATTATAATGGGGAATGATTAATGATTAATGATTAATGGTGAATGGTTAATGATTAATGGTTAATGGGCTATTTTATTTTCACCGGAATACCCGATACCATCAGCACGACTTCATCGGCCTTTGCTGCCAGATACTGGTTCAGCCAGCCCAGCATATCGGTGAATTTCCGTTGTATTTCGTTCCCGGAGGTGCCGCCCATACCTATTTCGTTGGTGACGAAGATAAAGGTGGCGTCTTGTGCCGTAAACCGGTCGAACTCCTGCTTGGCGGCTTCGAGCGACCGGCCGACATCGGCTTTCAGTTCGTAGAAGAAATTGGTGGCCCACAGGGTGACGCAGTCTATCAGCACCACCCGGCCTTCCACCGCATGCTTGCTCAGATGTTTTTCTTCTTCTATATTGGTCCATTCTTTTCCCCGCCGTGCCTGGTGCCGGAGTACCCTTTGCCGGAACTCCTCGTCCCAGATGCGGGCAGTGGCCATACAGACGGGAGAGGAGGAGAGAGACAGTGCCAACGTTTCGGCATAAGTGCTTTTACCCGACCGTTCTCCTCCGGTGATAAGTATGATTCGTTTCATTGTTGCTTTCTTCTAAAATTGGAAATCACACACAAAAGTAGGAAATAAATTAGGAAATGCTTGATTCTTTCTAAAAGATTTTATTACCTTTGCCGACGTTTTAAAAGGGAGGTCGCGCTCCCGATACATACATCTTGCGGCAGTAGCTCAGTTGGTAGAGCATCAGCTTCCCAAGCTGAGGGTCACGGGTTCGAGTCCCGCTTGCCGCTCCCTCAGAACAATGGAGGATGTGTCAAAATGAAAAGACACATCCTCTCTTTTTTGTTGCCTCCCCCGGACGCCCCTGCCGGAAAAGCATTCGAAACTCTGCCCAAAGGACATACACCACCTTCCAACCCCGACTGCTGATAAAAAAACTGCTGAATGAATGACTTTTGCAAAGAATTTCGTAATTTTGCGTCCTGTTTGAAAAACCGTAATAGGAAAAACTTATAATAAACGAAATAAAAATGGCAGTAGAACTGAAAGACCTTACCAAACGTAGCGAGAATTATTCTCAGTGGTACAACGAATTGGTAGTGAAAGCCGACCTGGCAGAACAGTCGGCTGTGCGTGGATGTATGGTTATCAAACCGTACGGTTACGCTATCTGGGAGAAGATGCAACGTCAGCTGGACACAATGTTCAAGGAGACCGGACACGTCAACGCATATTTCCCCTTGCTTATCCCCAAATCATTCCTTAGCCGCGAGGCCGAACACGTGGAAGGCTTCGCCAAAGAATGTGCAGTAGTAACACACTACCGTCTGAAAAACGATCCGAACGGGGGTGGAGTAGTGGTAGACCCTGCTGCCAAGCTGGAAGAAGAACTCATCATCCGTCCCACATCGGAAACCATCATCTGGAATACGTACAAGAACTGGATCAACTCCTACCGCGACCTGCCCATCCTGTGCAACCAATGGGCCAACGTATTCCGCTGGGAGATGCGTACGCGCCTGTTCCTGCGTACAGCCGAATTCCTGTGGCAAGAAGGACACACGGCCCACGCCACCCGCGAAGAGGCTGAGGAAGAAGCCGTAAGAATGCTGAACGTCTACAGCGACTTCGCCGAGAAGTACATGTCTGTTCCCGTCATCAAGGGTGTGAAGTCGGCCAACGAACGATTCGCCGGTGCCCTCAACACCTACACCATCGAGGCCATGATGCAGGACGGAAAGGCGCTGCAAAGCGGTACATCGCACTTCCTTGGGCAGAACTTTGCCAAAGCGTTCGACGTGCAGTTCGTCAACAAGGAAAACAAGCTGGAATACGTATGGGCTACTTCCTGGGGGGTATCTACCCGTCTGATGGGTGCCCTGATCATGACCCACTCCGACGATAACGGACTGGTACTTCCGCCTCACCTGGCTCCGATACAGGTAGTGATTGTGCCCATCTACAAAAACGCCGAGATGCTGGCCAAGATCGACGAGAAAGTGGCAGGCATCGTGGCCAAACTGAAGGCAATGGGTATCTCCGTGAAGTACGACAATGCCGACAACAAGCGTCCCGGATTCAAGTTTGCCGACTACGAAGTGAAGGGCGTGCCCGTGCGTCTGGTAATGGGTGGCCGCGACCTGGAAAACAACACGATGGAAATCATGCGTCGCGACACGCTGGAGAAAGAGACCCGCTCGTGCGAGGGCATCGAAGAGTACGTAAAAGACCTCCTCGAAGACATCCAGGCCAACATCTACAAGAAAGCGCTCGATTACCGCAACAAGCGCATCATCAGCGTAGACAGCTACGATGAATTCAAGGAGAAAATCGAAGAAGGCGGATTCATCCTGGCCCACTGGGACGGTACGACCGAGACCGAAGAAAAGATCAAGGAAGAGACCAAAGCAACCATCCGCTGCATCCCGTTCGACTCCTTCATCCCCGGCGACAAAGAGCCCGGCAAGTGTATGGTGACAGGCAAGCCTTCGGCATGCCGCGTAGTCTTTGCCCGCTCGTATTGATACCCGTCGGGACCGAAAGATACACACAACCTGAAAAAAACAACAGTACGTAGTGAACCGGCCGCAAGGCCTTCGCTACGTACTGTTTGTTTTCGGGGGGGGGCATATCCCGTCCGCCTTCCTCACACAGTTTTCCAATCCTCTATCGTCCCGGTCTGCGAAGAGAAACTTGCACCTATCTTATACAGTGTGCGTGCATCCGAAGCATATTCGCGTGCATAACCTTTTTCTTCTATCTGTCGCAAAGCCTCGTCCGCAGTGCCATCGAGCTTGTCGCGAACCCATCCGCCCGTATCTTCCGACGACTGCAGATACGACGAAGCAAGCATGGTCAGAAAACCGCTTTTCACCTCGTTGTTCGGAAAGTCCAGCAGGAATGTATTGAAGTCCATGTCGTAATCCTTGATGGTCAGATAGCCGCTCTGGTAAATCATCGGCAACGGACGTTCCACGTCGGCCTTGTAGTCGATGAACTCTTCCGGGCGGTAATACTTGCCCGTCAGTTCGTTTATATTCTCCCTGAAATGGGAAAGTAGGCGGATGAGGTAGGTAGGCGTGCCCGAACGGAACCAGTAATCGTCCACGCTACGGCTGTCCAGCGCATTAAGCAGGCTGAAGGGGTTGTACACGTCCGTCATGCGTTTGCTGAAGTGGTAGCCGTCATACTGTTGCTTCAGCCGTTGCTTCATCTCTTCCGACGTACAGCGGTAGTCCACCGCCATGTCGGCAATGGGTTGCGGGAAGTAGCGGTCGATCTCTTCCTGCGTGATGCCGCACAACGCCTCGTAACGTCCGTCCATGCTGATGTCCTTCGGCTGGTTGAAACCGCTGAACACGCTCACCTGCGAGAACTTCGTCACGCCCGTCAGCAGCACGAACTGCAGATGCTCGTCTGCCACCTTGAATACCGAGTAAAAGGCTTTCAGCACGTTGCGGTGATGCTCCTCCAGCACAGGGTCAACGTCGAGCACGTCCAGAATCGGCTTGTCGTACTCGTCGACAAGGACCACGGCGCGACGCCCCGTCTGCTTATGGGCGGCTTCGAGCACTCTCTGAAAACGTCCTCCCAAGTCCAGCCGGTCTGGTTCCGAAGCCAGACCGTAGTCGGCTTCCCAGCCTGCCACATAGCCGTGCAAACGTTTCTGCAATGCGTCCGCTTCTGCGAAGTTACTGCCATTGAAGTCCAGATGAAACACCGGATAAACGTCCCATGCCTGTTCCATGCGTTCTATCTTCAGCCCCTTGAACAGTTCCTTACGGCCAAGATAATAGTTCTTCAGCGTAGAGACAAGCAAGCTCTTGCCGAAACGGCGGGGACGGCTCAGGAAGTAGATGCTGCTCTCGTGCGTCAGGCTGTATATCAGGTCGGTCTTGTCCACGTAGACGTAACCGTCTTCGACAATGCGGTCGAAACTTTGAATGCCAATGGGATATTTCATGTCGGGTCAAATGAATAATGATTAAACATACATCTCGGTCCCGACAAAGATAGTGAAAGTCGAATGCAGAAAAAACAAGCTCGCTTGATTTTTTTTGCTGAGACGCATCCTATTTTATCAAAAGATAGTGAAAGTAGAATGCAGAAAAAGGGTGGGGCGATGCCATCCGGCAAAAGCCCCACCCCTTTTTAAACCCTCAACCTTAAACCCTCAACCTTAAACCCTCATCCCAGCGGATCCTCCCCGCCCGGCTCCGTCGTTCCGCCGCCGGGTTCCTGGCCGCCGCCGTCCTCGCCATCGGGCACGGGGCGGGCGGGAATTTCGTCGTCCAGCAGTTCCCAGAAGATGTCGCTGCTCACCAGGCTGCGGGTGGTCACCTTGTTACTACTGTCGCGTGTGGTCTCGGGGATGAAGCGCACGCGCGTGCCCGTTATCTGCTGCGCGCCAACCTTGTCGGGCGAGTCCACGCCCTGGCCTTCGGCGTTGGCGGTGTAGTAGAAGGTGCCCACACCGTCCAGCTTGACGGAGCGGCCGTTGTTCATGTAGTCGCCGATGACGCCGCCCAGCAGCTTGAGCACAGACAGCACATCGCCCACACTAAGCGACGACAGGTCGGCCAGTTTCTTGGCCACGGTGTCGGTACCGACGGGGCGGCCGATGGTTACAGACACGGGATACCACTTCCCATTACTCTTCATTTGTTTTTTCTTAAAGTATGCCATAGTACAAAGTTTTTTTACTTCCTGCCGGCAGGCTGTCCGGAAGCCTCCCTACCTTAGGCTATCAAAGGTGGGGAGTTTGGTTGGCAAAGGTGGGGAGTTTGATTATCAAAGGTGGGGAGTTTGGCTCTCCCCTCCACAACCTCTTCCTGACGGGGTGCCGACATTCGGCGGTTTGATAATAATTATTATTTATTTCGCTGTTTCAAGCGGAACTTTTCCCGCCTAACGGTTTACTATTTTTTCAAGGTAGGCAATTCTCCAGTGAGTTCGTAACGCCACTCTGAACCTGCATTCTGCAAGGCGGCGTTCATCTGTGTAACGGCATTCTGCCAGTCGCCGTCCGTCACTTTGGTGGTTTCGATGGTGGTGCTGCCTCCCTCATTG
>ENA-ORSI01001529-ORSI01001529.1-human-gut-metagenome-genome-assembly--contig:-NODE-1529-length-19432-cov-5.176962_pt1 | contig 19432 bp, 19 predicted proteins | sample MGYA00242187_ERZ509154 | MGnify/ENA primary metagenome ERZ509154 (study PRJEB26280, sample SAMEA2338627) | human gut metagenome | biome: human gut; feature: human-associated habitat; material: faeces...
GTAAACATTTGGTAGCGAGAGGGAGATTCGAACTCTCGACCTGCCGGGTATGAAAAATAAGTCCTAAATTAAATTACCGTTTATTTTTTACCGTTTCCCTTATTAAATAAGGCTTCGCTCCGATATATATTATAAAATAAAATATAAGTAAATTCAAGTAAATTCAAATAAATACAAATAATTTTATATAAAAATTCCCTAAAATTTCCCTGAATATTTTTTAAGCATTAAATTTATTTTCTTTCTTTTTTTATATATTCAATGTTAAACTCATCTAAATCGCTTATTTTAATTGTACCATCTTCTAGTGAAGATTTTAATCCCTCTTGATATTCGTTAGGGGCATAAATTACTTTAATATATTGACTCTTTTGACAAGGTAAGTAATAAATATATTCATCATCTTTATAAATTTCTTCTAAAGCAGAAGCACAAGTAAAGTTTTCGTTATTTTTACTACTATCAACAATGACAAATTCTTTTTCAATATCATATTTTGAATTATTAAAAACAGTAATATTAAATATCTTTATTATAACTCCTTTTTTATAACCCATACGAATATCATCTATTGAATAAATACTATTAACTTTTGATATTGAATAAGTTAAAGATTTCCACTCAACTGTACCACCATCTTTTAGTTTAAAAGGTATAGGTATTAACAAAATCAATAATATTATAATAATCACAATTTTAGCAATTTTTTTACTTTTCATTTTTCATATCCTTTCCACAAACTATCTTTGTTAATAATATTATACCATATTATTGATAAAAATAGTAATACAATGGTATTGATATGTCAAATAAGATTAAAATGTATAAAAAAAATAGATATTTCTATCTATTATTACTCATATTGGTAGCGAGAGGGAGATTCGAACTCTCGACCTGCCGGGTATGAACCGGATGCTCTAGCCAGCTGAGCTATCTCGCCATGACTACTAAATAATATCAAAAAAAAAGACTTTTGACAAGTCTTTTTCGACATTTTATTTAAAAATATCATAAATATTATCCAAACGGTCCTCTATTTCTTTTAACACTTTATAAATATGATAGCCATCCACAAATACATGACTAACAGTAATATTAAAAGGCATTACATATTTATTATCATTTAAAACATACTTTCCAATACAAATTCTTGGTACACTTAATGAACTTTCATCCTCAGGTATAGGATGAGTTACACTTGTAAAATTAATCCAAGGTAAACTTGTAATATAGTATTCATTCCAACAATTTTCAAGATTATATGACTCGTTTGATAATACTTCTTCATTCTTAGCCTTATCAATATTTTCTTTAGCAATATTATAAAACTCATGATAATTATCAAAATATGAAAATCTAACATTTTCAAAAGTATCATTTTTAGTTAAAACTGTTATTCCTGGATTACAAACATCATATAAAACTGGTTCCCCATTTACAATTCTTTCTCTCATTTCAGGAACTTTATTTAAGCACTTAACTAATATAAACAAAAAATTTATAAAAAATGAACTATTAGTTTCTTTAGTATATTTAACTAATTTTGTTACATCTAAATTAACATTAACACCATAAGTTGGATTCTTAAATGTTTTAAACCATTCATAAGTTTTTCTTCTATCCATTTTTTCTACATCTATTTTTTCTACCATAATACCTCCTAATATTGAAATAATTGTACCCAATAATATGTACCTTGAAATTTAATTACACTAACACCAATTCTAGTAAAAGAAGAATCAATCATATTTTCATAATGACCCTGAGAACCTTTCCAAGCATATGAAACTTCCTTAGCATTTCGTTGTCCCATTGCTATATTTTCACCAACACCATAAATATCTTGACCAAAATCGCGCATTATGTAATAGCACATATTTCCATCAGGTCTTTCATGAGAAAACTTATTAGCATAAGCCATTTCAACTGCTCTAACCATCGCGGCTTTAGTTAATGTTTCATCAAGTTTTAATGATTCCTTACCGGCTTCAGTTCTAAATTCATTTGTATATTTCAAAACATCATTCACTTCATTTTTATATACGTTCATATTTTCAATAGCTTCAGGTAACATATCTGAAGTCTTTGCATTAAAATTTTTAGCATCAACTTCACTATGGTTATACTCATCAATTAACTTTTTAGATCCATCACTATACACATTATAAGTTTTTACATGCCAAGAAGTTAATCTAGAACCATACTTCAAATCTTTTTCTTCTTTTTCTTTTTCAGTTTCTTCTTTAACAAATTTTACTTTATTATTCTTAGTTTTATTATCATTACTATTATTATTGTTTTTTGTATTATTTTTAGTTTCTGTATTTGCTTTATTACTTGTTTGTTTCTCTAAAATCTCTAACTTCGTAGTTTCTTCTGTTTCATTACCACTACTATCCTTAGCAATAATTACTATATCATAAACACCAACATCACTATAACTCTTATTCTCTTTATATGACAAGATACATTCTTCCCCACTATTATCAGTACAAGAATCTACAAAATCATTTATAGTAAATTTATCTCCAGCATAAACCTTTAATTCTTTTAATTTTAATATTGGGTCTTCACTATCAATATCAGTTATTTCTTCATTTTGTTTATCGTTATTATTTATAATTTCTTTTGTTTCTTCCTTATTATCTTTATTCTTAAAATATAGTAATACTCCTCCACCGACGATTAACACCACACTTACAATAATAATTATATATTTTTTTAAATTATTTTTCATTTTACTGCCTCCATAATACATTATAATTAAATATACATTAAAATATAAAATTATTTTATTTCATTTTAGAATACCCAATTAATTATAATACAAAACAACCTTAATATACAATAATTTTTGTTCTAAAAAACATTTTGGCTCATAAACTTATTCTGGGAGGACAAGCATATGGGCTTAAGCGAAAAAGAGGTAATTATTTCTAGAAAAGAACATGGTACAAACGAAATAACTAAACAAAAGAAAAATACTTTTTTACATCTTTTGTTAGAGTCTTTAGGAGACCCTATTATCAAAATATTATTAATTGCATTAGGAATTAAAGTTATAGTACTTTTTCGTGATTTTGATTGGTATGAAACAATTGGTATTTTAATAGCAATATTTTTAGCTTCATTTATATCTAGTATTAGTGAATATGGTTCTGAAAAAGCATTTGCAAGACTTCAAGAAGAACAATTAAAAACCAAAACTAAAGTTAGAAGAAATGGAAAAATAATTGAAATACCTTCTGGAGAAATAGTTGTTGGTGACATTGTCATTTTAAATAGTGGTGATAAAATTCCTGCTGATGGTTATTTAGTTAAAGGTTCATTAAGTGTTGATGAATCTGCTTTAAACGGAGAGACAAAAGAAGCTAAAAAAGTAAGCAAAAACGGTCCAGTTATAAGTGATGTAAATCGTATATATCGTGGTTCAGTTGTATATAATGGCGAAGCTGAAATGTTAGTAAGATGCATAGGTGATAAAACAATATTAGGTAAAATATCTCAAGAATTACAAGAAGTCGTTCCAGAAAGCCCTTTAAAAATAAAATTACGAGGACTTGCTAAAACCATAAGTAAAATTGGTTATGCTGGAGCTATACTTGCAAGTATCTCTTATCTATTTGCAAGTATTGTAATTTCTAACAACTTTGATACCGACTTAATGATTGCCACCATTAGTAATCCTAGCATTATGTTTAATCATCTATTATATGCCCTTACTCTATCGGTTACAATTATAGTTGTGGCAGTTCCCGAAGGCTTACCAATGATGATCACTTTAGTATTATCAAGTAATATGAAAAAGATGTTAAAAGATAATGTTTTAGTTAGAAAGCTCGTAGGTATAGAAACTGCAGGTAGCCTAAATGTCCTTCTTACAGATAAAACCGGTACTCTTACAAAAGGCGTTTTAAAAGTTACTGAGTTTGTTACTCCGGATAACAAAGTATTTAAAGATGTTAGTGAATTAAAAAAAATTAAGAATTATGAAGTAATATATAATTCATTTTATTATAATAATGCAAGTATAATAAGTGAATCTGGTATTATCGGAGGTAATTCTACCGATCGTGCCCTACTCGAATTTATAAAGTATGATAAAAAAATAAATGAAAAAGTTATTAAAAAAGAACCATTCGACAGTAAGTATAAATATAGTAGTGTTACCATAAGTAATGGTATAACATATTATAAAGGAGCTAGAGAAGTATTATTATCTAAATGTAAAAAATATTTAAATTCATTTGGCAATGAAGTAAGTTTTATAAATAAAAGTTTAATAGAAAAGAAAATAGATATGTATACTAAAAATTCTGGTAGAGTTCTTATATTTGCATATGGAAAAGATAAAGATAATTTAACCTTTTTAGGCTTTGTAAATATAAAAGATGAATTAAGAGATGAAGCAAAAGAAGGAATTAAATTAATTAAAAGTGCTGGAATAAAACCTATTATGATAACGGGGGATGCAATAGATACTGCAACATCTATTGCTCGTGAGGTTGGTCTTATTGATATAAATAATAATATGGTTTTAGATAGTAATATGTTAGCCCAAATGAATGATGATGAAATTAAAAGAAATTTAAGTAAAATTGCTGTTATTGCAAGAGCTTTACCTCAAGATAAAAGCAGAATGGTAAATATAATAGAATCGATGGATTTAGTTGTGGGTATGACTGGAGATGGAGTTAATGATGCCCCAGCTTTAAAAAAAGCAAATGTAGGATTTGCTATGGGAAGTGGTACAGAAGTAGCTAAAGAAGCTGCAGATATTGTAATTCTTGATAATAATATTTTATCAATAAGTAAAGCTATTCTTTATGGAAGGACAATATTTAAAAGTATTAGAAAATTTATAATATATCAATTAACAGTTAATATGTGTGCCTTAGTTTTATCAATAGTTGGTTCTTTTATCGGAGTTACAACCCCGATTACAATCGTTCAAATGTTATGGCTTAATATGATTATGGATACATTCGCAGGTGTTGCTTTCTCTTTTGAAGCCCCTTTACGAGAATATATGGAAGAACCGCCTAAGAAAAAAGATACACCAATTATGAATAAATATATGTATAGTGAAATAATTTGGACAGGTATTTATTGTGCCCTACTTTGTATTTTATTTTTAAAATTACCTATATTTAAGGAATTAATTAGAGATGGAGAAAACAATAAATATTTAATGACTGCTTACTTTGCAATGTTTATTTTCATGGGAATATTTAATGCATTTAATGCACGAACTGTTAGAATTAATACTTTTGCTAATTTAGGTAAAAATAAGGTATTCATCACAGTTTTCACATTTATATTTATTGCTCAACTTTGGATTATTTATCATGGTGGTGATATTTTTAGAACATATGGACTTAAAACCAATGAATTATTATTAGTTTTAACCCTAGCTTTAAGTGTCTTTCCAGTTGATTGGTTAAGAAAATACATATTAAAGAAAAAAGGCATAGCAATTAGAGTTTAAAATACTTGAAATTTTAAAATAAATATGATAACATAAGAATATATGAAACAGATTTTCATATATTAAAAAAGGAAACATTTGATTTTAGGATGTTGAATGTTACCGTTTATTTATTTGGATGTTTATTTGGATATTCACTATCACAAATAAACATTTTTTTAATGAACGTAAAAGATTCATTAAAAAATCCTTAAAGTGTTTAATCACAATAAGTACCAACTCCTTTCATATATTCCAAAACCCCCATATAGAGAGGTAAGTCAATATGTCAGGTTCAGTAACACTCAACTATCAATTGTTTCCATGAAATAATTATACCAAATATGTGGCTTTATGTAAATGATTAAAGTAATGAAATGTGGCCTATTGAAACTGCATTCAAAATATGATAAGATGAATATATATGAAACAAGAATTCATATATTAAAAAAGGAAACATTTGATTTTGGGATGTTGAATGTTACCGTTTCTTTGTGTTAATGTTTACTTGGATAATTATTACAACAAGTAAACATTTTTTAATAATACAAAAGCACACATGTATTAAAACATGTGCGCTATTTTTATCTATCCTTTAGTTTCATTATCTTGTAGCTTTCTTGTTTCAATTAAGTCTGCTATTCCGCCTGCACTCATCGTAGACATAATACATACAACAATTGAATTAAGCAAGTTATCATCTATATGAAGAAAATAACATACTACTCCACTTAAAATGCCAATCACAACATTTTGAATAGGAATAAATTTATTAGGAATATTCTCAATAAATATTTTTGTAATTGCTCCAAAAACATATGCTACAAGCATTATTATAACTGATAATGATATAGTCAAGATATCACCCCCTTTAAAGGTTTATCAATCTTTACTATATCATATGAGCTAGTCCAATAAATGCCGATTACTTATGCCTTTATTCACTCTTATTTTTAAATTGCAAAATAATTGGTGTCCCATCAAAATCTATATTATTTCTAATTTGATTTTCTAAATATCTTTCATAACTAAAATGAACTAAACCTTTATTATTTACTGAAAAAGTAAATTTCGGAGGACAATTACCAGTTTGACTTACAAAATATATCTTAAGTCTTTTACCTTTATAAGAAGGTGGTTCATGTAAACTAACTGCTTCCATAATAATATTATTAAGTAAACTGGTTTTAACTTCTTTTCTATTATTATTGTAAGCATTTATTACTTCAGGCATCAAAGTACTTACACGCTTTTTAGTTTTAGCACTTAAAAATACAACATGAGCATATGGAATAAATTGAAATTCATTTTTTATTTCTTCTTTCCAATGTTTTATATCACTATCTGGATTATTTATTGTATCCCATTTATTTACACAAATTACAATTCCTTTACCTGCATCTAAAGCATATGATGCTATATGTTTATCATGTTCAATAATACCAGTTGATGCATCAATTACTAAAACACAAACATCACTTCTATCTATTGCTTTTAAACTTCTAATTAAACTATATTTTTCAACAGATTCATAAATCTTACCTTTTTTTCTCATACCTGCCGTATCAATAACAGTTATATCTTCATGATTATATTTAAATTTAGTATCAATTGCATCTCTAGTTGTACCCGCAATATCACTAACTATAGCTCTATCTTCATTTAATAAAGCATTAATTAAACTACTTTTACCAACATTAGGTCTCCCAATAATAGAAAATTTAATTGTATCATCATCTATTATATCTTCTTCTGGTAAATCTTTAGTAATAGTATTAAGTAATTCATTAATCCCAATATTATGAGATGCACTAACAGCAACTAACTCACTAAAACCCAATTCATAAAAATTATATAAATTATCTTTTCTTTTATCATTATCTAGTTTATTTACTACGACAATAACTGGTTTACTTGATCTATGTAGTATTTCTGCAACCTTTCTATCACTTGCATCGATATCTTCTATACCATCTACTACAAACAAAACTAAATCTGCTTCATCAATTGCTAAAGTTGCTTGTGCAAGTATATCTTTTTGAAAATCATCATCTCCCAAAGAAATACCACCTGTATCAATTAAATGAAATCTTTTATTATTATACTCTACTTTACCATATATTCTATCTCTAGTAACACCAGGAGTATCCATTATAATAGATTTATTTTCTTTAATTAATCTATTAAATATACTACTTTTACCTACATTAGGTTTACCAACTAAACATACTGTTTGCATAATTTACCTCCCTTCTATAATTCTAAATTACATACATTATTTTCATCATTACTTTTAATATTTATTGCTTTAGCATATACTCTATTATTCTTTTTATATATTTGTATTTCATCACATAACATACTTTTATTAGTAACGTTATTTATTAAATCTTTTTTATTTTTTTTATTTTCTTCACTTGTTGTATAGTAATCATTATCTATTAATTCTTTAACGGTTACTAATTTACAAAACTTATATTCTTCATTATCTACAGTACATGTACCTTCAAGAGAACCTTGGTTCTCTTGCCCATAAAGAATGGCGCTTGCTTCCAATTCATCAATTTTTGTATTAAGTAATTTTTTCATAGAATTTTCTCTTGTTTTCATAACACTAAAAGTAGCCATCGTAGCTACAATACTTAATATTACAATAACAGCCAATATTTCCACTAATGAAAAACCATTCTTTTTTTTCATATTTTTTCCTCAAGTATACTTAGTACTTCACTTCTTCCTTTTTTAGTAACAGTACTAAATGTTATAAATTCATTATCATTAAATTTTAATGTATCTTTAATTAATTTATCTTGTTTAATTCTACTATTTTTACTTACTTTATCATACTTCGTAGCTACAATAGTAATATCTAAGTTATAATACTTTAAAAATTCATACATTAAAACATCATCTTCAGTTGGTTTATGTCTGTAGTCTACTAACATAAATACATGTTTAAGATTTTCTCTAGATTTTAAATATTCTTCAATCATTAAACCAAATTTTTTTTGAGTATCTTTACTAACACTTGCATAACCATAACCAGGTACATCAACTAAATAAAATGCATCATTCACTAAATAAAAATTTAATGTTTGAGTTTTACCAGGTTTACTACTAGTTCTAGCAAAGTTTTTTCTTTCAATCAAAGTATTTATAAAACTACTTTTACCAACATTACTTCTACCCACTAAAAGAAACTCTGACTTATTATCACCAGGATATTGGCTTCTTCTAACAGCAATAATCGGTTCATTCACACTTTCAATTTGCATAATTTGCTTCACCCATTTAATTATATATTATTTCATTTAAAAATGCAAATTTTCATATATATTTATTAATGAATAAAGGAGGAAATTACATGCATAACACTAATTTTCCTCCTTCAATAGATCCCCATACTTTTTCAATCATTGCTGTAGCAGTTGGTTATGCTTGTGTTGGTGACTATAATGCTAATGAACAAAACTCAATTGGTAACTGGTTAATACTTGTAGGACAATATATATTAACACATGCAGCCCAACAACAACTAATTGAGTCACGAATTGAAAACAACAACATCAACTCAAACTCCAAGAAAGCAAAAAAAGGTGGTTCCCCATACACAGATAATGAGAACCACAAAAGTAACCAAAACCAGCGAAACGAAGTAGACTTCCTTCTAGATGCACTAAACAAAATGCAACAAGAATTAGATAAACTAAAATAGCTAAAAAATTACGGTTTTCGCAATTTTACTTTCAACAATAACAAAATACATGCAATTATCCTTTCGACGAAATTCCAAAGACAATATCAACTTTTAAATATATACTTTGTATATTATTTTATTCTCACAGGGTCACTCATACTTCCTGACCCTGATACATATTTTACCGAAGACTCAAGATTGAAGGACGGACGAACCCCATTGCTACTAAGCACATTGCTGTAGCTGACATAGCCAGCGCCAGACACGCCAGCGCCAGCCACAAGGAACGCACCATTCGTAAACTCGGAATTGCGCGAAATAGTCCATTCATAAGAACCTAAAGATAACCAATTTATTGTTTTTGCTGCTCTATAGTCTTTTGTTGCATCACTTGAATTATACCCAACTAGTGTCCATGCACTTGGACTTGCACTATAATAATAATCTGATACATACATTAATCCTATTTTTGCACCATATGTTGTACTTGATGCACTACTTCCTACTTCATTTTGATATGCTGTTTTAGGTACTGAAGTTCCTATATTTTCATATGTCCCTCCGCCAACTTTCCATGTCGTTATGGCTATTTTGTCTGCTAATGTTCCAAGACTTGTCAAATATTCTCCATTTAAATATGTATTTAAACTTGAACTTGACCATGTATTTGGAGTTGATGATGAGTGCCATTGTTTGTTTCCAACTGATTTTGCTCTTATTACTTTTGCTTGGGCTCCAAATACTCCTATTATTCTAAATAAATTTGCATCTGGACATATTGCTTCATCTGAACCTAAGCATATATAATTATTTACACTATTGCTTGCTCCTGCATATCTGTAGCTATTATCTCCTGCTCCATTGGTTAAACTTGAGTTATGATAGTATAATGAATTTTCTCCTTGGGTTCCTGTATATTGTGATATTACATATTCATTTAAAGGAAGCTTATATTCTTCTTTTTGCAAATAAATATCTACATTCATACTTGCGTTTTCATTATCTGATTGGTCTGTTCCTAAATTTACAAACGTTAAAGTAAATGTCCAAGTATGAGTTGTTCCAGCACTTGATGATGTCGTAGATATTGGATAATCTGTTTTAATATTAAATAAACCCTTTTTACCAGTAACATCAAAACCTGAAACACCTCCTGAAGTAACATAAGTTAAACCATCTACTCCAGATGTAACATTATTGCCTTTTTCATCTTTTATAGTTAGTATTAATTCTGGAGTATTACCACTTGTGGTATAAACATAAGTATTATTTTTAATTAAAACACCAACATAATATGTTGCATTTGCCTGATTAGTTTTTGTTGATGCTACCAATTTAACCTTTGGATTAGTTGTACTACTTAAATTAGTACCCCCAGTTGTAAAATTATCTGTTGTGGCACTTAAACTTAAATTATTTCCCTTTGTAAATATCAAGGTATCTCCACTTGCTGTAACTTCTCCTTGAGTTTCTAAATCTTCACTTACCGTAGGTCCTAAATAAGAATATGTAAACTTACCCACTAACAAAGCTATAACTAAAAGTATTAATATAAATATAAAAATTAAAGATAATTTTCTACCATTTATTTTTTCCATGTATATCACCTATTCTCAAATAATTATAACATTAAATTTTAATATTATAAAGAATTTTCTTTAATATTTATAAAAAATATGTTAGAATAACTTTCTACTAGGGGGCATATATGGAAACATGTTTTAAAAATGAATTAAAAGAAAAACAAAAAGAATTAGAAAAGATTCTTTTAAGAACTCCACAAAGTAGTAAAAAAATAATATTAGATACGATAGATTCAATAAGAATTAACTTAAGTAAAGAACGAATTCCCGGAAGTATTGATATTCTTTTAGAAGAAGATTACAAAGAATTAATTTCATCTAGGTTTTTGTGGTCACAAATAGAAGAATTATCCGCTATAAAAGATGATACACAAGAAATTGAAGAAGATAATTTCAATTTAACTCCAGAATACTGGAACATGGGTATAAAAGAAATCATAGACTATTTACACGACTTTTTTAAATATGGAACAAACAAAAAGACTTGGGAAATTTTTCAAAAAATATATAATGAAAATAAAAAATCAATTAGATTTATAAATGGTGACGCACTTGATTATACCGGAGAAATCATTTACTTAGAATTTTTCAAAAAGTTTTATATAATGGGATGTCGTCAAAATGAATTTGAAGATATAATGACATTTGCGCATGAATTTGGACATGCCATTCAATTTGCTACAAATTATAAAACTTCAATTTATAATGAATTAAATATCTATATAGAAATAATTAGCATATTTTTTGAACTTATATGCAATGAATATTTTATTAATAATTTTAAAAGAGAAGCAATAATAAATGGATATAATACATTATCAAAGCATCTTTCTTCTGCCCAAAACTTAAATAGTGAATTAACTTTATTAAAAATAATTCAAATAAAGGCAAATGAAACTTTAACTACATTAAGAAAAAATATTGATGAACTTTTAGAGGTATTAACTAAAGAAGATATATCACATATAATGACTTTAAGACCCGCTAGAGACTACATATATGTAATTGCATTTAATATTGCAACTAACCTATTTATGATTTATAAAAATGATCCAGACTATGCTTTTTATTTAGTATATAAAATTATTAATTTAGATTTAAATTTGAATAAAAAAGAATATTTTAAACAATTACAAAGTTTAGATATAACAAGTATAGAGAAAACTAAAGAATATAACGAACTTATTTTATCAAGATGTCGTAGTATTCAAAAATAATATTATTTATATTATAAAACACCAGTTTATAACTGGTGTTTTAAATTTGTTTTTTAGAAAGGCATATTTCCACTAGACATTTTTTTCATCATATCTTTCATCATTTCAAATTGTTTTAAAAGTCTATTAACTTCTTCAACACTTCTACCACTTCCCTTTGCTATTCTTTGTTTTCGAGAAGCTTTCAATATTTCTGGTTTTCTTCTTTCTTCCGGAGTCATAGATTGAAGAATTGCTTCAACATGTGCTAAATCTTTTGGATCTATTGATATATTATTAAGTCCCATTTTTCTAGCTTGAGGTAACATTTTCAAAATATTTTCTAATGGCCCAAGTTTTTTAATTTGTTTTAAGTTACTTAAAAAGTCATTTAAATCATAAGTACCTTTCTTCATTTTTTTAGCTTGTTCTTTTGCAACATCCTCATCAATGACATCTTCTACTTTACTTACTATTTCTAGAATATCTCCCATATCAAGGATTCTTTCTGCCATTCTATCTGGATAAAATTCACTTAAACCATCCATCTTTTCACTTGTACCTACAAATTTAATTGGAATATGTGTTAAATGTCTTACTGATAAAGCAACTCCACCTTTGGTATTTCCATCTAACTTAGTTAAAATACAACCAGTTAAATCTAAAGCACTATTAAAACCTGTAATAACATTAATTGCATCTTGTCCCATGGAACCATCAATAACTAAGATTTTTTCATGTGGATGTACAGCCTCATCAACATCTTTTAATTCTTGCATCAATACTTCATCTATTTGAAGTCTACCTGCTGTATCTATAATTATATAATCATTATTATTTTCTTTAGCAAATTCTATTGCATCACTAACTATTTTAGTAACATTACCATCTTTGCTAAATACATCTATATTTAATTCTTTACCTAATGTTTTTAATTGATCTATTGCAGCTGGTCTATAAATATCTGCAGCAACTAGTAATGGTTTCTTACTATGTTTTTTTCTTAAGTAATTGGCAAGTTTACCAGCAGTTGTAGTTTTACCACTACCTTGAAGCCCCACAAGCATTAAAATTGTGGGCTTTTTATTTACTTCCAAAGGAACATAGTCTCCCCCGAGTAATGATACTAATTCATCTTTTACAATTTTTAAGAAAACTTCATCAGGTTTTAAGCTTTTTCCAACCTCAGCGTCTAAGGCCTTAGCCTTAACATCAGCTACAAATTCTTTAACAACTTGATAGTTTACATCAGCCTCAAGTAACGCTATTCTAATTTCTCTAGTTGCATCTCCAATATTATCTTCAGTAATTTTTCCCATACCTCTAATATTCTTTAATGCATTACTTATTCTATCTCCCATATATTCAAACATAATTATCTACTCCTTTGATGTATACAAAAATATTACTATAAATTCCTAACAAAATCAATTATTTTATAACAATTATTGTATTTTATAAATTAATAATATATAATTAAAACAAGGTGAAAATAAATGAAGAAAAAAAGAAAAATGAAAAAAAGTATAACCAAAATAATTTTATTACTAATAATATGTGGATTAGTAATTGGCACAGCAAAATATTTTATGGACCATAAAACTCCAGATACAAAAAAAGCAAATAGTGAAATTAAGGAACTTATGAACAAAAATAATATTAAAGATTCAGACTATTCTAAAACTTTAGAATATGTTTTATTAAATAATATTTATGATGAAAAATATTTAAAAGAATATAAAGACATTAAATTTAATAATAAAGAGAATTTTGAAAGTATTTTAACAACGTTTTTACCAAAAGGATACTCTGGAAAAGAAATAAATTACCTATTTAAATTAAGCGAAAAAAATATAAATATATTAAAAGAAATGGACTATAAGGATATATCTAATTATTATGTAATTAAAAACTTTAACGCGAGTAACATTGATAGATATATTAAATATGAAAAAAAAGCTTTAGACTATAAAGATATAGTTACTAAAGTAAACTTAAAACTAGATTTACCAGTTTACACAGATACCCAAGAAGTTAAAGATGCCAATGATTTATTAGTGCTTGTTAACAAATATAATCATTTACCTAAAAATTATAAACCAAGTGATTTAGCTTATTTAGATGGAGCTTATGGAAATAAGGTTCCAATGCGAAGTATTATTAAAGAACCATTCTTAGAACTTCAAGCAGCTGCCAAAAAAGAACTAAATATAAACTTAATGCCCACAACAGCATTTCGTGATGAATCTTTCCAAAGAACCTTATATACAAATTATGTTAATAAAGAAGGAGTTGCCAAAGCTGATACTTATTCAGCTCGTCCAAGTTATTCAGAACATCAAACAGGTTTATCAATTGATTTAAAAAATACTGCTTTATCAAATGTTAGATTATCCGATGAAAACTATGAATGGTTACATAATAATGCTTATAAATATGGATTTATTATAAGATTTCCAAAAGATAAAGAAAACATTACACTCTACCAATTTGAAAACTGGCATATTCGTTATGTAGGTAAAGAAGCTGCCAAAATAATTTATGAAAATAATTTAACTCTGGAAGAATACATTGATTTATACGTTACAGAATACTAAAAATAGAACTCAAAACCGAGTTCTATTTTTATAGTGAATTGGTTAACCAGTTCACACTATCCCTTTTATTCTAGCTCCCCTGCTAGCTTAATTAAATTATAATCTCTTTACTTTTAGTTTGCAATATATTTTACAATTACATTTACATAACATTTACATTATCTTATCATTACTTGTTTTAATTTTCTAATTACTTTTTTCTCAATTCTTGAGATATATGATTGACTAATACCAAGTATTTCAGCAACTTCTTTTTGAGTATATTCTTTTGTATTATTAAGACCATATCTTAAAGTCATTATTTCTTTATCTCTATCTTGCAAATCTTCAATTTCTTTAGAAAGTATTTCCTTATCAACTTGTTTTTCATATTCATTTGGAACCAAATCAGCATCTGTACCAAGGATATCTTCAAGATGAAGTTCATTTCCTTCTGCATCATAATTAAGGGCATCTTCTAAAGAAACTTCAGCTTTCTTTCTTTTATTTTTTCTTAAAAACATCAAAATTTCATTAGAAATACACCTTGATGCATAAGTAGCAAGCTTTATATTTTTATCTATTTTATAAGTATTAATTCCTTTAATTAATCCAATTGAACCAATACTTACTAAGTCTTCAATGTCATAAGTGGTATTTTCATATTTTTTAGCTAAAAATACAACCAATCTCAAGTTATGTTCAATTAAAATGTTTCTTGCTTCTTCATCTCCAGTTTTAGCCCTAATTAAATATTTTAACTCATCTTCCTTAGATAATGGTGGTGGCAATTTATCCGTAGCACCCACAAAGAACACTTCATTATATTTACTTAACAACCATTCAATTATTTTTCTAAACATATATCCTCCATTAATTTATAATTAAGTAATACATCACTACCATTAATATTAAATTCATTATTACTAATACCTATTAAATAATTAGTAAATATTTGATTATTAATTTTTAAATATTTGATTTTAAAACATTCAATTAATCCATATCTATTAAGTGCTTTATATGGAACATACATTGGGCTTCTTATATTAATATAGTTAGAAAGAATTTTTCTAGATATAATTATTACATATTTTTTACTAATTGGATCCCTAAGTTTATTACCTGAATCAATAAATCCGTTACAAGATAATATTTTTCCATTATTAAAAACTATTTCTAACTTACAATTAAAATTATATGTACTCTTAAACTTTTTATGTTCACAAATATACAAAACTAGTATTAAAGGTCCCACTAATAAAAGTAAAATATAATTTATACTTAACCCATCGAAATAAAAAATCATCCCTTCTCTTTTATAACTAAACTCTATATCTAACATATATAAAAAACCACCAAGAATAACACTACACATATAAAGATATAACAAATTCATTAAAGTATATTTAATATTTTTATATTTAAAAGCAATTAACACCATTAATATACTAACTAAAATTTTTATAATAAATAACAATATTTTATTAAATGGTAAAAACAATATTCCTAAGGATAAACCTCCGAATAAAGCGGAAATAAATAATCTTTTTATATTCATATGTCTTTTTAAAGTAATATCAATTGTCATAAGCAATAATAAATCATAACAAAAATTAAGTAAAAATATTAAATCTAAATATATTTTCATTATTATCACCAAAAATATTATAAAAAAAAAAGTAACAATAATTTGTTACTTTTTGTCGATACTTTTTAATTTTTAATAATTATCGCTTCTTAAGAATGGTGGAATTTCATACTCATCATCTACTTCAGGAGTAGGTCTTCTTTTTTGAACATGCACTTCATCACTAAATAATGCTTCTTCTCCAACTTCATCATCAAATCCAGTTGCTATAACAGTAACAATTACTTCATCAGTTAAATTATCATTTTTTATAGCTCCGAAGATTATATTTATATCTGAGTTTGCTGCTTCTCTAACTGTTTCAACAGCATCTTCAATTTCAAATAAAGTAAGATTCTTACCACCAGTTACATTAACAATAGCGTTTGTAGCCCCTTCAATAGTTGCTTCCAAAAGTGAATTAGATACTGCTTGTCTAGCTGCTTCAATAGCTCTATTTTCACCAGCATTACATCCAATACCAATGATTGCTGTACCACTCTTTTCCATAACAGTTTTAACATCTGCAAAGTCTAGGTTGATAACTCCCGTAACGGCAATTAAATCTGATATTGATTGAACACCTCTATGAAGTACATTATCTACTTCTTTAAATGCATCTTCAAAACTTGTAGTTTTATCAATTAATTCTCTTAATCTATCATTTGGTATAATAATTAAACTATCAACATGAGTTCTTAATTCTTCTAAACCAACTAAAGCATTTTCCATTCTCTTTTTACCTTCAAATCTAAATGGTTTAGTAACAATACCAACTGTTAAAGCTCCCATATTTTGAGCAATTTCAGCAATAATCGGAGCAGCACCAGTACCAGTGCCTCCACCAAGTCCACAAGCAACAAATACCATATCTGCTCCTTGAAGTGCATCTTCTAATTCATTCTTACTTTCTAAAGCAGCACTTCTTCCAACCTCAGGATTAGCTCCAGCTCCTCTTCCTCCAGTAATATTTTTACCTATTTGTATTTTATTTTGACATAAAGAAGCATTTAAAACTTGTAGATCCGTATTAACAACATAAAATTCAACACTTTTAACTCCTTCTTCAATCATTCGGTTTACGGCGTTACATCCACCTCCGCCTACACCAACTACTTTAATTTTGGCTATTTGATCCATCTGTAATCCATTCATATTCCATTCTCCCATCTAATTATCAAAAAAGTATCCAAACAGCTTTCCTAATAAAGAATCATCTGATATGTTTACCTTTCTATGTATTCCACTTAATTCTTCTTGTTCACTTATACTTAAAATAGAAAAATCTCTATTTCGTAATCTTAATCTACTATCATAATATTTTATTAAACCTACACAAGTTGAAAATTTATTGTGTCTAGCACCTATTTCAACAACCGTACCTACCTCAGCATCCTTAAAAACATAATTCATAATATTTTTAAAATCAGCTATTTCTGTAACTCCCCCTGTAACAATTATATAACTAATTTCCTTTTTTGTTAAGAGATTTATTTGTTTTTTTGCTAAATTTAATATTTCTTCTAATCTTCCCATCACAATTTCACTAGCATCAAATTGATTAATTTTAATTTTTTCACCATTTTTATTATCTAAAATAATTGATTCGCTTGGTTGAGCATTTGTTTTGTCTGCTAGTGCAATAGATTCTTTCAAATATAATGCATCTTTTCTATTTATTTTATAAACATAGCCTAAATCATAATCGATAGCTTCTCCCCCCATATCAATTACTTCACAACCAGTTATAATACCTTTATTAAAAATGGCTACATTTGTTTTAGAAGCTCCTATATTTATTACCGCTCCTACTTCCCCACTATTTTTAACATTTTTAAATTCATAATAATCGCCAATTGGCCCTACTGTTATATCCACCACTGTTACATTCATTTTCTCAAGTATTTTAACAATTGGTGTTACATTTTTCTTAGGAACCGTTGCTACCACTGTTTTAACTCTTAATTTTTCAGCTTGCATTCCTAATGGCATATCAGTAACAACACTATCATTAAGCAAAAACTTTGTTGGAAGTATAGCTACAATTTCTCTATTATCCATTATTTTACCTTGAATAGCAGTTTGCATTGATTTAATAATATCATTACCCGTTACAACATTATTATCATTTGTAATAGAAGCATATCCCTCACTTAAGAAACATTCCATTCCATTATTTGGAACACTAACAATTACTTTAGTTATTTTAAAACCTATTTGTTCTTCACATTTTTTAAAAACATCATCTAAAGCCTCAATCGTACTCTCTGGATTAACTATAAATCCTTTTTTAATTCCTCTAGATAAAGAATCTACGCACGCAAGAATATTTAGTTTATTACGCACTATTTCCCCAACAACGAGTTTAATAGTATGACTACCGATATCTAAACTAGCAATTATCTTTCGCATGCACACATCTCCTATTACCTTATAAATAATTATATCTAAAAATACCCATTCATGCAAGGGCTTTTTAAAACTATCAACTATTTTTCATTCGTTTTAATTATTAAGTAATAATAAAATTTTATCTTTCATATAGTTAAGTAGCTTTAGATGGAGGAATATTTATGATAAACAAACAAAATTTATGGTTCGTTACACTGTTTTCTTTAATTTTAGTATTAGGAATCTACTATGTAACAATGGGTGATGAAACACTCAGTGTTCTGGCCGGAGAAAATAATGTAAGTAGCCCTGTAGAAGTAAAAGAATCAGATGTAATCGTGGCGCTTCAAGTAGCATCTGATGAAAGTGTTTTAAAAGAAATGAATGAGTATCAAAGTATCTTACTAGATGATGCAGCAACAATCGAAGAAAAAAATGATGCGTACAATGCCCTACAAGCTTTAAGTAACTCTAAAAGTGAATGTGAAAAAATCAAAAAAATAATTACTGAAAAATTTAAATATGATAACTTTGTAAAAATCAATGGAGATACAATAAGTATTACAATAGCTTCTAAAGAACACAACAAAGAAGTTGCTAACAAAATCATCAGAGAAATACAAAGTTTGTATGACAAACAAAAATATATTACAATAAAATTTGAATAATCCTATACATTTTTAAAAATACTTCATACAATATTATGAAGTATTTTATATTTAAGGAGATTATTTATGAAAAAAAAGATATTAACCGACCGAGAACAAGAAGTATTTGAATTACTTGTTAAAAATAAAACAACCACTGAAATAGCTCAAAAATTACAAATAAGTGAAAAAACAGTAAGAAACCATGTATCAAACGCTATACAAAAACTTGGGGTAAAAGGAAG
>ENA-ORSI01001535-ORSI01001535.1-human-gut-metagenome-genome-assembly--contig:-NODE-1535-length-19398-cov-7.689707_pt1 | contig 19398 bp, 22 predicted proteins | sample MGYA00242187_ERZ509154 | MGnify/ENA primary metagenome ERZ509154 (study PRJEB26280, sample SAMEA2338627) | human gut metagenome | biome: human gut; feature: human-associated habitat; material: faeces...
GAGGTATGTAAATATTTTGAGCAAGATTCATTTACACAAAATATTTTACACTACCGAGCATAGGCCTCATTCTCTTCACCGCCGCCACCCTGCTCTCCTTCCTCCGTCCCCTCTTTGCGCCATACCTCCCTGCCATGAAGCCGGCCTACGTATTTCTCTTCCTGGGCATGCTCATGTTCTTCCTGAAAGATGAAAAAGGAAATCCCATGCTCACCTGGAAATACGCTGAAAGCCACGCCATGTGGGGCATGATCGCCCTTTTTGCCAGCGGCCTGGCTCTGGGGAAACTGGTCATTGAAACCGGCGCCATCAAGGAGCTCTCCCTCCTCATCGCCGCCCTTCACCTCTCCCCGGGCCTTCCGGTGATGGCCATGGCCTGCCTCTTTGCCTGCTTCATGTCGGAAATCTCCAGCAACACCGCCTCCGCCTCCATTTCCATTCCCGTGGTCATCGGCATAACCTCCTCCCTCTCCTTGAATCCCATCCCCTACATCCTGGGCACCATCGCCGCCGCCAACTGCGCCTACATCCTCCCCATTTCCACCAGGGCCATCCCCATAGGCTACGGCCTCTCCGCCTCCGCCCAGATCCGATACGGTACAGTGCTATCCCTTCTTACGGTGATCCTTATCACCCTCCTATGCACCGCCTTCATGGCTTTCGTGCCTCTCTTCAGCGAACTGTAAATTAAAAAGGGCTGTGAAAAAATGGAAATCATTTCTTCACAGCCCTTTTTTGACTTATGAAATGCCATGCTTCTTCTCCAGCATCAGGAGTGCCTTCTTCATGGGAAGACCGCCGCCGTAGCCGGTGAGGGACCCGTCGGCGCCGATGACACGGTGACAGGGGATGATAATGAAAAGGGGATTGGCATTGTTGGCCATGCCTACGGCGCGGTAAGCCTTCGGATGGCCGATGGCCTCGGCTATGTCCCTGTAACTCCTCGTTTCCCCATAGGGAATCTCCCGGAGCGCCGCCCACACCTTTTCCTGAAAGGCAGTGCCATGGGTCCGGCAGGGAATGTCAAAAGTCTTTCTTCGGCCCTGGAAATACTCATCCAGCTCCCGGAACACCGTAAGCGCCAGCCCCTCCGGCGCCTCCCCCTTCGTCCCCTCCTCCGCCATCCGAAGAGAAATCACCCCGCCTTCCTCATAGGAAAGCTCCATATTTCCAAAAGGGGAATGGTAAATGGCTGTCTTCATGATTTCCTTCCTTTCTTCCACCTGCATAAAAAGTATGATGAGGTTTCGCTGATTCCAGTATATCACGGAAAAACGGGGACGGCCTAAGCAGCAGGTCCGGTCATTGAATGGCAGGGCAGTGTGCAATTTGATTCAAAAGAGTTTTAGTAAAATCTGCATGAGTAAAACAGCTTGGGAAAAGCAGGGCGCCCTGCTTTTGGACAATGATCCGCGAATCGGTCAAGGGGGGCTTAGCCAAAGGTTTGCGGTGTCTTCCATAGCCGCCGGAGAAATGTTGGATTGCATCTCGTATCTGATAGGATTTTTACATGCATCATGATTGACCGCTGATTGCAAATTGCAGAAATGTGCATCCCGACTAGGAGTAGCTGTATTTGAACAGTCGCGGAGAATCTTGCTGGAGCCGTTATTAGCAGGGAGATTTCTGCTGCAAAATCAATCCGCTTGTGTTATTATTCTATATAGAAACTATATAAATATATGGCTTGGAATTTTTCGAGAGAAGTTATCGGCATTGAGGTATTAATTACTATGGCAGACAAAATACATCAGCCAGCTTCTCCATCTTCTATTACGAAAGATGGAAAGGAATCTGTCTGTATATCTATGAATCGATCAGATCACCGGAGGCTTAAGATATATGCAGCTTCCATTGGCAAGAGCGTATCTGGTGTAATTAAAGACTGGGTGGATCAGTACTGCGTAGAGAAAGAGGATAGATAATGGCTTACTTTGATACGAAATATACATTTCGTCTGGGAGAGCTTTATTGCGGTCCGGGCGGTCTTGCTTACGGAGCCCTTCACGCTCATAGCAGAAATGGCCTTTTGGACGTGCAGCATGTCTGGGCAAATGATGTAGACGCAGATACCTGCGCTACCTATCGGAACAATATCTGTCCGGAGAATCCAGACAGTGTGATTTGTAAAGATGTCCGCAATCTTAATATCCAAGAACTCGCTCCAATCAATGCTTTTGCCTATGGATTTCCATGTAATTCGTTTTCAAGTATCGGCGAGCATCAGGGTATGGAGAATGAGAAGTTCGGAAGGCTTTACTGGTACGGAATCGAAGTTCTTCGCACGTTTAACCCATTCTGGTTTATCGCAGAGAATGTCTCTGGTATTCGCACTGCTGGAACCAATGATTTCAAACAGATTCTTACTGATATGGAAGAGAGCGGCTATAAGCTGACGGTTCATCTGTATAAAGCCGAGGAGTATGGCATTCCACAGATTCGGCACAGATACATTATCGTCGGCATACGGAATGATCTTCCCGTGGAGTTTCATGTACCGAGTCCGGAGCCGTATAAGAATATTGACGTAACGGCAGGACACGCTTTAGCTGATATTCCGGAATGGGCTTCAAATAATGAGGTAAAGAGGCTGACGCAGAGAGTGATTGGGAAATTGGAGCATACGCTCCCGGGACAGAATATCTGGCAAGCGATGAAAAATCCGGATTTTCCGGATGAATATCGCATCAAGGAGCATTATAGCTTTTCTCAGATTTATCGGAAGCTACGTCCTGATAAGCCGGGTTATACAATCACTGCAAATGGCGGAGGTGGGACCTGGGGATACCACTGGGATGGTGCAAGAGAGCTTACAAATCGAGAGAGAGCACGTATTCAGACTTTCCCTGATACTTATACGTTTACGGGTAAATATGCCTCTGTACGCCGTCAAATCGGCATGGCAGTACCTTGCGAATTATCGCGGATTGTGACTAAAGCGGTGTTAGACAGCTTTGCAGGTGAGGAATACCCATGGATTGAGCCGAATATGGACGGAGATCAGAAGACAAAGCCGAAAAAAGGAAAGAAAAATGGATGATATGACGCTGGAATAGGAGCAATGCCCGTTCAAAAGGTACAAAGCCAGAGTTTCATTGTCGATGAAAAATATTTTCATGGATGAGAAAGAAACGCAGGTAAAAAGGTCTTACCGTAACCATTCCAAATTGCTGGATGTCGAAATGTGAAAAGAATATAGACTAGGACCGTGAGTCTGAGGCAGCTTTAAATTCCTTAGATTCACGGTTTTATGTTTTTGAAGTGATAGTATATTGAAAAACATAGGGACGTATATGAATATAATATAAAAATAGCTTAATGCATATTCATGTACTTAAATTGATTTAAAAGATGAATAGATGAGAAATAATAAAAATATTTGCAAAATAATTTTAAAATAATATTGACAAAATAGGCTGAGAAGTTTATTATGAACGTAACAGAAAATATTATACAGGAGGAATTTATAATGGCTGATAAGAAAACAGAATCGAAAAGGGATAAGTTTGTACGCATTGCAGAAGCACGTACAAATAAAATTTTGAACATGGTTGAGTTACTGGGAAACTGTTCGAATTCCAATATTTATGAGTATACAACTTCTGATGTAAATCAGATTTTCAGTGCGATTGAGAATGCTGTAAAGGATGCTAAAAAGAAATTCAGTGCGCAAGATACGGAAAAAAACACAAAATTCTCGCTTAAGAAGTAATTCTAAGAGGAGGAAACATGGAAGGATTCAAACTTTGGAAAGATGAATGGCGCTTTCCTTCGAATGATTATGGCCAGATCTTCGGCATTGCGGACTCAGGTGTTGAAACGTTTAAAGGGACGCCAATGAAGTCCCTCGCCAGAGAAATCTGCCAGAACTCGATTGATGCTGGCGTTGATAATCAGCCTGTCAATGTTGAATTCCAGACGTTTCAGATTAAAAGGGACGCAGTTCCTCATTTTGATCAGCTGATGGACGCGTTTCACCGTGCAGAAGAATTCTGGAGTGTGCAGCACAGCCAGAAGGCTGTGAATTTCTTTAAGAATGCGCAGAAGGCAGGAAAAAAGGAATATATCCGCTGTCTCCGCATTAGTGATTTTCATACGTCCGGCTTGACCGGATCTGCTCAGGATTATAATTCTCCTTGGTGTAATCTAACAAAGTCAACCGGTGCATCAGATAAATCCGGAACAGCAGGTGGTTCCTTTGGCATTGGCAAATTTGCACCATTTGCCTGCTCAGCTTTCCGTACTGTGTTTTATTCTACACTTGATAAGGACGGAATAAAGGCATATCAAGGTGTTGCTCGTCTGACAAGTTTTAAGAAGGATAATGGCACAGTAACGCAGGGAACAGGTTTTTACGGTCTTGAGAAGAACATGCCGGTAAAGGACCAGATCTTTCTTGATCCTGGGTTCATGCGTCCGAATGGTATGAGCGGTACAGATATTTATATCCTTGGCTTTGATCCGGATGAAGACTGGGTTGCTCAGATGGTAGTTTCTGTACTTGACGGATTCTTATATGCTGTTTTTTCCGGCAGGTTGATTGTAAGAATTGAAGATATTGAGATTAGCAAAAAACATCTTCCAAAGCTGATGGAGCAGTACAAGGACAAATTTAAAGAACATGCAGATGAGTATTATCAGGTACTCTGTGCAGATGAGAAAAACTGTCCATGGTATCAACTGGATGTGGATGACTTGGGAACCGCTCGTCTGAAGATTTTGATTTCCCCTGGCCTGTGGCACCGTGTTGCGCTTGTAAGAGGTACCGGCATGAAAATCATGGATCGGGGCTACATTAGCAACATCATTCCTTTCGCTGGAATTATGTACATTGAAGGAGATGCCCTGAATACGTTTCTGCGCTCTCTGGAGAATCCGCAGCATACAAAGTGGGAAACCGACCGGGCGGATGATAAGAAAAAGGCAATAAAAATAACACAAAAGCTGTATGGCTTTATTCGCAGTTGCTTTAATAAGCAAAAAAAGGAGGGCGGCGGAGCTCCTCTTGATCCGGCTGTTGGACAGTATCTTGCGGCAGAGGATGAAGGAAAACAGGAAAATCGTGAAGAAACGCTGACAGATGTGATCCGTGAGGTCACACTGACACCCCGGACAGTAAGACCGTCTGCTGATTCTGGTGCGCCTTCGGAGAATCCGGATACCGGCGTAAAAGCTGGCGAAAATGATCCAAAAGGGAATGAAACGTCGACTGGCCTTCCCGGCGAAGGCAGCGGACGTGGTAGTGGAAACGGCAACGGTAGTGGTGGCGGCGGTTCCGATGAAGGACCTGGCCCTGGTACGCATCCGGTTGATCATAAACAGAAAATTGTTTATATCCGACCGTCCAAAAAGAGAGCTGTATGTAAGAGCCGTAAGACGGGTGAGTATCAGATTTTCTATACACCGGCAGTATCTGCTGCCAACGGGTATCTTGAAGTGTTTATCGCAGCAGAATCCGGGGATTACAGTACAGATGCGGTGTCAGCATCTCTTTCCGATGGAACGCCGCTCAAAGTGGAACAAAATCGGATTACAGGTCTTACATTTGAAGCAGGAAAACCACTTAAAATCAATCTGAAACTGGATTTCGGCGGAGACTACTGCAGCATGGAGGTAAAAGGTTATGGACATACGGTATAAAATGTATCCTTATCCCGTGCTTGCGTATTTTCTGGATGATTACAAAGATAAGCATGCCTTTGATGTAAAAATCACGCAAGTAAAGGACGGTTTCGATACGAAACTCGTGTTTGAGGCGACTCTTACAAATAAGGAACTTCTTGGTCTTGTGCGGAGCGGAAAAGCTTCATTTGTATATCATCTGGAGTGCTCGCAGACTGGCTTCCGCAAGGTAATCCGTACGGATAAATTCTCTTTACCTTATGTGCTGTCCAACCATGAGGTAAAGAATATCGTCCAGATTTGTCCGTTTATAGTAGCAACGAAAGATATCACATCCTATTCCAGCACAGATTTTGATGATGATTATAAAGGCATGACTTTCGATATTGAAGAAGGATGCGTACTTGCTGTAGGACAGCAAGTGGACGCAGATGTTTCTGACAGTATTGACGATCTTGCCAATACACCTTCGATTTTTTCAATCGTGCAGAATACGGATGAAGCCATTAAAGAGATGAAAGTCGATGGGAACGGGGATAAGATTGTGATTCAGCTGCCGTTTAATGACTATTACAGTTATAAGTCGCTGTCGCAGAATCCGAAGTTTGAACCGGTACTGAACGCGCTGACAATCGTTCCAGCATTGGTCTTTGCGATTGAGGAGATGAAGCGGTGGGACAGTGAGGAGATGAACCGCCGAGGAATAGATTGTGGATGGTTCCGCTCAATTAAACGTGTTTTATCAAAAGAGTTTAACTGTGATGTGGAAAGCGGCCTTTCCGGCATGGATTCTATGGAACTTGCTCAGAAGCTAATCGGGAGTCCGCTTCCGAGCGCATTTGCAGAGCTGTCCGACGGTGAAGGAACGGAAGGAGGCAGCGTCGTATGATGATGCCATTTTTAAAGACAGATGATATGAATACTGTTAAAAACAATGTGAGTTCCTTTGAGGATCACTTTGCGGAAGATGATAATACCTGGCTTCAAAAGGAGCTTGGTCGGAACATCTTTTCAGATTCCAAGTTTCCGATGCCACAGGTTTCACTTGATATGAGTAACGATGTTCCGCCGGATAAGACGGACCCGGTAAATGTTCAGGCAGTGTATAATGCTTTCCAATTTCTATCTGATTCCCAAGCATCTGATGAACGGCTTTGGTCTGCCCTCTGCCTTGGTCCGTTTTGGACGTATGTGCAGTATAGATGGAAAGTAAAGAAGAACCATTCGAAAGAGAATATTCTTCAGCATTATTTCTTCGGATTTGGAGCTAGACGGTCGCTTACACGGAATGCCATGTCGCGTCTTTGGTGGACGGGACGGCTTACCTATGATAAGACAGATTCTGATCCGTATCATCTGACACGGTTTGTGACGCAGAATGCTAGATTTATTGTGGATATTTTGGAGCGGAATACATCAAATAATCCGGAGGTCCTCCGTCCGTTTATTCAAGCCGTGATTGATGCGCAGAATAGAGGCATTCCAGTGTCATCTGAAAGAATACGTGATCTTGAAATCTATTTGGATGAGCTTGGCGGTATCTATATCCTTGATTGCCTTCCGGAACAGAAGATTCATGATCGGATTCTTAAGAAAGCAGAAGAGCTTGCAAAGAAAGATGAAAAAGCTGCAGATACTGAAGATATGAATAAATGATAGAGTAATCGAGTATGACTTTGGAAAATATTAGCCGATAAGCATATCCGATTAGTTTTCTGCCATCTGTTATTTGATGTTGAGAAACATGCTTAAGTGACTGCGTGGCGGAGCTGATGAAGATGTACCAGAAGTTGGTAGATGCAGAAAAGAAATCGTGATAGATTCTGTTTATGAGGGCCTTGTTATGATTTATCTCACAGGAGACACCAACGGTCCGCTGGATTTTGATCGGATCCGACCGGAGAATCTGATTCGGCACGGCGTGTTCTGGCGTGAATAAAAGATCTGACAAAACCAGGGAATCCATGATTGCAATCCCAGGAGCCTGTGATACAATGAAAAAAGAGCTGTCCAGCAGGTCAGCCCCGTTTGATATTGGTTTAAGAAAACCCGCCTATCGTTGCGAGCTGACGGCGGGTTTTCTTATGTTCGTTTCTGGATTATGAGATCATAGCAAAAGTCAGTAATAATAAAACGGGACAGGGACTCTTCTAATCCCAGAGTAACCCCCCAGTAAGCCGAAATTTCCATCCTCAGTGGTTTTACATACTGATGAATGAAATACCCATCCGAAAAAATCCCCTGTCAGAACGCATCGTAAAAATGCTTCTGACGGGGGATTTTCTATAACAGGATGGACGACATAGGCCTTGAACGTCTATTAAGATAATAGAAGAAGTTGAATCTCAAGATTTCAAAGCTATCGCCCATATTGGATTCTTTGTGTATGCTCATATAAATCCGCATATAACGATCAATAGCCGGAATCCTGGGTTCAGGTTCATAAGCATCAATCTGATTGGTTCCGGGAATTTTAAAGCCTTTCCACTACACCACATTCTTTTCTGCAACATCATTCATGATTTCAGCCATTTGATGCAGGTTCTCCGCAAAGACGGATCTTTCTTTATTATTTTTCATGGGGAGTACTCCTCCGATGCAGTTTTATATATTTCACATAAGCTGTTATTACTACTCGTAATAGAATATACCACCTTATCCCTTATTTGCAAAACACTTACAAATTGGGGCCGGTCAGCGAAATCCCATTCATTTAAAATCCCATTCATTTAATGTTATAATGCTATTTGATAATGCTATTTGCTTCCTATGCGCCGCAGACCTGCCGGAGCAGCAGGTCCGATTATGGAACCTGCAAGACCGGGCACCCTATCATTTGATTCAAAAGAGTTTTAATAAAATCTGCATGAGTAAAAAGGAATAAACAAATCATTGGAAAGGAGAGATTGCTATGAAAAAAATACTCATACTCAATGGCGGCCCCCGGATGCACAACAACACCGCCAAACTCCTGGCATCTGCCGGGGAGGGAGCGGTTTCTGCCGGAGCCAGCACCGAGACTGTGGATTTATATAAGCTGAACTTTACCGACTGCCGCAGCTGTCTGGCCTGTAAGAATAAAAAGATGGCCATCCCCTGGAAGTGCTACTGGAAAGATGGCTTGACGGAAACGCTGCAGAAAGTCTATGAGGCAGATGCCCTCATCATCGGTTCGCCCATTTTCTTCGGGGAGCCAACGGGCGTGGTCCGTTCCTTTATGGTCCGCTCGACCTTCCCGGCCCTATCCTACGATGATTATCAAAGCACCTTTCCGGGAAAAATCGATGTCGCCGTGATCCTTACCATGAATGCAGACCAGAACTACTACGATAAGCACTATAAATCGCACATGGAAGAATACTTCCAGCCCTTTCATTACCTGAACGGAAAAACGGAAATCCTGACTTCCTTCGATACCCTGCAGGTGCCGGATTACAGCCGTTACCGCATGGCATCATGGGATGAAGCAAAAAAGAAAGCCCATCACGCCGAGCAATTCCCGAAAGACCTGCAGGCGGCCTTTGAGCTTGGCAGGAGACTGGCCAGTCGTCAGTAACTATCTGGTTATGAAAGGAATAAAAGCAGGAAATTTAAATATAGGATATAATGGCTTATTTTATACTTTCCCCTATTTCCTTTTATTTTTACTGAAATGCTTCCTCACTCACCGAAAGGAGATGCAGCGCGTCAATGCAGAACCATGAAGGTAAAATCCACATTCTTTTCATCTGCCACGGCAATATCTGCCGTTCTCCCATGGCGGAAATGATAATGAAGGACATGGTGCGCCAACGGGGGCTGGACGGGAAATACGAAATTTCTTCCATGGCCACCACCACTGAGGAAATGGGCCATGATATCTATCCGCCTGCCCGAAGGACTCTTGCCGCCCACCATATTCCCTTTACGAAAAGAAGGGCGGCTCTCATGACCAGGAAGGATTATGAAGAGGCGGACTATGTGATCGCCATGGATGAGGAGAACCTGGATGACCTGTCCCGTCTCACCCAGGGGGATCCGGAGAAAAAAATCTCCCGCCTTCTTGACTGGGCAGGAGAAGCAAGAGATGTGGCGGACCCCTGGTATACGGGAAATTTTGAGAAAACCTATGAGGATATTGCCAAAGGCTGCCGAGCGGTGCTGGAAAAACTTTCCTGAAAATGGGTGCATAAAAAGAGGCCATGAGAAATGGGTATCCTTTCTCACAGCCTCTTTTTCATGCCATGCAAAAAACTCCTGATTCGTCCCATGCTGATGCGCGGTAGGGCTCAGGCGTTCAGCTTCGATGAATCGGCCAGGGGCAGCCGCCTAAGCGGAATGTCTGTGTCGTCAAGGAAGAACTGGTATAGCCATTTGCCACCAGGATGTCTGGCAGGTCATCTTCAGGAGTTCTTTGTGAAGTTTTGACGCGTCGGAGAGTTCTGATTCATATGAGGAAGTTCTTCCTGTCTCCCGCCTGTCCCTTGATAAGGTGTGTGCACGTAACAGGCAGGGAGGCCGGCGCCTCTTCCGGGCCCCTCAGTTCTCTCTGTCTATATAATCTCTTTAAAATAAAAAAGTTCTCATGGAAAACAGTGTTTCCTGATGACCGGTCGTTGGCGGCGCCGGTTCCTTTTCTCCACGAGCCGGGATTCTACGCTATCGCCCAGAATGACGACGCCGAAGGAAGGCTACCTGGTGTCTGTCATCTCCTCTGACTGTCTGATTATATCCTGCTCATCTTTCATGTTACAAACCTGTACTTTCGTACAGGTTTTTTTTCTGTCCATTTTTAGTAAAATAAAAGTAAGGCCGGGATCCTTGCGGAATACCCAGAAAACAGGAAAGATGCGTTTTCTATGAGACAGAATCATTCCGCCTTGACAAAGAAGGTCCTGCCCCTGCTTCTCTGTACCGCCATCCTGTCAGCAGGGGTGGGACTTTCGGCAGAAGCGGCGCAAACGCAGGGGGGGGATGCTGTCACGATCGAGAAATGCTGGAACCGCAGCCCATGGGAAATCCGCATTCTCAGCAGGATTGTGCCGGTGCATACGTCGGGCTGCGGCAGCATAATCAGTAAAGAGATTCCCAGAAACAGGAGGTGTCTGGTAATGAAAGAGCCTGGCAAAATCAAATGGATGAGGCTTATCAGGGGTATCTTTTTAGGGATCCTGCTGGTCCTGATGATGACTCCGGCGGCCCTGGGGGCCCAGAAAACAGTGCTGGTCCACAATGTAGACGAAATGATGGAATCACTGGCGGACAATACGGAAATCGTTCTGGCACCGGGCGAATACAATCTGTCAAACTGGCAGGAAAAAGAATTTTCAGAGCGGCTGCTTCACTACTCCGACTACTATGATTCGGCCCCTGCCGGTCTGTATCTGGGCGATGGTTGCACACTGGACATTGCCGGGTTCAAGGATCTCACCATCCGGGGATTGGATACGGAGACCATTACTGCAGAAATTGTTACAGAATTCCCCTATACGCCGGTACTGAAATTCGTCAACTGCCGAAACCTGAAACTGTCCCACCTCCGGATGGGCCATAAACTCAAAAAAGGATTCTGTGACGGCGCCGTGCTGAAACTGGATAGCGTCACTCATATGACCATGGATCATATGGACCTGTACGGATGCGGAACCTATGGGTATGAAGCCCGGTTCTGCAGCAGCATTCTCCTCAGGGACAGTGTAATCCGGGAATGCAGCTACGGTTTGGTGTCCGCCACAGACTGCCAGAACCTGAAATTCCTGCGGACCACCTTCAAAGATATGGAAACGAATCTTCCCCTCTTTGCTCTGATCCGCTCCCGGCTGGAGCTGACCGACTGCACCTTCCGGGATGTACGGGGAATCATCGACAGCCTCACCATGACTGGCGGCCATATCAGTGAATCATGAAAAGACCTTCCGGTGCATCAGAACTTTTAAAACCTGCTGGCAGGTAAAAAACAGCCTGATGATGTAAGCGGGTCCCTGAAGACCATCATTTACATCATCAGGCTGTTCGGGTGGAGGGCCGGAAGGTGAAATACAGGAAAACAGCGGGTCCTCAGACAGTGGAGCAGCTGCATGAATGAGTGCGGATCCCGCTACCGTCCGCAGAGGGCGATCATCAGGGTCACTGCCCCATCTACCAGAAGGGGAACGGCTCCGGTAATGTAGGCGGTGTCATCATCCATGCGATAGTACATCATGTAGGCTGTAAAAGCGATGAGAGAAGCAGCAGCCACGGCGGCCCAGGTGAGACCATAGGCAGTGCCCGCAAGGCCGCCTGCTTCATGGAGCACTCCCAGTACCATGATTTCCATGAGGGCCCAGAGAACGAGAAGGATGAGTTCTGTGGTCGGTTTCCGGCCGAAAAGTTTGACAGAACCGGCAAGAAGGATGAAATACACCAGAAGGGCCAAAGCCAGGAGCATGGTCCCTCCGGGCCAGGAGGGCGGCAGGGGAAGGCCATGAATGCCGTGGACCGTCAGGGCGGTGCCGGAAAGGCCAAAGACTGCAAGGAGCAGGAAAAGCAGGGCCGATAGGGCCCCTCCGCTTCTGGCATCGGGCCTGAAGGCCGTGAGCCACCAGCCCGTATAAAACAGGGCGCCAAGGCTCAGAAGAAACTGCCCTGTAATGATTTCTGCATATGCTGTAAGTCCAAACATAGTATCCCTTCTTCTTTGTGAAATCCTTTCTTTTCCTATTGTAGTCTTTTTTCTGGAATAAAGGGAGAAATGCATGTAAAAAGCCGTGAAAATAGCAATCCTTTTCACGGCTTTTTTATACAGGGTCTTTTATATGCTGTTTTTCGCTGCATTAAAAACGGTCTGGAAGGGCACCTGTTTTTCTTCTGCCCGCTTCTTCACCGATTCATATTCCGGATAGCGCCGTTTTTCGCTGCCCAGAGTGACTTCCTTCACCTGGACCCGGCCGTAGGCGGTGTCTACTTCCTTTTCTTCCCGATGAAGGATGGAGCGCATGAGAGGCGCCAGCTCGCGGATGCCGATGGTGGTGGTTTCGGAAAAGAGGATGTTTTCCATGGTTTCTTTCCTGTCTTCCCTGCAGATCACCGTAAGTTCATAGGCCGGTCTGTTCTTTTTCATGTAAATAGGGGTGAAATGGACGTCCAGGGCACCGGCATCCATCAGTTTTTTCATGGTATAGCCCAGCACTTCGCCGGAAGCGTCGTCGATATCGCTTTCCAGCTTCACGATCTGGTCTTTTTCCCAGGGGCCTTCTGCTTCATCAATGAGAACGGCCCGGAGGATATTGGTCCGTTCCTTGTAGTCCCGTTTTCCTGCGCCTAGGCCTGTTTTCAAAACGGTAAAGGAGGCAGGCAGCTCATGGGAGGTGGCCAGGGCCGCCGCGATGGCAGCGCCGGTGGGGGTCACGTATTCCCCTTTGGCGTCCATGATTTCCAGAGGCATGTGATAGGCGGTGACAATGTTCAGTGTAGCCGGCACCGGCACCGGAAGTACGCCGTGCTGGCAGCGGACAGTACCTCTGCCTTCTGAAAGTTTCGGTACAATCACATTTTTGATATGGAGGCTGTCAAAGCATACGGCCGCAGAAATGATATCCACAATGGAGTCGATGGCTCCCACTTCATGGAAATGAACTTCCTCGATGGGAAGGTTGTGGGCTTTAGATTCCGCCTCTGCCACAATGCGGAAAATCTTCTTTGCCAGAGCCCTGGCAGATTCGGTCATGTCCGTGCCGTCAATCACCGCTTCCACATCTTTCAGATGGCGGTGTTCATGATGATGGTGCCCCTCTCCATGGTCATGATGGTGATGGTCTTCATGACAGTGACAGTGGTGCTCTTCTTCCTCGTGATGGTGGCCATCTTCATGGCAGTGGCAGTGATGTTCTTCCTCCTCGTGATGGTGACCTTCTTCATGGCAGTGGCAGTGGTGCTCTTCCTCTTCGTGATGATGGCCTTCTTCATGGCAGTGGCAGTGATGTTCTTCCTCCTCATGATGATGGCCTTCTTCCTCATGATGGTGATGGTGTTCTTCATGAACCGCTTCCCTTGCTTCCGGCAGGGGGCCATAGAGATAGGCCATGTCGTGGTCATGATTTTCATGTTCTTTGTCCAGAATCACGTTGAAATCGCAACAGTCAATGCCTGCTTTCTGCACCCTCCCGATTTCCACCGTAAAGCCTTTGGCGGGAATGGAAGAAATCGCCTTGTCCAGCGCTTTCCGGTCCGCTCCCAGGTCCAGCAGGGCTGCCACAAACATATCCCCCGCAATGCCGGAGGCTGCTTCCAGATATAATGATTTTCCCATTTACACTTTTCCCCTTTCTGCCAGTCTGTTGATTTGGGTGGCCACATAACCGGCACCGAATCCATTGTCTATATTCACGGTCACTATGCCGTTGGCGCAGGAATTAATCATGGTCAGGAGGGCAGAGAGGCCGTGGAAACTGGCGCCATACCCTACTGATGTGGGCACGGCGATCACCGGATTTCGCACCAGCCCGCCGATGACCGAGGCTAGGGCCCCTTCCATACCGGCCACTGCAATGACGCAGCTGGCCTTGCGCACCCGTTCCTCCTGAGACAGGAGCCGGTGGATCCCGCTGACCCCTACGTCATAAATCCGTTCTACATGGCTGCCGAAGTATTCTGCCGTCTGGGCCGCTTCTTCCGCCACTGATATATCGGCAGTGCCGCCGGTGCATACAGCAATGCATCCAATATGGTCCTTCTCCTTTTCCTGCTTCAGAATATGGGAAATAGGATCATAGGAAATGGAAGGCAGCACTTTCTTTACCAGTTCATACTGGCGAGGTGAAGCCCGAGTGCCGAAGACTTCTCCTTCCGTTTCGTAAAGTTTCTTAAAAATCTGCCCGATAAAGGCGTCAGACTTACCCTGGCAGTATACCACTTCCGCAAAGCCGGACCGGGCCTTTCTGTCTGTATCCAGCTTGGCAAATCCCATTTCCTCATAGGGCCGGTCTGCCGGATTTTTCCGGAGAAGCGCCTCCGCTTCTTCCGGGCGCAGGGCGCCGGAGGCTACCTTCTGCAGTATATCTTTCATATCCATGATGAAATCCTTTATATGTACATCAATGACAACAATGGGTGGGGCTGGCGGGACGGTAAAGACCGCTGTCGGCTATCCGCTGACCGCAATCCGCTGCCCCTATGACACAGAAAGGCCAATCCCGTAACGCTGACTTCATACTCATCGCCCAATAGGGCGATACCACAACCCTCGGCCCAAAGGGCCGTCAAACTTACGAACCCTCCGGCCTTCAGGCCGGTCCATCTTAAGAACCCGGGCCGCCGAAGGCGGCCCTTACAGCACTTCGTCCATGCTGCCCATGCGGTAGCCCTGAAGGTCCATGGTGACATAGGAAAAGCCCAGGCTGTGGAAGGTGCGCACCACTTCCTCGTGGATGCGGAAAAGTTTCCACAAATCCTCAGGCAGTACTTCGATGCGGGCCAGATTTCCTTCATGAAGCCGCACCCGGAACTGCTTGAAGCCTTTGGAGAAAAGGAAATCTTCCGCTTTTTCCACCATGGAGAGCTTGTCCTCTGTAATGGTTTCTCCATAGGGGAAACGGGTAGCCATGCAGGCAAAGGAGGGTTTGCTCCAGGTGGGAAGACCCGCTTCTTTGGACAGGGCACGGATGTCTGCCTTGTAGAGGCCGGCATGACGGAGAGGGCTCCTGATGCCAAGTTCCCCAAGGGCCTTGAGCCCCGGCCGGTACTGGGAGGCATCATTGAGGTTCGTGCCGTCGATGACATAGGCAAAGCCTTCCTTTTCCGCGATTTTCTTAAGGGAGCTGAAAAGGAAATGTTTGCAGAGATAGCAGCGGTTCGAAGGATTTTCTGCAAATCCTTCAATGCCGAACTGGTCCATTTTCACCACTTCCTGCCGGATGCCTTCCTTTTTGCAGTAGGCTATGGCGTCTGCCACTTCCCTTTCCGGCACGGAAGCCAGGTTCATGGTGACTGCCATGGCCCTGTCCCCCAGCACCTTCCGGGCCTCATGCATGAGATAGGTGGAGTCCACGCCGCCGGAAAAGGCCAGCACCACGCTGCCCAGCTGTTTCAGATATGCTTCCAGATGATCCTGTTTTTTCTGTAATTCTTCTGTTACCATAGGTTTCTCCATTCTTTAGAAATACTGATCCGCAAGACTTCCGGCGCCAGCCGGAAGGAACGAGGGCGGTTTCTATTCATTTCATTATTATACCATCCACCGCCCCTTTGATGACAGTCCATGAAGAAGGAGAGGAAGGCTCCTTCCCCGAACGCAGCCGGAAAGCTGTTCTTATTATAAAAGGCTGAAGCCTGCTTCAGGCAAGCCGCAAAGCTATCTTAGTTTCCCCCTTTCCCTTTTTATGGTATAATTTACTTGAGAAATATTATCATAAAAGGAGGACCATCATGGGTACCCTATTAACTATACTGATTACAGCAGCCATTGCCGGCTGGTTCGGCTACAGCCTCTACCGCATGTGGCGGGGCGCCAGCGGCAGGGACTGCGCCAGCTGCGCTTTAGGCAGCGGTTTTGATTACGCCCTGTACAATGATAAAAAGGCGGCGCCTCCCAAAGCGGAATTCGTCACCCCCTCGGGCCACCACATTATCGTGGATGAAGCAGCCGCCAGGATGCGGAGAGAACGGATCCGGAAAATGATGGAAGGACGGTAAGTCAAAGAGGCAGCGGAGAAGTATTCCTCATTTCTTCACTGCCTCTTTTTTCATGCCCAAAAGAGGCTTTGGAGAAATCTCACGCCTCAAATGACAGAAACGCCGCCCCGCCCTGTCGTCATTTCGACCGAAGCCGGTCAGCCGCCAATAGGAAAGCCTCTTATTGTGCAGGCTAGAGGCCAACTTCGGCTGACTTGGAGACTCTATGCAGAGTCTCCACAGAGTGGAGAAATCTCCCCCTCTGATGGTACGGGTGGCATTACGGCGGGAGATCTCTCGACTCAGAGCATCATGGGAGCGTTTTCCATCTGCCCCATACCGGCACGCAGCTCCGCTCGAGATGACGATGGCAGCGGGCAGCATACAGTCATTTCAGAAGAGGACGAATGACAAAAACGCTGCCCCCATCCACGTCATTTCGACCGCAGCGAAGCGGAGTGGAGAAATCTCACGCCCCAAATGACAAAAAAGCCGGCCCGCGCCCTCCGTCATTTCGACCGAAGCGAAGCGGAGTGGAGAAATCTCCTTTCTCTAATGGTACATGAAGCATGGAGGCAGGAAATCTCTCGGCTCAGAGTCCCCATAGATCCCTGCATACCGGCCCGTTACCCGCTCGAGATGTCCATGGACAGCCCCTGACTTTCATGGAATCAGAATAAAGGCATAAAAAAGAAGCCCTCTTTCGAGAGCTTCTTTTTTGTTTATGAAACTAGATTCTCTTTTCTTTTCAGAAATTAGAATTTGTAGTTCAGGGAAACAGTCCAGGAATCTTTATCCTTCAGGTCATCAGTGTGGGAATCAACATCGAAGGAGTATTCAGCACGGAGCTGTACGTTCTTCTGGAGAGTTACATTTGCAAGAGCGTTCCAGAATGTGAGCTTCTTAGCGCCAGCAGGAATGTAGCCCATTACAGAGGTCTGGTAAGAAGTAGAGGTCTGGCCACCGAAGTATACGCCATTTCCTACTTCATTGTATGCAACTGCGAGGTTCCAGGTGCCCGGTTTCTTCCAGTCAGCCTTGCCATAACCGAGGCCAGCGTTCCAAGCATCATCCTTCATTTCAGACGGAGCAGTGGTGTTCTTGTAGTAATCACCAAATACGTTGAACTGCTGAACCGGAACATTCAGGTTTACGCCCCAGATTTCAGGTTTTGTATTATCAAAGCTGTCATGTTTATCCTGGAATGCGATGTAGTCTACGCCCAGTTTAGCGAAGTCGAAATCATAGCCGGCTTTAGCAAAGAACATATCTGCTTTGTTCAGGTCTTCTGGATCGTTAGCGAAGTCTCCAGGAGCTACATTGAACTGGCCATAGCCAACAGTAGCATTCAGTTTGCCATTGTTGTAAGCTACCTGAGCGCCATCATAGCCTTTGGCACCATTGTAGAGCCAGCCGCCCTGATCGCCGAAGGAAATGGGCTGACGGCCAAGACGTACAGCAACGTCCTTGCCGAAGTTATGGTTTACATAAATCTGTTCAGCATAGGTCTTATCAGAGCTGTCTTCTTTGAAGTTCATATCGGTTCTGAGGCGGCCAAATGCATAAGTGCTGTCATTAACCTGTCCCTTAATGTTCAGAGCGATACGACCATCCCATGTATCTTTGGTTTCGCCTGTCTTACTATCAATCGTATTATTATTGATGTAACGCATACGAGCGTCGCCGGACCAGTAAATGTTGCCGACTTTCTTTTCCAGGTTGGAAACGCGAACGCCCAGGTTAGCCAGTTCGTCAGCGTATTCGCCAGCCAGTTTGTCAAGGGTTGCACGCTGTTCAGCGTTCAGCTGGTCTTCTTTTGCCATGAGGCGGGCAATGATCTGAGCCAGTTCATAACGGGTAATGTTTCTTTCACCTTTGAAGGTGCCATCCGGATAACCTTCTACAACGCCCTGGTCGGAGAGGTCGGATACTGCCTGGTAAGCCCAGTCATCAGTGGAAACATCGGAGAATGGATTTGCTGCGAAAGCGGAAACGCCAGCAGTCAGTGCAGCAGCAGCTGCGATTGCGAGAATCTTTTTCATAGTTCTTCGCTCCTTATATAAACAGATATGATCCTGCATAGGGGAAAAATCCTGAAAAAGAATGTCTGCGCGAGTGACCGTGTTTCCTCTGCTCTTCTTTTTCTTTCCTTTTCCTGTCCAAAAGGCAGGACTCCTTTGGACTTTCTCATTATATCACATTTATTAGAAATTAACAAATTCCTGTTATGTATATTATTATAAAACAATACTATAATATTTGATAAAATATATGATTTTCTCATTAAATGAGAAATGGTTCTTTAGAAGGCTGATTCTCAAATAGGAATATTTCATCATTTTTGATGCGATAGAGAGGGCTCTTTTCTTTTTGCTTCTTCTTTCATTTTGAGAATGATTTTCTCTCTACCATCTATTTTGAGAATGGTTTTCCCTATTTCAGTCTGTCAGGTTTTAAGAAAGCGGGTGCCTAAGAAAAAGGACTGCCAAATGATGGTCATTTGGCAGTCCTCCCGGGATTCTCTTTATCCTTATAATAAATCCATTTTCCCCTTATGCTCCTCTGCTTTTCCGGAAGCCCGGCATTCACGGCAGTATCCGTAGATTTCCACCTTCGGCTCCGCCACTTCAAAGCCGTATTCCTCGTCCATGTGCTGCCGGTATCCTTTCTCCAGATCCACGTCCACTGGGAAAATACGGTGGCAGGAAAGGCAGATGGCATAGTACACCGGCGTGTCATGGGCATATTCATAGCGGGTGAGGCCGTCGGACATGGTGGTGGACCGATAGAGCAGCCCTTTCTCCGCCAGGGCTTCGCAGTTGCGATACACCGTGGACAGACTGAGGCGGGTGTCTTTGCCCCGTACCAGTTCATACACCTCTCCCCTGCCGTAAGGGGCAGGCTCTTCTCCAGGACTTTTAAAATCATAATCCGCGCTTTCGTCCTTTTCAGATGCTTCTTTACCAGTATATCTTCCAAACTTGCCATGCTTTTCTCCTTATGATTTTTCATTCCTTTGAGTACATAGTATACTATTTACTTGATTATATGGGATTTTCTCTATCCAGTCAAGGAAAAGTTCTATGAGGGCCGCCGCAGGCGGCCCGGGTTCAGAGGGTTTAGAGGGGAAAGGTTCTTAAGATGGATGGG
>ENA-ORSI01001541-ORSI01001541.1-human-gut-metagenome-genome-assembly--contig:-NODE-1541-length-19359-cov-5.190945_pt1 | contig 19359 bp, 20 predicted proteins | sample MGYA00242187_ERZ509154 | MGnify/ENA primary metagenome ERZ509154 (study PRJEB26280, sample SAMEA2338627) | human gut metagenome | biome: human gut; feature: human-associated habitat; material: faeces...
TTTGAAAACAGTTTTGGTAGAACTTTATCTGCAATGGATTATGAAATTATAAACGCTTGGATTGATAAAGGCTTTAGTGAAGAGTTGGTTATTGCTGCTTTAAAAGAAGCGGTTTACAATGGAGTTCCTAATTTAAGATATATTGATAAAGTTTTATATGAATGGAATAGAAAAGGTTATAAGACCGTAAATGATGTTAATAATAAGTTTAAAGAAGATAATTCTAATGATAAATTATTTGAAACAAGTGTGCTAAATTTTGATTGGTTAAATGAAAAGTAACGATGTATTAAAAAAATTAGATGATTTATTTCCAGATGCTCGTTGTGAGTTAAATTATAATAAAGATTATGAACTTTTAATTGCTACTATTCTGTCGGCGCAATCTACAGATAAAAGAGTGAATTCTGTGACGTCGATTTTATTTGAAAGATATGATATTTTTAGTTTGGCTAAGGCTAATTTGAAAGATATAGAGCAAATAATTTATCCGGTAGGGACTTATAAAAGAAAAGCAGAATATATTAAAGAAGTAGCAACTAGATTAGTTAGAGATTATAAGGGAATTGTTCCCAATGATAGAAATTATTTGGAAAGTTTGCCAGGGGTTGGGAGAAAGACTTGTAATGTGGTATTATCAAATATTTATAATGTTCCAGCGGTTGCTGTTGATACTCATGTAAGTAGGGTAGCTAATAGATTAGGCTTAACTGATAATAATGATGTTTCTAAAATTGAATGGGATTTAATGCATTTTTTCCCGGAAGATAAATGGAGCAGAGCGCATCATCAGTTAGTATTGTTTGGAAGATATATTTGTAAAAGTAAAGGTCCACTTTGTGAGGACTGTCCTTTTTATAAATGCAAATATAAACAAATAGAGGAAAAATGAAATATAATTATTTTACTTATAATGGTATTGTGTATGTAATTACATATGATAAAAATAAAAGAATATTTTATAGATTGGATAATAATAAATTAATTCCTTTAAATGAAGTAGAAACTAAAATAATAAATGATTTATTTGTTGATAAAGATGGATATATGTATTTTAGTGAAAAATTAAATAAGATAGTTAATTCTAATAAAAGGATTATTGTGCCGGAATCTATAAATATTTTGGAGGTATTTAACTGGTTTGAAAAGACTATTCCCAAAAAATATTTGGATAATTTTTATAGTAGGCTTGCAACGTTAGAAATGGATTTACATTTAAATGCTATATATGATAAAGAAATTTTGGCGAGTGATTATGGGAAGGTAAATAGTGCTGGAGGTTATAATGTTTTAGATAATACAATTATTTTGAATCCTAAATCTGTTAAAGTAGTTTATCAAATTGCTCAAAAAACAAATAATCCTATAGATTTTTTCTATAATGAAATTATTCACACTTTAATACATGAATTATGGCATATGGCTTCTTCAAAGCATGATTGGAATAGCAAAGTAGCGCTGAGTGGCTTTGATACTTATCCGACGGATAATGTTGCAGAAAATAATCGAGGTTTAACCGAAGGAATGACAGAGTTTTTAGCTACTTGTGCATTACCTAGTCGTTTTGAATTAGCAAATAGTTATTACTTTGAAACTTGTTTTATAATTCAGCTTTGTGTAATATTAGATTTTAATGTATTATTAGATTCTTATTTAGGAAATAAAGGAACTAAAATTTTAGAAGATAGATTGACGCAATTAGGTTTTGATTCTAGTAAAGCTTATGAACTTTTTCGAAATATTCAAGCGAATTATTATCTTTTTAATGTTGATGGCAAACAAAATTTGCTAGGAAATATTCAAGATTCTTTGCTTGATTATTTAGATGTAGTTTGTGCTTTAGATAATAGAAAAATTACTTTACTTGATACTTATGAAAAAGTTTTAGTAACATTAGAAGTAATTAAAGGGATGAATACAAAACCAGATAATTATGAAGGAATAGATGAAAATATTAGGAGATTTAAGGAAATAAAAAGTAAATATAAAACAGCAGATATCGTTAGAAATTAAAAAACACACAACTATTGATGTGTGTTTTTGTTTATTCTAAGCCTGTATTTGGACGATTATTGCCAGCTGAACCACTTGTGTTATCAGAGTTATTACCGTTACCTGGGGTGGATGGATTATTTTCTGATGGGTCAGAATTAATTATATCATCCATATTGGAATCCATTCCTAGATTAACGTTAATTTCTAAATTATCACTCATATTGGCAGTAAATATTGAATAAGCAGACCTTATGACATAAGTGACATTACCGCTATCATTTGGGGTAAATGAGTAGTTATTACTTTCAGTTCTACCAATATAGGTTAGTGTTCCATTACTTTCTTTTTTATAGATTTGATAACCTAGGGTACCAATGTAGGAGTAATTGTAATTTAAACGTTTCTCATAGTAACTGTTAGCATGGTTATCATAATAGGTATTAAAATAGTTTTGGAGATAACTCGTATTTATAGCATCAGGTGTGGCAATGGCATTCCAAGTTAAACGAAGAGTCGTACCATCAAATGTATAATTGCCATTAGTTGGTACTTCTAATTTAGCAAATCTTATTGATTCTTCAGTAGGTTCAGTTCCTTCTTTAAACAATTCTGTTGTTCTTAAATTGCTTGGAGTAAATTCGCTAGCTAATTGGGTAGGAAATGTTTCCCTTTCAATTTCAACCGTAATAATGCCATCAGGAACAGTAAATTTTTGGTTTTGTGAATAGACTCTTGATCCAACAGCTTTCATAACAGCTGATCGGACACGATTACCAACTGATACAGTTAAATAATTTTCAGAACTAGTACTATCATAACCAATCCAAAGTGCTATAGCATACTCAGGAGAATAGGTTACATTCCAAGCATCACGCGTAGCAGATGTTGGAACATTGTGACTTTCAGCCCAAGTTCGGTCAACATTACTAGTACCAGATTTGGCAGCAATAGTAGTACCACTTACCTGTACACCACCAACACCGTTTTCAGCTGCTGATACTAAAATATCTGTTATTAGATAAGCAGTTTCTTCGCTCATTACCCGAACTTTTTCATATTTGTGTTCAATAATTTCACCGCTTTCAGATACTGTTATTTTGGTAAAAGTATACGGTTCAATGTAGTAACCACCACGACCAAACGTTCCATAAGCAGCACTCATTTCAATTGGTGATATTCCTTCAAATCCACCAATTGACATAGATTCTAACAATGTATCTCCGTAGTCAATTCCTAGTCCATGGACAAAGTCACTAATATAATCTGGATTTTCTGCATAAACGGCTTGGAAAGCTTTTAAAGCCGGAATATTACGAGACTCAATTAACGCGGTACGCATTGTTATTAATCCCATATAACGTCCATCAGAGTTTTTAATTGATGTTCCATTGCTATAAGTTGTTTCATTGTCCAAGAATAAAGATGCAGGAGAACCATTTAAGTATTCGATGTATGGTCCGTAATCAAATATTGGTTTAGCAGTTGAACCAGGTTGTCTTCTTTCTTCAGCTCTATTTAATCCTCTGGCGGCATAGTTTCTTCCTCCGGATAGAGCAACGATTGAACCATCAACAGTACTGGTTATTGCCATACCTTCTTGAATCGTTTCGTTAGGGAATTCATATAGTTCGCCGGTTTCTAATTGATTTAAGACATTTTGGACATCTTTGTTAATAGTGGTAACTACTTCCATTGGAGTGTTACGAGGGTCCATGCCACTTTTATCAGTTATATCATTTACAATATAGTCGATAACTGCTTGGTTAGATCCGTTGCTTGATTCTTTAGTTGTTACCAAAGATTCAATTGGAATATCTAATACAGCTTCTTTTTCACTTTCAGTAATATATCCATGATTAACCATTAATGTTAAAACTATTTCTTGTCTATTTCTAACTCCTTCAGGATTAGTATATGGATTATAACGATAAGGATTTTGAAACATACCAGCAATAATTGAAGCTTCTGCAAGGGTTAAATCTGAAACTGATTTGCCAAAATAATATTGGCAAGCTTGTTCAACTCCATAAATTCCAGTATTATTAATGCTTGATGATCCTGCAAACCACATTGTATTTACATAAAACTCTATTATTTCTTCTTTAGTGTAATTACTTTCAACTTTGAAAACGGCCATATAAATATCGGTGAATTTACGAATAATACCTGCCAAACCTTGATCTTCAGAATTAGTATAAACCTGCTTTACTAATTGCATGGTTATAGTTGATGCTCCACCGGCTTCGCTATTTCCCATTAATTGACCAAATGAGGCTTTTAAAAATCTGGCAACATCCATTCCTTTATGTTGAAAGAATCGGGAATCTTCTGTTGCTACAATGGCATCAACTAGAACTTGAGGTAATTCATCATATGTAACTAAGACACGGTCTTCAGCTCCAAGTCGTGCTAATTCTGTAACGCCATCGCTGTAATAAAGAACTGTTGATTCTTTGGAATATAATTTGTCTCTATCAAAATCAGGCGAAGTAATAATAATATAAAGAGCAAAAACTAAAATTAAAGAAATAACAGCTATACCTATAACTAGTAATCCTGATAAAATTATTGATTTAATATTCTTTTTTTGCTCAGGATTTTTGGCCTTAGATTTGTTTTTAGAGATTTTTAATTTGCCTATTTTAATTTTTTTCATTCTATCCTCCGATTATTTGCTTTAAAGTAGTTAAATAATCTAACCCTTTTAAGCCCAACTTTATTTCATATGCATTATTTTTTAAGTAATCATAAGGAATACTTTTACGAGTTTCAGCTTTTAAAAAATTTAAAAAAGTATTGCCCATTAATAAAAAGTATTTATCATTCATCATTATGATTAGAAATACGATGCCTCCATGTTTATCAATATTTCTTATGTGTTTGATTTGATGTTCATGAACATTGCTAATTGGAAAAGCTGTTTTGTTTTGAGTGACTTTAGCATCAAATTCAATATAATGTCCATTATACAACCCATTAAAGTCAAGGGTGGATGGAGTTTTATAAAAGCCATCTTCAATTCTTTTTCCTTTATTACTATATGCAACTTTTACTACTCCGATAGGAGTAGGCTTTTTATATATATATGCTATATCATTATCAATATAATATTCATTGGCTTGTTCAATTAAATATTCCAAGTCCATACCACGATTACTATATGTAGTAAGTTTTGTATAATTTTTTTTGATATTATTTGGATATAACAAAATAAATCACCACCATAATTATAGCATATTTCATACAATAAGTATTTAATAATATTGTATTTGACAGTTAAATAGTGACAAATTATAAATTTATCTTGACTTTTAAAAGTATTGTCTTATTATGTCGAAGTTAATGCAATGTAATTAAATGTTTTGTAAAATAAAATTGGTGAAGAAAATGCGTCCAGAATATTTTATTAATGAAATGCTTAGAAAGATAGATTATGCTTTAATAAGTACTTATTTAGTAGAAAAGAAAAAAAGAAAGAAGAAATGACTAAATTTGGTAAGACGACATATATTGACAAAATGATAAAATTTAGTATATAATTTTATTGTTAGAAGGTGAATGTTTTGTATAGCGATAGATTGTATTTAACACCCCAAGAGATTTTGGAAAAAGAATTTAAAATTGATGCCAGAGGGTATCGTCCTCAAGAAGTAGATAAGTTTTTAGATATGGTTATTAGGGATTATACAGAATATGCTAATATTATAAAACATTTGGAAAAGAATATTAAGGATTTAACTGATGATAACATTAAATTAAAACAAGAAATTAGAAGATTGCAAGAGGAAGCAACTAGTGGTAATATGAGTCAAACTAGAAGTCTTAATAATGTTGATCTTTTAAAAAGAATTAGTCAGTTAGAAAAAGTTGTATATGGAAATAATGAATAATTTTTAGGCAAATGCTGCATAAGTAAGTTATGTAGAGGAAAGTCCATGCTCGCACAGTCTGAGATGATTGTAGTGTTCGTGCTTAGGGAATCAATAACCTAAGGTAGCATAAGCTAACGGCTTCGAGGAGACCTTAAATGGTTTTAGTAGATTTAAAAGTGCCATAGAGACGAGTCACTTTGGAAACGAAGTGAGTGGAACGCGGTAAACCCCACGAGCGAGAAACCCAAATTTTGGTAGGGGAGCTTGAACCAAGGAACTAAACAAGGAGAGAGCCTGTATAAGGAGATAAATATTTGCCACTTTATGAAAGTAAAGTACAGAACATGGCTTATTAAAGTTGTTTTTTTGTTTTCATAAAAAAGGAGTGAAAAGTTTTGAACGAAATCGGAGAGACTATCAAGGAAGCTAGGGAATCTTCGGGTGTAAGTTTGGAAGAAGCTAGTAAGGATTTAGATATAAAAACTGAAATATTAGAAAACATTGAGGATGGTAGAACAGGGGCGTTTAAAGATATATTTGAATTAAAAGAATATATTAAGAGTTATGCTAAGTATTTAGGTTTAGATGAAAATAAATTAATTGATGAATTTAATGAATATATGTTTGAATATACTTCAAAAATTCCTATTAAAGAAATAGAAAAAACTATTGAATTAAAAATAAAAGAAGAAAAAAAAGATGAGAAGATTGTTTCCCCATATACTAAAGAAAAGAAAAAATATAATAATTGGGTTTATATCGTTGTTTATGCGGTAATTATATTGATGATTGTTATAGCTGTTTTTTGGTCAGTAAAACAGGTAACCATTAATAGAAGCGTAACGGATACTATAAGTTATAGAAGGTAGGGTAGTAAATGAAAAATATGAATTTGCCAAATAAAATTACAATTATAAGGATTATATTATCAGTTTTAATTTTAGTAATTATGATGATTCCGTGGTACTCTTTAGGTATCGAGTGGCCGGAATATAGTGTCGGAAATATAACTGTAAATATAAAATACTTAGTTGTAGGAATTTTATTTTTAATTGCTTCTTTATCAGATTTTATAGATGGCTATTTAGCTCGTAAAAATAATCAAGTTACAGATTTTGGAAAAGTTGCTGATGCTATTGCTGATAAAATATTAGTAAATGGTTTACTTATAGTTTTAGCTTATGAAAGAATTATTTCTATAATTATTCCAGTAGTTATTATTACAAGAGATATTGTAGTTGATTCTTGCAAAATGATTTCTGGTAATCATGGTAAGGTTGTAGCGGCATCAATAATGGGGAAACTTAAAACCATATGTATGATGTGTGGGGTAACTTTGATATTATTTTATAATTTACCTTTTGAATTAATAGGTTTTCCATTGGCAGATTTATTTTTAATAGCAGCGACCATCTTATCTGTTGTATCAGGTTGTCAATATTATTATAATTCAAGAGAATTTTTATTTCCAAAAGATAGTAAGGCATCTTCAAAATAGATGCTTTTTTTGTCTTATAGGAAAGTTCATTTCTTATAAGATGGGCAAAAAAAAGTTCGTGAAAATAAAACCAAGCATACTAAAAACATGCTTAGTTTTAAAAGCAGAAAATTATAAAATTAATTAATCTTCTTTATATTCAAAAACTTTACCATTTACGCTAATGTAATAGATAGGAACCATTAAACCATCGCATTTTTCACAATCAAATCTGGGTGGAACAGAAGTATCAACTCCAATTTGATCAGCTGAATCTAAAAATTCTACTACATCACGTGGAATCCTTTCTTTAGTTTTACATTTTAAACAAATAAATTCAATTTCTTTAGGGTTTTTAGACATAATAATACAACCTTTCTTAAGTAAAAGCATAAACAAAATCCATAATGGTTCCACAATTAGGACATTTTAAAGGGGCAATATTAAATGAAGTAATAAGTAAATTACGCCATTTAGTAAGAGAACGATAAAAAGGAAGTTTAGCTTTATCAATTAGTTTTTTACAAGCATCATATAATTTGTGTTTTTTAGAAGCATAAAAGCCATAATATCTAATAGTTTTAAAGTTTCTATCAGGAATATGTCTGATAAGTCTAGTAATAAACTCAAATATATGAATACGTTCGACGACAAATAAATCATCTTCATGGCGTTGATACCAAAAAGAAATGAAATTATCCTCATCAATATCTATTATACGATATTGAGCAAAGCAAGGTCTACCACAATAACGTAAAATATAAGAAATAGCTTTTTTAGAATTAGGAAATTCATTCTTTTTTGCTCTAACATAAAAGTCATTATTGTATTTAGAATAAATTTTATTTTTAATAGGTCTAAATTTAGATTTGCCAATATCATTTTCAAGTAAATCAAGAAGAATTTTTTGAAAACGTTTACGAAGCATATCAAAAGGAATGAAGTCCATTTTCTTTTCTCCGGTATTACCAAGCGCAAATTCAGACAATAAACAATGAATATGAACATTCCATTTATCATCCCGACCAAAAGTGTGTAAAGTAAGGATAAAACCAGGAGTTAAGTTTTTATCTTTGTATTTTTCTTTATACCAAGAAAGAAGAGTTTTGCTGACTGCTTCAAACATAAAGTTAAGTCTTTTACGATCTTCTAAAAATAAAGGCCACAGGATGTCAGAAATAGTAAAAACAAGATGACGATGGGTGCCAGAGATAAGTTTAGATTCAATATTAAGAGCCCGTTGTTTAGCATATTTAACACCACAAGAGTTGCAAAACCTGCTTTTGCAGGTATTAAATACTCTAAGAGTATTGTTGCATTCAGGGCAACGATAAGTGGAACAACCAAGATGAACGGTTTTACATAACATCATTCTTTCAACATCAACTTTAACAACGTTGCGGATAGTTAAATCATGATTGTCAGCATATTCAAGAAAGTCATACAAGAAGTCAGAAAAAATATCCTTTAAAGTAAAATATTTAGTTTTAGGATATGCTTTATATAAATCATTGGAAGTTTTAAAAGTGTTAATTATACTCATAAATAAATTATAATACAAAAATAACCAAACCCAAAGGGTTTAGCGATAAAAATAAATGGCTTTGTCATTTATTTTTATCTTTTTTTTTATAGGAAATTGTATTATTTAGTAAAAATCAATTGACATGCATACGTTTGTTTGTTATAATTGGTTTATCAACTAAAGGGGGGTGAATAGAATATAGTTGAAATAATAAGAAGAAATATGTATTAATTGAGTGTTATAATAATGGAACATATAGTAGGGTGGCGACCATCCGAAGCTGGTCTATGGAGAGTCGGGAGGACTCTGTGAAGTAGAAATGCCTTGTAGTGATGCAAGGATGCCAAACTTGTTTGGCTTTTGTTCCGCGCTAACCTAGACATTTTTTTAGATTTGTCATAGGATACACTAGAAAGGAATGTGGATTATGAATTATTATAATGAATCAAAAACTTATGAATCAGAAACGAAAAAGTATGATAAAAATATGCAAACAGGAATGGATGGATGCTCTGGCAACAATGTTGGAATGATGGAAATGCCTGGATGTGGATGTGCTATGATGCCTGTATATGAATGTCCGCAAGAAAGAGTATGCCATAGATATATTTGTTATGATGTACCGCATGTTATGCCATGTAATACTAGAATAATTAATCATCATGTTTATAGACATACTTATAGACCAGAATATACTTATTGTGAAGAAAATGTATGTGAAAATGTATATGATCGTGGATGCTGCTAAGTGTTTAAATGGTGAGAAGTAAAATTTCTCATCTTTTTATTTGAATTTCTTTAATTACCATGGAAAACTAATTAAATTTATTATATAATATAACATGATGAGGTGAAATATAGTGAATATTTTTGGTGAGTATGAAGACTATTTGGAGAAAATTACGAAAGAAAAGTTACAAAGTATAATTGAAGATTATAATAGTTTAGGATCTATTTATAATTTAGAAAAAATAAATTATAAGAAATTAAAGAAAGAGGATTTAATAAGAAAAATATCAGAAATCAAAAAAGATTATTTTAAATATTGGATTATGTCTTTAGATTTAGAAGATTTTAATGTTTTTAGGCAATTAATATTGCGAAAGAATACAAATGAATTTTTTAACGAGTCGCGGGAGTTTATAAATTGGTTGTTAGATAAAAATATATTATTTCAGGAACAAGAATTAATGTTAGCAAAAGATTTAAGTATACTATTTAAGGCTTTGTTAAAAAGCAAAGAAGTTATAAAATACGTGAAAAATTGGAATCGAATATATAAGTTAGTAGATGGGATAATTATCGCTTATGGAGTTGTAAGTAGAAAATACTTTGATATTATTATAGGTGGAATTGAAAATTGCGAAATAATTATTCCTAAACTGGAATATTATTATAAAAAAGATTATAGTATAGATAAGAAAAAAATTGTTAGTAATAAACTAACAAATAAAAAACGAATAAACAATTATTTGAAAAATAGTAAGTATAAAATGTTTACGAATAAAGAGTTCGTTGAAATGGGAAATAGTACATATCATCATGGTATAAAAAGTTATAAAAAGTTTATTAAGATGTTAAAAAATAACTATGTATTTAGAAATAGTGATGTTTTATTTGTTGATAAAAATATAGTAATACCCTATTTATATAATTCTTTAAATGAAGAAGAGATTGCCAAGAAAAATTTGCAAGAAACTGTGGAAACATTATTTGAATTTAAGGGTGATAAATTAAAAGAAAAGATGTTAGAAGAAATAATGAAAATTAGATTAGAATTTCCTTTGTGGGAATATCGCGGATTTACAAAAATGGAGGTTGAAAATGCGGAATAAAAAGGGATATACAGGTGTTGAACTAGTTATAGTTATTGCAGTTTTTACAGTTGGTTATTTTTTAGTAGCTAATACACTTTCTTATAATTTTGATGTAGATTATGAAGAAGATTTATATAATTTGAAAATTGCCTCAATTGAAGAACAAGCGGCAATTTATGCTGAAGGACATACTGATATGTTTGCGGAAAGCAATGATGTTTATATGACGGTTGAAGAGTTAGCGATGAATAATGCAATTATTAGTACTAGCGAGGGTGTAGTTGCAGATCCTAGGGCTAGTGAGAATACATTAAATGACTTAAGAGTAAAAATAACTAATGAAGATGAAAAAATAACTGCTGAAGTATTGGTGTAGGTTATGGCAGTAACTAAAACGGACTTTATTAATTATACTAGATGTTCGAGGTATGTTGCATTAGAAGAAGTAAGACATGAGAAGTTAGATGCTGATATTAGCTATGATGATTATAAAAAACAAGAAGAACGAGATATATTGAAAGAACTTTTGTCGGGGATGTTTGAAGATGAGACTTATGAAGTAGATACAACGATAAAGGTAAATAAACAAATGCAAGCAATGATGCCTTATTATAAGCAAGTGGAAATGGAAGCGGGGAGACTTACCAAGGAATATTTTAAAGGTAAGTCTGTTTATGCTGGGTCGACATTTAATCAAGAGAGTTTTGAATTTAATAAAAATGGAATTAGATATGTTTGCTATGTCGATATATATAATGAAGTAAATAATGATATAAATATTATTGAAGTTAAGGCAACTACAAGTAGTAAATATGTAAAGTTACAAAGTAATCATAAAAAGGGTGAGAAGTTTTCGATTTTTCATTTTGATAAGAGTAAGAATTGTTATTATTTAAAAGATGAAATTGATGGTTATCCTTTGGAAGAGGAAATGCCTTTGGAAAACTATGCGAAACAAAGAGAAAAATTGTTTGATCGATATAGTGATGTCGGAGGATATGTATTTGACCTTGCTATTCAACGGTTTATTTTGGAAGGTGAATATAGAGAATCTAATAATGAAGAGGCTTTAAAAAATGTCCATTATTATTTAGCAGTATTAAATCATAATTATGTTTTTGATGGGACTTATGAAAATAAAAAGGCTGTGTATCATCCGGATGAAGATGGAAATGAAATTGTCGTATTTTTTGACTTAACTAAAGTGACAGAAGAATATCAGAAGATTATTGTGGCGATGGAAGAAAAATTGGAACGTGATATATTTTCTTTAGATGCTAGTAAGTGTCCAATGGGAAAATGGTGTGAACGGAAGAAAGTCAAGGAATGTCCTTATTTAAGTGCAGTGTGTGGAAAAATGATTCCGGCAAAGAATTCTAGTTTAAATTATTTGAATAATGGTGCTGGTTTTAAAACTTTAGATGGTGAAAAGCTAAAGGGGCTTGAACTAATTAATGAAGGCTATATTAATATGTTAGATATTCCTGAGGAATGGATTGTGCATAAGAAACATCAAATTCAAAGAGATTGTTTAAGATTTGATAGGATTTATATCGATAAAGAGAAGATTAAGGCAGGATTAAATTGTTTAGAATATCCGATTTATCATTTGGATTTTGAAACGATGCCTTGTCCAATGCCGCGGTTTAGAGGAGAAAAACCTTATATTCAATCACCATTTGAATTTAGTTTGCATATTGAACGGGAACCGGGAGTATGTGATAAAATAAAGGATAACTATATATTCTTGGCGAAGACTTTCGATAATGATGAAAGAGAAGAATTGGTTAAGGCATTATGTAAATATATTGATCCATCAAAGGGAACTTTATTTGCCCAGAATGTGGCTTTTGAAAAAGGACGTATCAAAGAACTAGCAGGAATTTTTCCGGAATATAAAGGTCAGCTTCTGGCTATGTATGAAAAAGGATTCGATTTGATGTGGCTGGTCAATACTAAATCAGACTTATATGAAGAGTTGGGTTTTGATAAGGAAAGAGCAAGTCTGCCAAATTATTATAATAAGGATTTGAGCGGTTCTTTTTCAATTAAAAAAACACTGCCAGTCTTTAGTGATTTATCTTATAAAGATTTGACAGTTAAGAATGGAACTGAAGCGATTGTTGCTTATGCTACTTACAACAGCATGACAAAAGAAGAATATGATTTATATTACGAAGCATTAAGAATATATTGTCAACAAGATACTTGGGCGATGGTAGTAATACTGGAAGCTTTAAGAAAATTATGTCAATAATGTGTCAAATTTTTAGCTTTTTCTTGCATTAAATGAAAAAAAGTATATATTATAATAGTATGTAGAAGGAAGTGGGTTTTATGTTATATCCATCAATTGATAAGCTACTTAATATTGTTGATTCAAAGTATAAGTTAGTTCATGTTGCTTCAATTAGAAGTAAGCAAATGCTTGAAAATAATCACTTTCAAATGAAAGAAAATGATTATAAGAATAAAAAACCTTTAGGTAGGGCTCTTGAAGAAGTTGAAGCAGGATTAATAAAAATTGTTGAAGAAAAGTAAAAAAATGCTTGATTATCTTATCGCTGTGTGATAAAATAATCTTGTTCTTGGGGAATTAGCTCAGCTGGCTAGAGCACCACGCTTGCACCGTGGGGGTCAAGAGTTCGAATCTCTTATTCTCCACCAAGTTAACATTTAAGCTCGTAAAATACGGGCTTTTTTCTTGCTTAAATTTTTTTGCCTCGTAATTATCTCGTAATTTTAGTTTGTCTATTTATCAACAATAAAATTGATTAATAGATAATTCTCTATAAAAATATAATAAATTTTTAAGTAAAAGTTTATATAATTAACGATTAACACAAAAAAATATATTGACAAGTGTAAAATGTACGCATTATAATGATGATAGAGAGGAGAATGATAATGGAAGTTAATAATCCACTTTATAAAGGGCAAGGCCTACATGTAATTACAGCCATTTTTACTGTGGATAAGGGAGATGTAAAAGTTTTACTTATTAAAAGAAAGAATAAGCCTTATGAAAATATGTGGGCATTAGTTGGAGGAGCACTTTATAATAATGAAACATTGCTCGATGGTGCTAAAAGAGAAATAAAAGAAAAAATTGGTATTGAAGGTATCGACTTATATTATGCAGGATTATTTGATAAAGTTGATAGATCACCAGTAATGCGAATGGTAGCAGTTACTTATATCGGAGTAATTGATAGATACCGGGGCGATATTTTGAAAGAGACTTTGAAGACTTGTAATGCTGATTGGTTTAAGATATCGGAAGTCCCAAAGTTAGCATATGATCACAACGAAATACTACTAGCTTGTCTAGAAGAATTAAAAAGGAAAATATTAGAAACTGATGTTTTAAAAACCTTATTTGTAAATGGTTTTACGATTCCAGAACTGCAAAAGGTCTATGAAACAATATTGAATCTTAAGTTTGATCGTCGGAATTTTCGAAAGAAAGTACTTAGTCTTGATTTAATTGAAGATACAGGGATTATGGAGAATTTTGAAGGTAATAAACCTGCTAAAGTATATCGGTTTAAGAAAAACAAAAAAAATAAAAATGTTTAATACATTTTTAAAAACAAATTATATGCGTAAAATATACGCAAGTTAAAGAAAGGATAATTATGATAATAATAAATGATATATGGGGGCAAATTAAAATTGATGGTGGATATGAAAAAATAATTAATACCAAAGAATTTAATGAGATGAAACAAAAAAGACAATTAGGGCTCAATACTAGTCCGAATGCTACACATACGCGATATCAGCATAGTCTAGGAGTGTATTATCTTGCTTGTAAATTGATAGATATTTGTAAGACAAAATTTAAAAATACTTTAACAATAACAAAAGAGGATGAAGAAGCAATTAAGTGTATGGCCTTGGTACATGATATCGGACATGGGTGCTTTTCACACGTTTCGGAAAAATTTTTAGAAGGTACACATGAAAATAGAACTATCAAATTGCTTCTAGATGAAAAGACGGAAATACATCAGGTAATTTTAAAAGAATTTGGGGAAGAAGTTTTACAAAAAGTAATTGATTTAATTAAAATGAAAGAAAATATTAAGGATAAAACATATTCAGGAAATGCTAATGATTTGACTTTGGTTTTAGCAAAACTATTATCTGGTGGTATTGATATCGATAGAATTGATTATATATTTAGAGATTCCTTTTATGTTACAGGAGAGAGGAATGATTTTTCAACAATTTTGGATTGCATTGATTTGGAATGTATCGACGATAATTTGGAAATTGTTTACGATGAAAATGCAGAGTATTTAATTGCCAACTTTTTCAATAAAAGATTTGAATTGTATGATTCCGTTTATTTGGAAAAACCTGCTAGAGTGTTGGAGGCAGTATTTGGTAAATTTATTGATGATTTAGGCTTTAGTTTTTCTTGGGATACAACTGAAGTAGAAATTCAAAATTTATTTAGAGAACATTTGGGAGATAAAAATCCAGTTATAAGAAGATATGCTAATTTACTTTGTAATCGGTCTTTAGATGAAAACTTTGCTATTATAGAAATTAATGATAAAAGCAAGTATGATTTTTATCGTAGTGAACTATTTAGAAAAGTTCCAGAATTGCTTAATTATCCGGAATGTTTTTTAGAATCTAATTGTAAAAGTAGTATTTATAGTGGAAATAAAATATTTATTAGAAAGAATGGTTTAATAAAAGATATTTCTGAATGTTCTAAGATACTTAATTCGGAACTTAAGAAAGAAAAGTATATATTAGGAATAGATTTATATTTACTGGAAGTAATGCTTAAGAAAGATGGATATAAAGTAGAAGAAGTAAATGAAGTAATTGGAAGAGTAAGAAGAGCAACGGAAAATGAAATTGAACAAGAAAAGAAATATGTATTTACTGAAGGTAGTAGTGTAAGCCCAGTCGAAGGATTTAAAATGATTCGTGAAAAATTGGGATTAGATAAAGCAAAATATATAGAAAATATGGACACTTATTTTGACTGTGAAGATACATTAGAAAAATATAGAATCAACGTTAGAAGAAGAATTAGTGGAGGTAAAGAAGAATGGACTGTAAAAAGGCCACTTGATGATAAAACATCGATATCTAAGAGAGTAGAAAAGAATTTTGCATCACTTGAAGAAGTGTTAGAGTTTTTAAATAAAGAGTGGAATATTCCAATTGACTATTTGGATGAGAAACTTACATTAAAAACATTGCGGGCAAAATATAATTTAAATTATGACAATGGTTTATTTGAAATTGTCTTTGATAAGACAATACCAATTATTGATGGGGTAAAATATTCACCGGAATTTATGATTGAATGTGAACTTAAAAAAGGAAATTCAAGCGGTTTATTTTTGATTAACTCGTTAATTAGAAAATTCAATTTTATTAAAGAATGCAAATTTTCTAAAAAAGAAATTGCTCAAATGAAAAGAAATCCTGAGACTAAGGTAGAAGTGCCAAAAGAGAGTAGCGAAGATTATCAAAATAGAATAAAAAAGATATTTATTGCTAATCCAATATTGTTAGAACAGTTAGAAAAATTAAATATAAAGAAAGAAGATATTAAACGATTACAAGATAAATATGGAAAACTTCCAGTGCCAATTATTATTACGATTAGTGGGACTCCACGAGCTGGTAAGACAACTTGTGTTGATAATTTATTTGAATTTTTTAAAAAATGTAATTTAAATACCTCGTGTTTGGAAGAACCAGCAGGACTAGTTTATGCAACATTAAAATCAAAAGATGAAAAAAAAGAACTTTTAAAAGATAGAGTTGGTTTTGTCGATAGGCAATATGAGATTGGTAGACAGGCTGTAGCAGAGGCAATTACTAGTAATGATGTTGTCATATGTGATAGAGGAATGTTTGATCCATTTGTTTGGTATGAAATGTATTATGAAATGGGATTAATGGATGAAGTTAGATATAATGAATTTATGAAAAAATTAGGTAATAATCGTGATTTTTTAACTTATATGTATAATCTTTATTGTGATTGTGATATTTCCTTAGAAAGAGATTATATAAATTCATTATCTATTGAGCCAAGATCAACTATGACACCAGAAAATATTGGCAAGTATAATCGAGCAATGCTTAGATTAGTGCCGGATTTTGAAAAAAATTTAACAGTTAGCAAATTGATTAATACTACTAATAGTGATAGAATGGATGCATCAATTAGTGTCGCTAATGAAGTGGTTGATAATGTAATGCGGCTTTATAGAGGTAAGTAATATGTATTTTCTTAATAAAATAAAGAAACTAAGCCAAGATAAAACAGTTAGAATTTATGTGGATATGGATGGAGTTATAGCTGATTATGACTTTGGAAGTAAGCTTCTATTTTTGAACAAACGACCAATTATGACTAATATAAAAACACTGAGAGAAATAGCAAAGCTACCCAATGTTTCTCTTTATATTTTATCAATATGTCGTAAAGATGAAGATATTGCAGATAAAAATAGTTGGTTAGATAAGTATGCCCCATTTTTTGATTTATCTAAACGAATTATAATTTCTAAGAATAATAAAAATAAATCATCTAAAGAACTTAAATTAGAGTATTTGAATAGTTTAAATACTAAGGATTTAATAATTGTTATTGATGATGATAATGCAATTTTAAAATATTTAAAAGATAATTTAAAAGATATTATGTATTTTCAAGATTCTTCAATTATAGATTAATTAAAAAAATTTTGTTATAATCTTTATGTTGGTGATTATATGAATCAAGAAAAGATTGGAAAATTTATCTATGATTTACGTAAAAAATATAATTTGACTCAAGCAGAATTGGCTAGTCGTCTCCACGTTACTGCCCAAGCCGTATCGAAATGGGAAAATGGACGAGGAGTTCCTGATATAGAACTGTTAAAAAGACTCAGTGAAGAATTTGATGTTAGTATAAGTGAATTAATTGAAGGCGAAAAAGATGTCAAAAAAAATAATAAATTAGGATTAATAATTGGAATAATTTTAATTGTTTTAGTAATAGTTATTTTGATAGTAGTATTTATTGTCAGAGGTAATGATGGAACTTTTAATTTTTCTTCGTTGATTTGTGATAATGATTCATTTAGTATAAGTGGTGTAATTGCTTATAATGATTCTAAAAAGTCTGTTTATATTTCAAATATCGATTATTGTGATGAGACAGTAGAAGAACCTAAAGCAGTAGCAGTAGAATGCACTTTATATGAAATTGTCGGAGATAAGGAAATAGAAATTGCTAAATATGGTTCTTTGGATGATGTTGGTAAAAATAGTTATATATCTGAGTATTTAGCCAACATCGAATTTAATATTGATGATTATACTTGTGGATGTACTACAAATACTTGTAATAATTTACATATAAGAATTAGAGCTTTAAATGATACTTCAGAAGTTATTACTTATGAAATTCCTTTGTCCGTTGACAATATGTGTGGTAACTAAACGCAAAGTTTAGTTGCTTTTTATTTTAATTGTTCTTTTTTTATGATAATATTTTTATGTTGAGGTGAAGTAATTTGAAAAATAATAAAGTTGTAATTATTATAATGGGGGTTATAATTGTTCTTTTAATTGCAGTGGTTGTATTTTTACTAGTTAGAGATAATAATGAGGTTAATAGCGATAATAATCAGGTTGTTACTGATGCTGCTAAGTTTGCTGAAGAATATCCTGCAGTTGCTGAAGATAATGTATTTGTTTATACGGATGTAGATAAAATTATCGATACTTTAGAAAATGGTACAGGTGTAGTTTATTTAGGATTTCCTGAATGTCAGTGGTGTGATCAATATGTTGTATATTTAAATGAAGTGGCTAAAGAAAATGGTATTTCAGAAATACATTATTATAATATTCGGGAAGATAGAAGTAATAATACAGATAATTATTTAAAAATTGTATCATTGCTAGAAGAGTATTTAGAAGATGATGAAGAAGGAAATCCAAGAGTTTATGTTCCAGCAGTAATTTTTATGAATAATGGTGAAATAGTTGGATTTGATGATGAAACCAGTCTAGATACAGAAGGAGCTTCTACTCCGAGTGAATATTGGACAGATGAAAAAGTGAATGCATTGAAAGATAGATTAAATTCTTATATTGATAAGTCAAATGTATGTGTTGATTGCAATAGTTAGTTATGCCAGAATATCTCTCAAGTTGAGGGGTATTTTTTTATGAAAAAAATTAGAAGTTTAGATGAGACACTAAATAATATTCAAATTAATCGTTTTTTAGATAAAGCAGAAAAAGAATTAAATAAAATTACTAAGCGATTAAGAAAACAAATTTTGATAACGATAATTCCTATGCTAGTGATAATTATAAATGCTTTTACTTTGCAAAATTTTTATATTATGTTATTGGGACTTTTTGGTGTTTCTGGTATTGGTATTGTGGCTGGTGTTAAAGATTTAATTAAAAGTGTTAGAGGTAAAAATAGTAAGGAAGAAATTTATTTAGATAATTTAAAATTTACTAAAATAAATCCTGAAGAATATTATACTTTAGAATATAAAAGAGCAATAGCAAATTATACCCCAACGGTGGAAGATAATTTGGAAGTTATCGATAATTCTTTTTTGAATAAGTTGTGTTAAACATAATGACTGATAAGTAAAAAAGGTGTATAATTAATATAGC
>ENA-ORSI01001542-ORSI01001542.1-human-gut-metagenome-genome-assembly--contig:-NODE-1542-length-19357-cov-13.025438_pt1 | contig 19357 bp, 17 predicted proteins | sample MGYA00242187_ERZ509154 | MGnify/ENA primary metagenome ERZ509154 (study PRJEB26280, sample SAMEA2338627) | human gut metagenome | biome: human gut; feature: human-associated habitat; material: faeces...
GAGAAGCCACTCAAGAGAGTGGCTTCTTTTTTTATATTCATAGCTGTGGGAGTGCAATTCACTGTTCGAAATCCGCGACAATACGTTACAATACCCCTATCAAGAGAGATAGGGGTATTTTTATTATGGAACATTTATATGACTGACAAGATGGTCGAAGCCTATTTGAAAGCCCTCGAAAATGAAGAGCGCGCCGCGGCGACGGTTGAGAAGTACCGCCGTGCTTTACTGAGCTTTGCTGCATTCCTGAGCGGCACGGCGGTCACACCAGAGATGATTCGGCTCTGGAAGGACGACCTGCGCGCGAGAAACTACGTGCCGTCGACGATCAACACCTATTTAGCGGCGCTGGACGACTTTTTCCGTTTCTGCGGTTGGGCAGATTGCCGCGCGCGGTTTCTGAAAATCCAGCGCCATCTGTTCAGGGACAGCAAGCAGGAATTGACGCGAGGGGAATACGAGAGGTTGGTCGCTGCGGCGGAGGCCACGGGCGACCGCACCCTCGCGCTCCTGATGGAGACCATCTGCTCCACCGGCATTCGCGTCAGCGAGGTGCAGTATATCACCGTCGAAGCGGCGAAAAACGGCAAGAACGAAATTGCTTTGAAAGGTAAAATCCGTACCATTCTGCTGCCTGTCAAGCTCTGCCGCAAGCTGTTCAAGTTTGCCGCGCAGCAAAAAACCGCCTCCGGCGCGATCTTTCGCGCCAAAAGCGGCAAGTCCATGTCGAGATATCAAATTTGGCCGAAAATGAAAAAGCTGTGCGCCCGCGCAGGTGTGGATGCAGAGAAAGTCTTCCCGCACAACCTGCGCCACCTGTTCGCGACGGCATTTTATCGCGCATACAAGGACATCGTCAAGCTGGCGGATGTTCTCGGGCATTCGAGCATCGAAACGACGCGCATTTACCTTGTCACCAGCGCAGCGGAGCACCGGCGGCAGCTCGAACAGCTAAAACTTGTATCATAAAAACGGAATCTATATTCCGTTGCGCAAAAATGATAAAGCGAATACAGTTACCACTATATTCACAACTAAAGCGCATGCAGAGATCGAGCTGTCTGCGCCAGAGAACGCTCAAATGGGTGCAGCGGCACAAGCTTACAGTGCGTTTTCCCTGTAAACTCCATAATTTATATTTGGAATCATAATTTCCCTAGCCTTTGTCGGAAGATTGTGCTATATTTTGCTACGAGTAAAGGAGACGATAAGATCGTTTCGCTTCCTTTGCATATACAGAATATAGATTCCGTTCTCAAAATCTCATATTTTGGCAAAACCGCCGAAAAGCGGCGACGCAAAGCCAGATGGGTCTAACGCCTCTCCGAATGGAGAACACGCTATGACAGCCGGTTGCACCCTTACTGATGTATTCGCTTGTCACTGCTCCGTCCGGCTTTGCTGGAACGGAGCTTTTTTCGCGAGGGAGAGGCTGACGATCCGACGAACATTTCGAGCGTTTTGCGCAGAACAGGGAAAGACTGCTTTGCTTGCCCAGTGGGATATTGAGCGAAATTTACCACTCACGCCGGATGATGTGACTTTCGGCAGCCACAAAAGAGTCTGGTGGACATGTCCGAACGGCCACTCATGGCAGGCCATGGTTTACACCCGCAGCGAGGGCACAGGTTGCCCCTACTGCACGGGCCGCAAGGCTTCACCCGAGCAGAACAGCCTGACAAAGCAGTTTCCCGCGCTGGCGGCAGAATGGGATGACGAAAAGAACGCACCCCTGACGCCGCAGGATGTGACGCCCGGCAGCCACAAGCTCATCTGGTGGAGATGCCCGAAAGGGCATTCTTACCGCTCCGCCGTGAAGACGCGCGTGCAGGGCAGTGGGTGTCCGTACTGTGCGGGAAAGAACGTCCTGCCAGAGGAAACCTCCCTTGCGGCTGAGTATCCGTCGATCGCGAAAGAATGGGATGCGGCAAAAAACGTGCCTCTTTTGCCTACGCAGGTGATCTCCGGCACAAGGCGCAAAGTCTGGTGGCGCTGTCCGAAAGGCCATTCGTGGCGCGCGGCGGTGTATTCGAGGACGACCCTCGGCACGGGCTGTCCAGTCTGCACCGGACGGCAGGCGTTGGCCGGTGAAAACGATCTTGCGACGCTGTACCCGGACATTGCCGCGCAGTGGGACGAGGAGAAAAACGGCGTGCTCCATCCAAACAATGTCACTGCGGGCTCGAACCGCCGCGTGTGGTGGAAGTGCGAAAAAGGCCACTCCTATCGTGCGATGATCGCGCAGCGCGTGCAGCGCGGCGACGGCTGTCCTTACTGCGCCAACCGAAAGGTGCTGCCGGGTTTCAACGACTTAGCGACCGCAGCGCCGCTGGTCGCCAAACAGTGGCACGAGAGCCTCAACGGCGCGCTGACACCGGAGATGGTGACCGCGGGCAGCCACAAAAAAGCGTGGTGGCGATGCTCTTACGGCCATGTCTGGAAAGCCACCATCTACTCGCGCGCGGGCGTGCAGCAGTGCGGCTGCCCCGTCTGCGCCGGAAAGACCAGACGCAAAACCAAGTAAACTCAGCCCGAGAAGGCGGGCAAAAGATAGAGAATCTTAGGAGGTAATGGAATGAAACGGCGATTATTGGCAAGTTTACTGACACTTGTCATGATGCTGAACCTGCTGCCAACGGTAGCTTGGGCAAGGAATGATGAGGGCATTGATGCTGATTCGGTAGAAATGTATTCCTCTGATGATGTAGTGACATCGGGGCCGATAACCCTTTGGACGGGTAAAGAAGGCCAAATTACCGTTCCCGAGGAGAACGAAGTCAGGAGTTCGAACGCAGATATTGTCAGTGTTGAGCAGGATGGCACAGCGGTGACGCTGACCGGTGGCAGCAAAGAGGGACGCGCAGAGGTCACTGCGGGAGAGTCTACCTGGGTCGTTTATAACTACGCCAGCGAAGCGGAGTATAACTATTTATACTCGCTGTTCCACGGGAAAACAATCTCCGTGATGGGCGACAGCATTTCGACGATCAAGGACAAAATCCCCAGCGGTAATGCTCTGTATTATGATAATACTACTGGCAAAGAGATGACTTTTGAGCGCAATTACTGGGGTGACGTCATCACCCGCTTTGGCGCGGCAGAGGGCATTGATGAGGCATGGAGTGGAAGCACCATCGGTTCTAAAGCTGCTTCTATGGCAAGCAAGGATAGAATCAACAAGCTTGACGATAATGGCACGCCGGATGTGATCCTGTACTATGGCGGCAGCAACCCGGACAGCTCGGTCGGTACGTTTGATCCCGATGCAGACTATGCGAAGACTGTCGATTGGGCGCAGTCCTATTCGGATACAGCGAGCGCCTACGCGGCTTCTCTGCAGCGCATGAAGGAAACCTATCCGGATGCTGAGATTATCGCAATTATTCCCTATTATGAGCAAAATAATATTCCTAAACAGGCGGAAGTGATCGAGCAGATTGCAAAGCACTACGATATCACGACAATCGACCTGCGGGAGCTTCGGAATCAGGAAGGCATTTCTCCGAATAACGCGCTCCACCCTAATATGGATGGTCACAGCCAGATCGCGGCCTACATCTGCCAGCAGCTCTATGAGCAGCAGGCAGTGACTCCGAATGAGAAGACCGTCACCTATGATGCCAACGGCGGTAGCTTCAAAAACGGCAGTGATCCCATCAAGCAGTCCGTGACAGCCGAGCTGCCGAAGGCCACCCGCGCAGGCTACGCCTTTGTGGGCTGGTTCGATCAGGCTGCTGGCGGGAACAAGGTTGCATCCGCTCTGGACACGGCGATTCCCTCTGGCATGCAGGACAACCTTAACGGTACGACCCTGTATGCGCATTGGACGCACACCTTTACGTGGAATTTCAACAGCGACATGAACGCTGTTGATGCAGATGGCAATGTTATCATCACTGTGAGTGCTGAACATGGCAGCACCACGTTGAACGATGACAACACAGTGAAGTTCAATGATTATCAGGGTAAACTGAGCACTCCATTCACTCTTGACCCGACGCAGAATTGGTGTGTCGAGTGGAGAGAAAAGAATCAGGCAAAAGAGAATATGCTCTTCAGCTCTACTGCAACGAGAGAAAAGGGTATGACCTATATTTTCCTGTATGAGCCGAGCATCTATATGGGTACATATGATGTTACAAATAACAAAACAGATTACATCAACTTTGGCGGTCCTGTATATCAGAAAGAGCCAACCTCCAATGAGTATTCTGTTGTCAAACTGGAGAATAACTATGATAAAGCTACCGAAACGAGCCTTGTGACTCTTTCTGTTGATGGTGAGCAGGTGTTTGCCAAGCTGAACACGCAGGGCAGATACGGAAGCCATGGATCTTCGTTGACTGCAAGTGACTATGAGCAGTATGCTTTGGAGAAGCTCAACTTTACATTTAATTACCTCGGCGGTAACAGAGACGGCGGCGATACTCCTGCTTGGAAGCTTTCCAACACCTTTGACTACATCAAGGTGACGCTGGGTGACGACCATACCCACACATATGGCACGACCTATTCCAGCGACAGCACTGGCCATTGGAAGACCTGCACTGAGTGCGGTGCAAACGGTGAATTTTCGAAGCACACCGGCGGTACTGCCACCTGTACAGCAAAGGCGGTTTGTGAAACCTGTGATCAGCCGTATGGCGAATTAGGCGCTCATAAGCTGACCAAGACCGATGCCAAGGCTGCCACCTGCACCGAGGCCGGCAACGAGGCCTACTGGACCTGCTCCGGCTGCGGCAAGTACTTCTCCGACGAAAACGGAACCAACGAGATTGAGAAGGACAGCTGGGTGCTCAAGACCCTCGGCCACGATATGACCAAGACTGACGCCAAGGAAGCGACCTGCACGGAAGACGGCAACAACGAGTACTACACCTGCTCCAGATGCAGTGGAGTCTTCAAGGACGAGGCTGGTACGCAGGCAACCACCGTTGAGGCGGAGACGCTGAAGAAACTCGGTCACGACTGGAGCAACAAGAACGGTATCTGCGCGCGCTGCGATGCCAAGTGCACCGAGACGCACAAGCCCGGCACGACCTGCTCTGTCTGCCACAAGTACACGAGCTATCCTTACGTTCCCGGCGCGCCGACCTATCCCGCGACCGCTCCCGCTGTCCCCAACGGCACGGTGACCGTTTCCCCGGCCAACGCCTCCAAGGGCGCGAATGTGACCGTCACGGTGAAGCCCAACGAGGGCTATGAGCTCGGCAGCCTCGCCGTCAAGGATGCGAGCGGCGATCTGCTTCCGCTCGCCGACCTCGGCAACGGCAAGTACAGCTTTGTCATGCCGGATGGCAAGGTCAGCGTCGAGGCGGAGTTCGTTAAGACTGCTGCTACCAGCTTCGCGGACGTTCCTGCGAGTGCTTATTACGCCAAAGCCGTCGCCTGGGCGGTCGAGAACGGCATCACGAACGGCATGACCGAGACGACGTTCGCGCCGAATGCGACCTGCACCCGCGGCCAGAGCGTGACGTTCCTGTACCGTGCGCTCAAGGGCACCGCGAGCGGCAGTGCGAACTTCACCGACGTGAAGTCCGACACGTTCTACGCTGATGCGATTAACTGGGCGGTTGCGAATAACGTGACGAACGGTACTTCCAACACGACGTTCAGCCCCAACGCGGACTGCACGCGCGCGGAGATCGTGACGTTCCTGTATCGCGCCTATCAGGGCAAGTAAATCCAACTGAAAAAAGCGGTGGTTCATCAGAACCGCTGCTTTTTTGCGCCGCATTGACAAGCGCTCCCGCCCTCGGTATACTATGACCAAAAGCAAGACGGCAGTCAAAAATGCAGACGAGTTTGAGAGATTAAACTCGAAAAGGGGAGAGCAAATGAAGTATCTTGGAAAGCCTGCGGGCATGTGGGCGCTGTTTGCCGGATCGTTTGAAAAGCACCTGACGGTCGAATTCGACCTGACCGCGGAGCAGGCGAAGGACGTTGCGGCGCGTGCCAAAAAGAAATATCGCGAGATCATCGCGAAGCTGCCGGAATTTGACAAGCGCGACCGTTTCGAAATGAACATCGTCAACTGCGCGATGCTCGCCGCGTTTATCCTGTGCATGCCGCAGCGGCCGGACATCAAAACGCTGACGGACTACTACGCCGCGGCGATGATGACGCCTACGATGAAGGCTTTCTGCCGCGCGAGCGGAAAGAAAAAGTTCACGCCCAAGGACATCGAGGGCATGAAGGCGACGGCGAAGCTGCGCGCGGGCGATCGCAACCCCTATTCGTGGAACATGGACTTTTTCGAGTACGAGGACGGCAGCGGCTACGAGGCGCGCTTCACGACCTGCGGCATCTGCACGCTGATGCAGGTGTTGGGGCTCTACGATTTGACGCCCGCGCTGTGCCATCTCGACTACGCAATGAGCGACGCGGGCGGCGCGTCGGATTTCGTGCGCGAGTACACGCTCGCCTCCGGCGGCCCCTACTGCGACTGCGGGTATCACAAAAAGCAGTGAAAAAACAAAAAGGATGCGTCTTTCGATGCATCCTTTTTCCTTTATGTAGGGGACTCAATCTTCGTTGTAGGCATCCGAGGCCTTGATGCGCTGGTACATGTCCTGCATCTGGCGGTCGATCTCAGCGATCTTGCCCGCGCATTCGAACATCTCCTCGTTGATGCCCTCGGGCAGCTTCGTTTTGTCGACCTTGTAGCGGATATCGTGCTCAAGGCTCGCCCAGAAGTCCATGGCGATCGTGCGCAGCTGGATCTCCGCCACGACGTATTCCGTCCGGTCGGAGAGGTAGACGGGCACCTTGATGTCCATGTGCAGCGAGCGGTAGCCGTTGTAGTTCGGCGTCTGGATGTAGTCCTGCTTTTTGACGATCTCCACATCCGTCTGCCGCGCCAGCATCTCGCCCACGCGGTAGACATCGTCGATGTAGCTGCAAACGACGCGCACGCCCGCGATGTCGTTGATGTTTTTTCGCGCGGACTCGATCGAGAGCGGCAGGCCGCGCTTGATGAGCTTGGCGACGATGCTCGATTGCGATTTGACGCGTCCGTCGATGTGATGAATGGGATTGCGTGCATAAAGAACATTGAATTCACTGTTGAGAATATTGAATTTCAACGTGAGCTGCCGAACCGCCGCGTCATAGAGATTCTGCATGACAAGAAAGTCATGCGGATCTTCGCAGAGTGCGGCGCCGTTCCCCGTTCGATTCATTCTGAGCCTTCCTTTCCATCGGAAGCGTCAACGCCCGCCCGATGAGCTTTTGTTCCTTTCAGTATAGCAGACGATCACCGCCGCGCCAAGGGGAGAAATGCTGATTTTCCGCAAAAGTCTGCGCGAAAAAATCAGCGGGCGGGAGAAACTACCAAGCGACGGGCAAAAGAACTTGCAATGCAGCGCAAGCCATTCTATAATTAACCTGAAAGGATATGCACAGCGTTCGGCACTTCCGCTCCGGTGGCAGAGCGAACGCGCGGAAGGTGCAGAAAAGAACAATGGATAAAAAAGGAAAACAGCAATTTCTTCTGGTCGCATTCGGCGTGGCGCTCTATGCCGCGCTGATGAATCTCAACGAAGTCGCGGCGTTTCTCACGAGGCTCGCTACCCTCTTCACGCCGGTGATCATAGGGTTATTGATGGCGTTTGTCCTCAGTGTGCCGATGCAGGGCATCGCAGGACGTTTGACGCGCCTGATGCCAAAGGCAAAGGAAAAACACATTGACCTTCTCAGCCTGCTGCTGACGCTTTTGTGCGTGGTCATCGTCGTGGTACTGCTGTGCGTTCTGGCGCTGCCGCAGCTTGCCGCGTCGCTCAAGAGCATCGGCACACTGGTCAGGGAGAACTGGCCGGACTGGGCGCGCCTTCTCTCGGATCACGGCGTGGATACAAGCGAGCTCACCGATCGCATCGCCGCGCTCGATTGGAAAACGGTGCTGGAAAAGGCGCTCACCGGCGCCGGCGCGCTGATCGACTCGGTGGTGGATCTTGCCGGTACCACAGTCTCGGCGGTGGCCAACGTCACCTTTGCCATCGTCATCATGTTTTATGTGCTGCTCGACCGGCGCAGCCTTGCTAAACAGAGCCGCAGACTCCTCTACGCCAACCTGAGCGAGCGAAAGGCCAATCAGGTCTGCCGCATCGCGCGCCTGACGCACACCACCTACGCCCGTTTCCTGTCCGGGCAGTGCGTGGAGGTCGTGATCCTCGGCACGATGATCTTTCTCGCGTTCTCCCTGTGCGGCATTCCCTACGCGGGGCTGACCGCCGCGCTGACGGCGGCCTTCGCCTTTGTTCCCTACATCGGCGCGCTGGCCTCCTGCGCAATCGGCGTACTGCTGACGCTGCTTGCCCAGCCGGAGAAGGCGCTGCTGTGCCTGATCGTCTATCAGGCGGTGCAGTTCACGGAAAATCAGTTCATCTACCCGCATGTGGTTGGCAGCAGCGTGGGGCTTGCGCCGCTGTGGACGCTCCTTGCGGCATTGCTTGGCGGCAAGCTCTTCGGCCTTGTCGGTATTGTGTTTTTCATTCCCCTCACGGCGGTAGTACTCCAGCTCGTACATGAGCACACCGCACAGCAGCTTTCGGAAAAGAAACTCGACCGCGAGGATCTGATCGAATAACAAAAAAGGACGACAGCTAAAAATAGCTGTCGTCCTTTTTTGTGCGGTCACGACTGCGCCATGCGCTCGAGGAGCTGGAAGGCCTCTTCGAGTTTGGGGTCGATATGGTCGGTCTGCAAAGCCTCGCGCACGCAGCCTTCGATGTGCGCGCGCATGATCTGCTGGTTGGCGCTTTTGAGGAGCGACTGCGTGGCGAGAAGCTGGTTGGAGATGTCCACGCAGTAGCGGTCGTCGTCGATCATCTGCAAAATGCCGTCGAGCTGGCCGCGGGCAATTTTCAGCTTGCGGCGGACGGAATCACGATCGGCTCTCATGGCCTTAGCGGATGGAGACGGCCTGATAGCCCGCCTCATCCACGGCGGCCTTGAGCGCCGCGTCGGTCACGCTGCCGTCCACGCTGACGGTGGCGGACTTGCTCTCGAGATCGACCTTTGCCTCCTTCACGCCGGGGACGGCGGAAAGCGCCTGCTGAACGTGATTCACGCAATGCATGCAGGCCATGCCCTCAATGCTGATGACTTTTTCCATGTTTGTTTCTCCTTTTTCATTACTTGCCATAATTTCCTTGCTTTCTATCTCCACTCCGCGATCCGACGGAGAAGAAACCGTTTTCGGTGCTGCCTCCGTGTGCTTGGCCTTGAACCAGCGCAGGCGCAGCGCATTGCTCACCACAAACACCGAGCTGAAGCTCATCGCGAGCGCGCCGAGCATCGGGTTCATCTTGAGCTGGAAGGCGGGGTAGAACACGCCCGCCGCGATGGGAATGCCGATGGCGTTGTAGAAGAACGCCCAGAAGAGGTTTTCCTTGATGTTGCGGATGACCGCGCGGCTCAACTGCACGGCGGTCGAGACGTCGAGAAGGTCACTGCGCATCAGCACAATATCCGCCGACTCGATGGCGACGTCTGTACCGGCGCCGATGGCAATGCCGACGTCTGCGCTCGCAAGGGCGGGCGCATCGTTGATGCCGTCGCCGACCATGGCGACCTTCTTGCCGCCCTCCTGTAAGCGGCGGATCTCGCGTTCCTTATCCTGCGGCAGCACCTCGGCCACGACGCGGTCCACGCCGACCTGACGGCGGATGGCCTCGGCGGTCTTGGCGTTGTCGCCCGTGAGCATGACGACTTCAATGCCCATGCTCGAGAGCTCGGCGATGGCCTGCGCGCTCGTGGGCTTGACGACATCGGCTACGGCGATGAGGCCGATGAGCTTGCCGTCCAGCGCAAAGTAGAGCGGCGTCTTGCCGTCCTCAGCCAGCGCTTCGCCTTGTGCGAGCAGCTCACTGTTTTCGATGCGGTTTGCTTCCATCATGCGGCGGTTGCCGGCAAGGCAGAGCTGGCCCTCGACCTCGCCGCGGATGCCCTGACCGGGGATCTGCTCAAATTTGTCGACGGACAGGAACGTGAGCGATTCCTTCTCCGCCTCGGCCACGATGGCCTCAGAAAGCGGATGCTCGGAGAGCTTTTCGAGCGACGCGGCGACGGAGAGAAGTTTGTCCCTGCCGATGCCGCCGTCGACGACATCGGTGACGACGGGCTTGCCCTGCGTGATGGTGCCGGTCTTGTCGAGCACGACGGTGTTGACGCTGTGCGTCGTCTCAAGCGCTTCGGCAGACTTGATGAGGATGCCGTTCACCGCGCCGCGGCCCGTGCCGACCATGATGGCCGTCGGCGTGGCGAGACCCAGCGCGCAGGGGCAGCTGATGACGAGCACGGAAATGCCGATGGACAGCGCAAATTCCACGCTGTGGCCCGTCAGCAGCCATGCTGCCGTTGCGATGACGGCGATCGTGATGACGACGGGGACGAACACGCCGCTGACCTTATCGGCGAGCTTGGCGATGGGCGCTTTGGAGCTCGTGGCCTCGTCCACAAGGCGTACGATCTGGGAAAGGGCGGTATCGTCGCCGACTTTGGTCGCGCGCATCTTGAAATAGCCGGATTTGTTGATGGTCGCGCCGATGACGCTGTCTCCCGCCTGCTTTTCGACGGGGATGCTCTCGCCCGTCAGCGCGGATTCGTCGACCGAGGACGTTCCCTCGAGCACGACGCCGTCGACGGGGACGCTCTCGCCCGCCTTGACGATCAGCACGTCGCCGAGTTGGACCTCCTCGACGGGGATGACGCTCTCGACGCCGTTGCGCTCGACCGTCGCGGTCTTGGGCGCAAGGTCCATGAGCTTTGTGATGGCATCAGAGGTCTTGCCCTTGGCGCGGGCCTCCATCGTCTTGCCCATGGTGATGAGCGTCAGGATCGTGCCTGCGGACTCGAAGTACAGCTCCATCATATAGGTGTGCACCGTGTCCATGTCCATCTGGCCAAAGCCGATGCCGATCTTATAGATGGCGTAGATGCCGTACACGATGGCGGCGCTGGAGCCCAGTGCGATCAGCGAATCCATGTTCGGCGAGCGCTGCCACAGCGTCTTGAAGCCGACGATATAGTACTGGCGGTTGATATAGACGATGGGCAGCAGCAGCAAAAACTGCGTGAACGCGAACGTCATCGCGTTCTCCATGCCGAGGAAGCACGCGGGCAGCGGCCAGCCCATCATGTGGCCCATCGAGAGATAGAACAGCGGGATGGTGAAGATGAGCGAGAGGGCGAGACGCTTTTTCATGTCGCTGTACGCCTTCTGTGCGGCGCTGGCGCCGCCGGTCTCGGCAGTCTGCGCGGCGGGGGCGCTGCCGGGCTTTGCATGCAGAGACGCACCGTAGCCCGCCTTTTCGACCGCGGCGATGATCTGCGCGGACGAAAGCTGGGATTCGTCGTATTCGACGACCATGCTGTTTTTCAGCAGGTTGACCGCGACCTGCTGCGCGCCGGGCTGCTTGGCGACGGCCTTTTCCACGCGGCTGGAGCAGGCGGCGCAGCTCATGCCGGTCACGTCATAGGTTTCCTTTTTCAATTTGATTCCTCCTTCGGGGCAAATACAATACCCGTGTGGGGTATTTTTCATTTGCCGACAGTATAGGTCGGAAATTGGCGGATTGTCAAGACCTCTTTTCGAGAAATTTCCGTTTGGGCGAAAGTTGCGGCGTTTCGGTCGGGAAAACTTACCGCCGCCGCGCCGCTGGACAGCTTACATCCCTTATGGTAAACTGACGGCATGAGTTTTATGATAAGCAGGTGAAAAATGAAGCAAAAACATATCTTGAAATGGCTGGGCATCGCGCTGGGCGTGTACCTTTTATATGGGGTGCTGACAGCCATTCTCGTCCCGCTGCCGCAAAAAGAGGCGACAGGGAAGCTGTGGAGCCAGTATGAAGCCCGATTGAGTACGGACGCATCGCGGGAGCGCGTGAGGAGCATCGAGGATACGGACAGTGCGCTGCTCTGGCGCTTGCAGCTCATCGAGAGTGCGGAAAGGGAGGTCATCTTCTCGACCTTTGACCTGCGCGCGGACGGCAGCGGACAGGATTTGATGGCCGCGCTCTATGGCGCGGCGCAGCGCGGCGTGCGGGTGCGCATCATCGTCGACGGGCTGAACGGTTTTCTGCATCTGCAAAACAGCGGCGTTCTCCGTGCCCTCGCGGCGGAGGAGAATGTGGAGGTGCGCTTTTATGATCCCATCGACCTGCTGCGCCCGTGGAAGCTCAACTACCGTCTGCACGACAAGTATCTGATCGCTGACGGGAGCAAATACATCCTCGGCGGAAGAAATTCGAACGATCTCTTCCTCGGCTCATATCAGGAGAACCAGAACATCGACCGCGACGTGCTCGTCGTGTCGGACGGGGGAGAGGGCAGCTCGGTCTCCCAGCTTTTGACGTATTTTGAAAGCGTCTGGTCGCAGCCGGAGAATAAAACCATCACAGGCAAGACGTCCTCGCAGACCGACGCGCTGCAGGAGCGCTACGCGGCGCTATGCGCGGTGCATGGAAAAGAGCTTGCCGCCGTCGACTGGGAGGTGGAGACCGCGGCGGTCACGCATGTGAGCCTTCTCAGCGGCTCGCCGCGCGCGGAGGCGAAAGCGCCTGAGCTGTGGGACGCGCTTGTCCGCCTGATGGCGCAGGGCGATGACGTCCTGCTGCAAACGCCGTACATCATCTGCAACGACAAAATGTATAACGATTTGGAAGCACTTGCCGAGACGCGGCAGCTGCGCGTGCTGACGAATGCCGTTGAAAACGGCGCGAACCCGAGCGGCTGCTCGGACTACTTACGCGAAAAGCAAAATATTTTATCGCGCGGCGTCGACGTGTACGAGGTCGTCTGCGGCCAGTCGCTGCATACGAAGACAATTTTAATCGGAAACGATTTGAGCGTCGTCGGTTCATTCAACGCCGACATGCGCAGCGCATATCTCGACACAGAGCTGATGCTCGTCATCGAGAGCGAGGAGGTCAATGCCGCGCTGCGGCAGGAGAGCGTACAGTACATCGACCAGAGCCGCCTCGCCCTGCACGACGGCGGCACGGAACACGGCGCGCGGTTTGAAGAAATGACGCTGCCTTGGGCAAAACGCGCGCTGTATACGATTCTGAGCGTTGTCCAGCGCCCGATCCGCCACCTGCTGTAACGAAAAGTGCGGCATAGCGGAAAATGAGGGAAAGGAATACGGATTTTGCCCGTATTTCCGTTTTTTCACCTTGCAAAAGACGTTCGGGTTTGCTATGATAAAAAATACGTATGGATACGTTCCGCTTTTTGTGGAGACAGAGGATAAGAAAGGAAGATCGTTATGATTTACACGACCGAAGTGCAGCATATGTGCCCCGTTGCGAAGGGCGCATATCACGGTCCGGCCCCGATCCCCGAAGAGGGCAAGTGGGTCCAGGCCAAGCAGATCGCCGATATTTCCGGCTTCACCCACGGCATCGGCTGGTGCGCGCCCCAGCAGGGCGCCTGCAAGCTGACGCTCAACGTCAAGGAGGGCGTCATTCAGGAGGCTCTGATCGAGACCATCGGCTGCTCGGGCATGACCCATTCTGCTGCCATGGCTTCCGAGATCCTGATCGGCAAGACCATTCTCGAAGCGCTGAACACCGACCTTGTTTGCGACGCCATCAACACCGCCATGCGCGAGCTGTTCCTGCAGATCGTCTACGGCCGCACCCAGTCCGCCTTCTCTGAGGACGGCCTTGCTGTCGGTGCGTCCCTCGAGGACCTCGGCAAGGGCCTTCGCTCCCAGGTCGGCACGATGTTCGCCACCGCCGAAAAGGGCCCCCGTTACCTCGAGATGGCCGAGGGCTACTGCTCCCGCGTCGCGCTCAACAAGGAAAACGAGATCGTCGGCTACGAGTTTATCAACCTCGGCAAGATGATGGACTTCATCAAAAAGGGTATCGATGCGAACGAAGCGCTCGAAAAGGCCAAGGGTCACTATGGTCAGTGGGACAACGCTGCCAAGTACATCGACCCGCGTCAGGAATAAGGAAGGGAGGACGAAACAATGGCTTTATTTGAAAACTACGAGAGAAGAATCGACAAGATCAACGGCGTCCTCGCTCAGTACGGTATCTCTTCCGTCGAAGAGTGCCGCGAGATCTGCAAGGCCAAGGGCTTTGACCCGTATGAGATCGTCAAGGGCATCCAGCCCATCTGCTTTGAAAACGCCTGCTGGGCGTACACCGTCGGCGCGGCCATCGCCATCAAGTCCGGCGTGAAGTCCGCGGCCGAAGCCGCCAAGATGATCGGCGTGGGTCTTCAGTCCTTCTGCATCGACGGCTCCGTCGCCGAGGACCGCAAGGTCGGTCTGGGCCACGGCAATCTCGGTGCGATGCTGCTGTCCGACGAGTCGAAGTGCTTTGCCTTCCTCGCCGGTCACGAGTCCTTCGCCGCCGCTGAGGGCGCGATCGGCATCGTCCGCAACGCCAACAAGGCCCGCAAGGAGCCCCTGCGCGTCATCCTGAACGGTCTCGGCAAGGACGCCGCTCAGATCATCTCCCGCATCAACGGCTTCACCTATGTTCAGACCCAGTTCGACTACTTCACCGGCAAGCTGAACATCGTGCGCGAGATCCGCTACAGCGAGACCGAGCGCGCCGACGTCCGCTGCTACGGCGCTGACGACGTCCGCGAGGGCGTGGCCATCATGCATTCCGAGGGCGTGGACGTCTCCATCACCGGTAACTCCACCAACCCGACCCGCTTCCAGCACCCCGTCGCCGGCACCTACAAGAAAGAGTGCATCGAGCAGGGCAAGAAGTATTTCTCCGTCGCCTCCGGCGGCGGCACGGGCCGTACCCTGCACCCGGACAACATGGCCGCCGGTCCCGCCTCCTACGGCATGACCGATACCATGGGCCGCATGCATTCCGACGCACAGTTCGCCGGCTCCTCCTCCGTGCCCGCGCACGTTGAGATGATGGGCTTCCTGGGCATGGGCAACAACCCGATGGTCGGCGCCACCGTCGCCGTGGCCGTCGCCGTTGCGGAGAGTCTGAAGTAAGAAAAACTTACCGAAAGCTGACAAAAAGGCAACAATTCCACAAAACACAAAGCACCCGCTTCCATGAGGAAACGGGTGCTTTTGCATTTTTGTCAACATTTTGCCAACCTCTGCTCAAAGTCGGCACTAAAATGATGCAGTGGGCGATGTCACTTTTCGAGTGCGTCTTCTATATGAGAACTCAAATCGCGGCCTGCTGTGAAGACATTCCAGATGTAGACGGTTTGTGCAGTTTTATCTGTGGAGTAAATCACAACATCCTGCCGTGTGATGAACAGGCGGACACCTTTGCTGTGCCATGGCTCTTCGTTGTAAAGCGGATACTTCTCCGGCATAAAAGAAAGATCGTGCCAGATCGCATCCTTCAAGCGAGCGTACCAGCGTTCGGCAATGGTACGGTTGTGAAGGACGCTGGTGATGTATTGAAACTTTTCAGCGATATCGTTGGCGGCAGCATTTGTGTATACGATATTGTATTTGTCCATGTTCGCTTATAGTCCCGCGATTTTTGCGTCAAGCGCATCCTGAGAGAGGGTACGGCCAGAGGCAATATCCGCTGCACTCTTGCGGAGTTTGGCGTTGATCTCATCCTGACTCAGTTCATCCCAGGTTTTTAAGGACGGGGTAAAGGGCATACCGCCTTCACGAAGACTTTGCTGCGCAAAGATGCGGACGGCCTCTGCAAAGGAGGTACCGAGACTGCGATAGAGACTCTCTACCTCGGATTTCAGTTCGCTGTTCATACGGATTTGAAACGTTGCATCCATTGCCATAAAAATCAACTCCTTGTGTTACGATTGTACTACAAATGAAAAAGGAATGTCAATAGCAGTATCTGCCGAACGGCAGAGAAACAATGCAGATGAAGGGGAAAATCTTAATTATTTTTCAGCAATACCTAAAACAGCTCCAATAGCTGTGCATTTTCGGTGGACATCTTATTTGTGAGATGCTGATAGATCTGCATTGTGACCTGAATGTTCTTGTGACCGAGGCGGTATTGCACATATTTGGGCGAAGCACCCTTTTCGGCAAGCATGGTGGCGTGGGTGTGACGAAGACTGTGGTAATCAAACTTGTCAAACCCAAGCTCTGTGCGGGCGATATGACTGACATACGATCTTAGGCTGTACCATTTTCGGCAAGAGCGTCGGCGGAATGGAGCTAACACAATTTATCCGCGGCTTGCAAGTGGTACTGCTCGAAAAGTACGACTGGGCACGAGAGCAGAAAGAGCGCAGCATTCAGCGGCTATTCGCTGCCGTCCGGACTTCAATGAAGTACAGTCGCATCAGTGATGACCAACTAATGATGCTTGACAATTTCGGACTGGCGGGGGATGACGCTTTTTCTGCCAAGCTGCTCCGCGCGGAAGACCTGTATCGCTCCTGCGATTTTGAGATCTACGACGGCTTTGTAAACGCGCTTCCCTATGAAGAACAAAGAAAGGTCAAAGAAAAGCAAGGAGAATTTTCGAAAGACTTGCGGCGGGACCTGTCAGATCCGAAGGGCACGTTTGATTCAGAATATCTTACTTCTGCCCATCAGAGCCTTTCCGGTGCAAAGAGATCTAACCCGTTCGAAAAGACCATTTTCTGTTACCTCTGCATTCGCCTCGATAGAAATGTGGAATACAGGTTAGAAAAGGAAAGCCTTGCAAGATGCGACCCTGAAGGAGCGCAGGAAGTTGAGAATTTCCTGCACTGTTTTCGGAACTGTCGTATGAACGAGGTATACCATGCTGTTCGGCTCGGGAAAAAGCTGGATCCTGCGTGGTATGATTGGCAAGACGACCTTGGCCTTACGGTTCTGCACTATGCGATCTTGCTGAAAAAGGAAGAGCTCGTCACGGATCTGCTGGACAAGCGGGAATGGTTTTCGCAGACGTCTATGATTGACAGCCGTGCAATGGACTATGGTATTCAAACCTATCAGACAAATGTGATGCGCGAGAATATTGACGCAGCGTTGTCCCTAACGAAGGGGGAAAATGCTGCGCGCGCTAGGCTGCTATGAGCAGGTCATGGGCGAACCGGGTAAGTGCCTTGCTATTGGCGGCGGGACATATGCGCGCTTTCTGAAAAATGGCGTGGCGTTTGGCGCTTTCCAATTAGGTGTAGATTATCACATACACGGTGCAAATGAGTACCTTGTGGTAGATGAGATCGTGCGAAGCGCGGAGCTGCTTGCGCTGACCATTGTTGCACTTTGCGGCGAACACGCTGAGCCGATGTAAAATGCGGTTATTATTTGTGCTGTGTTTTTTGACAGACGAATCGGATTTTTGCAAAAATGCCCAAAGATGTCAATAGAATCCGTTCGCCTGCGCAAGAATTTTATGGCGTGCGGACAGAAAAGACTTTTTCGTGCTGCGAGACGGCGACAGACGGCAGATCTCATGGCGATAATGACGAATTTCTGTCATTGGAGTGTTTTTCGTAGAAATACATCTGTCCGCTCCTTGCAATTTCCTGCACATAAAGATATAATAAAGGCCGTTAGTGAAAGCGCCTTTGCGGCCTGAGCAGAGAGAAGAGGATCGTAAGAGCGTTAGATTTTGAAAAGAAAGAAGATGCCCCTATGAATCCCTTTATGAAGACCCTTAAAGAAATTGCCGCCGCGTATAACGGCGTCAGCCTGATTTTGCGCATCGCGATCGGCCTTGTCGTCGGCGTGATCCTGGCGCTGGTCTGTCCCGGCGCGACGTGGTTAAAGGAGCTTGGCAACCTGTTTGTCGGCGCGCTCAAGGGCATTGCCCCCGTGCTGGTGTTCGTCATCGTGGCGAGCGCGCTGGCGCAGGGCTCGTCCAAGCTCGACCGCCGCTTCGGCACGGTCGTGTGGCTCTACATGCTTACGACGTTCGTCGCCGCGGCGCTGAGCGTTGTGACCAGCATGCTCTTCCCGCAGATGCTCCTGTTGGCCGAGGCCGCTGAGGCCGAGGTCATCCCGCAGGGCCTTGGCGAGGTCATGCACACGCTGCTGTCCAACATCGTCTCGAACCCCATCTCCGCCATTATGAACGGCAACTACATCGGCATTCTGATGTGGGGCTGCCTCTTCGGCGTGGCGATGAAGAAGCTCGGTGCGGACTCGACGAAGGTCTTCCTCAGCAACACGGCGGACGCGGTGTCCGCCATCGTGCGCTGGGTCATCAATTTGGCACCGTTCGGCATCATGGGCCTTGTGTTCACGAACGTTGTGAGCAACGGCCTTGCGATCTTCACCCAGTACGGCAAGCTCCTGCTGCTTTTGGTCGGCACGATGCTCTTCATGGCGTTTGTCATCAACCCCATCATCATCTTCATCTATCTGCGCTGCAATCCCTATCCGCTGGTGTTCCGCTGCCTGCGTGAAAGCGGCCTGACGGCGTTCTTCACCCGCTCTTCCGCGGCGAATATCCCCGTGAACATGGCAATGTGCGAAAAGCTCGGCTTGGACAAGGACTTCTACTCCGTCTCTATCCCCCTCGGCGCGACGATCAACATGGACGGCGCGGCCATCACCATCACCATCATGACGCTGGCCGCGGCCAATACGCTGGGTATGCAGGTCTCGCTGCCTGCGGCGATTTTGCTCTCGATCATGTCGGCCCTCGGCGCGTGCGGCGCTTCCGGCGTGGCGGGCGGCTCGCTGCTGCTCATCCCGATGGCGTGCTCGCTGTTCGGCATCTCGAACGACATCGCGATGCAGGTCGTCGGCGTCGGCTTCATCATCGGCGTCATTCAGGACTCCGTCGAGACCGCCATCAACTCCTCGTCCGATGCGCTGTTCACCGCCGTTGCGGAGTTCAAGCAGTGGCGCAAAGCCGGCAAGGAGATCAAGTTCTAAAGCAGATCGCTAAAATCACTGCAGAGCCTCACGGGCAAAACCCGCGAGGCTCTGCTTTTCCTGTCGCCCTTCGTCAAATCCACAAGAAACCCTGCCGGATTTTTGAACAAATCCGGCATTTTTCTTGACTTCCCCGCTGCAATACTTTAAAATGAAGCCGCTGTGCACGGGCAAAGCGCAGCGAAAACGAGAATCAGACCCGACATCTGCGCGGTGCGCGCCGCACAGATGTTTTTCACGTCTGGATAGGAGAACGCATGAAAACGAAAAACACGAAAAGCTTTGCCAGCCGCTGGGGCTTTATCCTGGCGTCCGTCGGCTCGGCCGTCGGCATGGCCAACGTCTGGGGCTTTCCGAACAAGATGGGCAGCAACGGCGGCGGGGCCTTCCTGCTGATCTACCTGCTGTTTGTGGTCATCTTCAGCACCGTCGGCCTGCCGACAGAGTTCGCCATGGGCCGCCGCGCCGGCACCGGCACGCTCGGCGCCTATGAAAACGCATGGGCCACGCGCGGCAAGACCGCCGGAAAGGTCGGCGGCCTGCTCGGCT
>ENA-ORSI01001565-ORSI01001565.1-human-gut-metagenome-genome-assembly--contig:-NODE-1565-length-19174-cov-3.581254_pt1 | contig 19174 bp, 14 predicted proteins | sample MGYA00242187_ERZ509154 | MGnify/ENA primary metagenome ERZ509154 (study PRJEB26280, sample SAMEA2338627) | human gut metagenome | biome: human gut; feature: human-associated habitat; material: faeces...
GCAGCAGCTGCTTCGACGTGACCGTGGTCAACGGATACAACCTCGTGCCCGAACCACCGGCAAGAATAATGCCCTTCATGTGGATTCCCCTTCTCTATTGCGTATTGTCAAATGCCGGGCGACCCCGCGAAGAGAGCCGCCCAAGCATGGTCCGCTACTTGTTCAGTTCCTTGGTAACGTATGCCTTGAGGGACTCCTCCCAATCGGGCACTTTCAACCCGGTCGCCTCGATCTTCGTCAGATCCAACGCGGAATACGTCGGACGCGGGCTCACCGGGTTCTTCGCGTTCGCGAAATACTCCGCAGTGCTGATAGGCTCGACCTTCTCGCCGTTCCCGTTCGCCAGATCGAACACCCCACGTGCGATATCCGCCCAGGACCTCACCGCGCCCGACCCGGTCAGATCATACGTGCCATACGCGGCGTCCGAACCGAGCAGGTGGAAGATCGCCTCGGCCATATCCCTGGTGAACGTGAGCCGCCCGTACTGGTCATCCACCACCGTCACCTTCGGTAGCTCGCCCTTCGCGACCCGGCCGGACAAGCCCATCATGGTCTTCACGAAGTTATGGCCCTCGCCGATCACCCAACTCGAACGCAGGATGTAATGACGCGGCGCGTTCGCGACCGCGATGTCACCCGCGGCCTTCGACTGCCCGTACACGCCCAACGGAGCGAACGATTCGGTCTCGTCGTGCAGCTCGCGCGTCCCGTCGAACACGTAATCCGAGCTCACGTGCACCAACGTGATGTTATGCTCACGGGCCACACGCGCCAACAACGCCGGCCCCTGCGCGTTCGCCTTCCACGCCAAGGCACGACCCTCCGGGGTCTCCGCCCTGTCCACGGCCGTGTACGCGCCCGCGTTGATGATCGTGCCATACAGGCTCCAGTCGAATTGGTCGTACTGGGCCGGATCGGAGAAGTCGAACGTGTCGATGTCGTTGAACTCGAACCCCTCCAGACCATGGCTCTCCACGTAGTCGCGGATCGCGTGGCCCAGCTGGCCGTTGCAGCCCGTCACCATCGTACGACGCGGCGCCATGGGCTTCGCATCCCTGAGCATCGGATGATGCAAATCCGCCTCGGACCGCTCGGACTCCTCCAACGGGATCGGCCACTGGATGTGCAGGTCCGGGTCGGCGAGGTTCACGAACGTGTACGTCCTCTTCTGCTCCAGACTCCAGTGCGCGTTCACCAAGTACGTGTACACGGTACCGTCCTCCAACGCCTGGAAGCTGTTGCCCACGCCACGCGGCACGTAGATCGCCTTGCTCGGATCCAACACGGTCGTATACACCTGGCCGAACGAGTCGCCCGGACGCAGGTCCACCCACGCGCCGAACACGCTACCGGCAGCGATGCTGATGTACTTGTCCCACGGCTCCGCGTGGATGCCACGCGTCACACCCTTCTTCGCGTTGAAGCTGATGTTGTTCTGCACCGGACCGAAATCAGGCAACCCCAACGCGGTCTGCTTCGCACGCTGCCAATTCTCCTTGAACCAGCCACGGTTATCGCCATGCACCGGCAGATCGAACACAATCAGGCCGGGAATGTTCGTCTCCACGGCCCTCAAATCCTTCTCGAAATCCATCACTCACTCCATCCTCAAAAAACATCAAAACACAGGCGGAAACCGGCACGCCCGGACCCGCGTCCCCCACGCGGACGGACAAGGAAAGGGAGCATGATCCGATTCCCCCGCCCGTCCACGCGGTCCGGGCCTCACTGGCCCTGCCGCTTGTAACGCTCCTCGGTCGCAGCCTTGGCCGGCTCCCACCAGGCACGGTTCTCGGTATACCATTCGATCGTCTGCGCGAGACCAGACTCGAAGTCCGTATGCTTCGGCGTCCAGCCCAATTCGGTGCGCAGTTTGGTCGAGTCGATCGCGTAGCGGCGGTCATGGCCCGGACGGTCCTTGACCCAGTCGAACGCGTCCTCCGCCTGACCCATCATCTTGAGGATCATGCGAAGCACGGTGATGTTATTCTGTTCGCCGTCCGCGCCGATCAGATACGTCTCACCGATACGGCCCTTCGTCAGGATCGTCCACACGCCCGAGCTGTGGTCCTCGGTGTGGATCCAGTCGCGCACGTTCAGGCCCTGCCCGTACAGCTTCGGACGCTGACCGTCCAGGATGTTCGTGATCTGACGCGGGATGAACTTCTCCACATGCTGGTACGGGCCATAATTGTTCGAGCAGTTCGAGATCGTGGCGCGAATCCCGTACGTGCGCGTCCAGGCGCGCACCAGCATGTCCGAAGACGCCTTCGTCGAACTGTACGGGCTGGACGGATGATACGGCGTATGCTCCGTGAACCTGGCCGGATCATCCAACGCGAGATCCCCGTACACCTCGTCCGTGCTCACATGATGGTAACGGATCCCATACTTCCTGACCACCTCCAACAGACGGAACGTGCCCTCCACATTCGTCCTGAGGAACGGTTCCGGATCCGCGATGGAATTGTCGTTGTGCGACTCGGCCGCGTAATGCACGATCGCGTCATGCCCCGGCACGATTTTGTCGAGCAGGTCCGCGTCGCAGATGTCGCCCACCACGAGCTCCACACGGTCCTCGGGCAGGCCCGCGATGTTCTCTGGATTGCCCGCGTACGTGAGCTTGTCCAAAACGGTGACATGCACGTCCGGGTGGTTCTCCACCACGTAATGCACGAAATTCGACCCGATGAAACCACAGCCACCGGTCACGATAATGTTCTTAGGAGTAAACGTCTCTTCAACCACACCCCCGATTTTACGACACAACATCTATTCGCATTACGCATGATGTTATATGCAAACTTTCCTGAAAGAGAAAACGTTTTATGTATATATTTCATACAACCTTTATCCAATAGCCCCGAACTCACGTTTGCATCCACTGAAAATTTTTGCAAACCCCTTTTCAATACTCCCTCACACCACAACTTGCAATCGTTACGCATTCCGCATCCACAAATTGCCATTCAATCGGGGGCTACCCCTGCAAAAACAACGGCAAGTTTTTGCAAAAATCATTGTTATTGCAGCAACGATTTTCATTGACATTCTGCCATTTTCCACTCTTTAGCACTCCGCAAAAGGTATAGAATATACAGCATACGTTCGCAATAGAGCAAACGTTATCAGAGAAGATAAACCCCCGTCATAAGGGGCCGTCAGTAAGGAACAAAGGAGTCATGAAACATCGGAAACCCGCACCGGCCTGGCATAGGCTGGGGCTGAAGATTAGCAAGAAGGTGGTGGTCGGCATCACCGCTGCGGCGACCGCCTTCGGCGGACTGGCAATCGCCAGCACCGCAGCACAGGCCAGCACCGATCGCGACAGCTACGCCGACACCGTTGAAAACACCACGTTCGAACAGGCGCGCAAGCATTACGGACTGGCGCAGCAAATGAGCGAGGGCGCCACCCTGCATGCATGGGAGTGGAGCTTCAAAACCATTGAGGAAAACATCCCCGCTATTGCCGAAGCCGGTTACACCTCCGTGCAGACCGAGCCGATTTCCGCTATTCATAACGGCGGCAAGGGCATGATCTTCACCGAGAACTGGTACTACGTGTATCAGCCGACCGACACCACCATCGGCAACTGGGTGATGGGTACCGAAGATGATCTGAAGAGCCTGTGCAACACGGCTCACAAGTACGGCGTGCGTATCATCGTCGATGTGGTAGCCAACCATATGACCGCGACTTGGGGCGCCATCGCCGATCGTTGGAAGAAGTCCGAGTACTACCACCACGACTGCAATGACGGTGATGTGCAGGATTGGAACAACCGCTATCAGGTGACCCACTGCAAGCTGCTCGGCCTGTATGACATCAACACTGAGAACACCAAAACCGCCAACATGATGCACGATTTCCTCGTGCAAGCGGTCAACGACGGTGTGGACGGGTTCCGTTTCGATGCGGCCAAGCACATCGAACTGCCGGACGAGTATAACGGCTCCCAGTATTGGAACATCATTCTTAACAATGGCGCGCAGTTCCAATACGGCGAAGTGTTGCAGGATTCCATCTCCCGCGATAGCGACTATGCAAAGCTGTTCTCCAGCCACAGCAAGAACGGCGGCGGCGTCACCGCATCCTCCTACGGCAGCAAGCTGCGCGGAGCCCTGAATTCGAAGAACCTGAACGCCGGCACCCTGTCCGATTGGAGCAACTCCGCCAGCCCGAGCAATCTTGTCTCTTGGGTGGAATCGCATGATAACTATTCCAATAGCGATAGGGAATCCACCGGCATGAGCGAGTGGCAGATGACCATGGGCTGGGGCGTCATCGGTTCCCGCTCCCAGACCATGCCGCTGTACTTCGACCGCCCGGTCGGTTCCGGCGGCAGCCAGCCACAGTTCTCCGAGGAGAGCAAACTCGGCGATGCCGGTGCGGATTCTTGGAAGGATGCGCAGGTTGTGGCGGTGAACCACTTCCGCAATACTATGAACAACAACAAGGCTTCGGAGTATCTGCGCAACTGCGGCGCGAATTCCTGCCTCATGGTGGAACGCTACATCAAGGACGGCAACTTCAAGAACGACGGCGTGACCATCACCAACATGGGTGATACGCAAGAGCTGTCCGGCACTGCCACCAACCTTGACGACGGCACCTACAAGGACCAGGTCTCCGGCGGTACCATCACCGTTTCCGGCGGCAAGATCACTTCCGGCTCCGCTCCCGGCGGCAAGATCAGTGTGTTCTTCACCGACAATTCCGGTTCGGTCTCCGCAACCCCGGGCGACAGCTCGTTCAAGACGGACACCACTACCGTTACCCTGAATGCGAACAACGTCACCGATGCCACCTACACCACTTCGGAGGGCAAGTCCGGCTCGTATCAGGATGGCGACACCATCACCATCGGCGCCTCCACGGCAATCGGTGACACCATCACCGTGAAGCTGCAGGGCAAGGATGCGGATGGCCAAACGGTCTCCGCAACATACAAGTACACGAAGAAGGATCCGGCCGCCACCAGCACGGCTTATGCGAAGAAGCCGAGTGCGTGGAGCAACCTGTACGCCTATGTGTATGTAGACGATTCGAGCGCCACCACTTTGAAGGAAAATGCGAAGTGGCCGGGCGAGCCGATGACACAGGTCGCTTCGGGAGACACTTGCGGCAAGGATGACGAGTACAAGTATGAGATTCCCGACGATCTCGAGGGAAGCAATACTCGCATCATCTTCAACGATGGCAATGCCACGAATACCCAGAAGTACCCTGCCGACACCACCGAAGGCGTAGATGCCGCTGGCCTCAAGATCGACGGCAATTACGCTTGGGACGGCAACACTTCGTCCGGCACCTGGGAGGCCCGCAATTGCGTGGTCATCCCGACCAAGTCCGTGAAGATTGATCAGGGCGACTACTCCGTGGATCTGTCCAATGGCGTGACCACGAAGCAGTTGACAGCCACGACCGATCCGAAGGGCGCGTCCGTGAGCTGGAGCTCGTCCAACAAGGACGTGGCGACCGTCAGCCCGAAGGGCGTGGTCACCCCGAAGAAGGCCGGCAAGGCCACGATCACCGCGAAGTCCGGGACCAAGACCTCGTCGATCACCGTGACCGTGACCGGTGAGCTTCCGCCGGACCCGGTCGCGAAGAACACCGTCTACGCTTCGAAGCCCTCGGGCTGGGGCAAGATCTACGCGTACGTGTACACGGGCGACGGCGCTACCGCGGCGAACAACGCGGCCTGGCCGGGCGTGGAGATGACCGCCCCGAGCGCGACCGACGGCTGCCAGCAGACCGACCTGTACAAGTACGTGGTCCCGGACGACCTCGCCAAGGGCGCGAAGGTGATCTTCAACGACGGAGGCAGCCAGCAGTATCCGGGATCCCGCCAGCCGGGCCTGGACTACAACGGCGGCATCGTGAAGTGGGACGGCTCCTCCGCGGCCCTGGGCGCGGTCGAGTGCGAGACCACCGTCCCGGTCACGTCCGTGTCGGTCTCTGGTGATGGCGTGAGCGGCGGCAAGCTCTCGCTGAAGTCCGGGGCGAGCGCGCAGCTGACCGCGACGGTCAAGCCCGACAACGCGACGGACCGCAAGGTCACGTGGACGAGCTCGGACTCGAGCGTCGCGAACGTGATGGGCACGGGCGTGGTCACCGCCGGCTCGAAGGCCGGCAAGGCCACGGTCACCGCGACCGCGGGCGGCAAGAGCGCGAGCGTCACGGTGACGGTCACGGACGTGCCGAAGCAGCCGATGACGGTGTGGTACAAGCCGGCGTCGTCGTGGAAGACCGCGAAGGTGCATTACAAGGCGAACGGCAAGTGGACGGGCTCGGCCCAGCAGATGACCCTGTACAGGGATGGCTGGTACAAGTACACGATCCCGGACACCGCCGGCGGGCAGGTGCGCATGGCGTTCACGAATGGTTCCGCGTGGGACAACAATTCCGGCAAGGACTACTTCGCGTCCGGATCGGTCGTTTCGGTGTCCGGCGGGAAGATGTCCTCCAAGGCCCCGTCGTTCGGCACGCCGATGACGGTGTGGTACAAGCCGGCGTCGTCGTGGAAGACCGCGAAGGTGCATTACAAGGCGAACGGCAAGTGGACGGGCTCGGCCCAGCAGATGACCCTGTACAGGGATGGCTGGTACAAGTACACGATCCCGGACACCGCCGGCGGGCAGGTGCGCATGGCGTTCACGAATGGTTCCGCGTGGGACAACAATTCCGGCAAGGACTACATGGTGTCTGGCGACAGTGCCGCTGTGGCCGGAGGTCAGTCCGTTCCGGACGTCACACCAAACTGCACCATAACCAACAAATAACTGAAAATTTAAAATACTTGGGTTTAACTCTTTTGCGAGTAGTTAAACCCAAGTATTTTTTCATCTTTTAATTTACATCAGGTAGTGTTTTTGGATTTTATTAATCATTCTCTCTAATGTAAATTCTGATTGATAACTTCTGAGAATTGATTTTTCGGATGGTGGGCTTGAAAGCATGACCTCAGTTTTTTCGGCACCTTCAGAATCATCTCCTACAGCAAAAAGAGAACCATTGACACCGTCTTGTACAATTTCATTATTCCCAGTCGTGTCCGTTGCAACAATCGGAACGCCAGATCGCAATGCTTCGATAAGAGAATACGGCAAACCTTCATATAATGAAGTAAGAAGATAAACATCAAAGGCACGTACGATGGCATCAGCATCGTTCCTGTATCCTATGAGATGCACTCGATCAGAAAGATTATGCTTTCGAATATATTCTTTCGACTGCTCGAGAAGAGGGCCATCACCTATATATACGAAGTCGACATCTGATATTTTAGACGTAACGCGCTTCGCAATTTTCAAAAAAGTGGCAGGATCTTTCTGTGGTGCCATTCTTGCAGATACGCCAACAATTTTAGTATGAGCAGAGAAACCAAGCTTCTCCTTATAAATCATTTTATTCATTAATGGAATCGGAGGCAGTCCATTATGAATAACAGCAAATTTATCAGCTGCATCTAGTCCAGCTTGAATGGCCGCTTTCTTTTCCCCCAATGACACATTGAAAGTACACGTTGTTGCATGATGACTTAGCCATTTCTCCAACTCAATGAATATCTCTTTTTTAATCTTTGAGAACTCATCTGCCTGAAATGAATACGCATGTGGAGTATAGAAAATTTTAGGCACATGCGAATTCATAGCAGCTAAACGTCCAAGGACTCCTGCTTTGGAACTGTGGCAATGGACAATGTCCGGTTTAAACTTCCTAATCAAATGGCTAATTTCTAAATATGCATTTATATCCTTGAAAGGATTGATTTCTCGACATAGATAATTCGAGGGAACTAATGTAACAGCATCATTAATCCGAGACAACCGCGAAAGGTAATAAGCGTCAGCACGTTCTTTACCGTACATGAGTGTTATATCAAATTGATTTGGATCAAGGCCAGACACCAAATCAAGTACGTGGCGTCCGCACCCGCCGGACGCTTCTTGAATCATCAATATTTTCTTCAATATACACCCTTTAAACACTAACGCGCTTTAGTAAAACGATACAATCGGTACACTGCATGGAATAGAAGAGGAAAATATGCCAACAAAATAAATTGTAATTTCTGGGAAAAGCTGATTTTCAAAATTTGATCAGAAACACCATCAACAATATATTTCCAGTTATTTCGAATTATCTCTCTTGTCGATTTTCTGTAGTTCTTATATTTTTCCGAATCCCGACTCCTTAAAGATGCCTCATATACACGCATATAGCTCAAAAAATTAACAAAAAGCATATAAGGCGCAGCCTTAGGATACTGCGCTCTCACCCCATAATATTTATTATAAAAATATTTCGGAGTCTCTACATCCACAATCTCAGAATTTTTTGATCGACTACCTTCAAGATGGCGATAGTAATAACATGGAGTCGAATCAAAAACAAATTTCTTTGATTTAACAAATACGGCATATGTAACAGCCATATCTTCAACATAAAAATTAGGAGGAAAAGAAACATCATCAAAAAGCTCGCGACGATATAACTTATCCCAAACGCTCCGACCCATATATTTAATGGCATTTATATATATAAGACCTTCTTCAGTATTACCAGCCAAATAAAAATAATCTTTTAATCTCGCAATTCTTTGATTGCCAGTACAATCAATGATTCCCCCAGCTGAAATATCTGCATCCTCTTTCAACATGTTATCGTACAGTATTGCATACATTTCCGGAGCAAGCCAATCATCCGCATCAACAAAACCAATTAACTCACCGCGAGCAGCTCTCAATCCAGCATTACGAGCCTCCGCGACACCTCCATTGTCTTTGTGAATAACAATGATGCGATCATCGTTTGCAGCATATTCATCACAAATCTGTGGACACATATCTGGAGATGCATCATCAACAAGAATGATTTCAAGATTTCTATAGGTCTGTTTGAGGATACTTTCCACACAAACCGAAAGATACTTCTCCGCCTTATATATTGGAACAATAACTGAAATAAGCGGCTGATTACTCATACTCATCTTTGTCTATCAACGTTTTCTACTATTAAATTGAAGATAAAAGCTCAGTCCACTGGTGTAAAACATTTTCTGGCAAGAACTTTTGTGTTCCATCGAGCGCATGTTCGGAAAAGGCTTTCCTCAAATTGGAATCAGAAATCAATTTCTCAACCTTGACCGACATTGCAGAAACATTAAAATCCTTGACAAGAAAGCCATTAACTCCATCAAGTATCATTTCAGATGGACCTGTTTCACAATCAAAACTGACGATCGGCAGACCATGAGCTTTTGCTTCCAGCAAAACCATCGGCAGTCCCTCATATCTTGATGTCATGACATACAAAGAGGCTTCATCATAATAGTCATTTATATTGGACACTTTGCCAGGTAAACTCATCTGTCCAGTCAAACCATCGAATTCAATTAAATTCTCTAATCTAGCACGATCTTCACCTTCACCCAAAATAATCCATTTCCAGTCAGGATGCTTAGGAAGTACTTCTTTTGCTACTTGAATTAGAAGGTCGAATCCTTTCTGCTCAGTAAGTCTACCAGCACTAAGAATTATTTTCTTTCCCCGAGTATCACTTTTATTGTATTCACATACAAGAGGATTAGGAATTGAAACAACTGGGCATCTAAGAACCTTCAAGCCATTTTCATACATCTGCTTATCAGCGTCAGTCAAAGTAACTATCGCATCAGCAGCAATACCAGCCCATCTACGTGATATTTTCCTGTAGGGTACAGTTGGATTCTGATGAAAATTAAAATGCTCCCAAGAAATAACCTTAATAGAATCAAATAATTTAGCAGAAAGAGCATACAAATCCAATATACCATCCACATCAATAATTACATCAGCCCGATTAGCTTTAAGTGCTTTGCGTAAGCGACAACAAATGCCAGGAAAACTTGATAGCCCATGAACATTTTCTTCGAAAAGCTGCGCATGCTTAATCGTTTTAGATAAATGAAAATAAGTATCGCTATCGTGTTCATGCAAGCTAAGAAAGAAAACACGGAAAAGCCCAGTATCTTCAAGCATGTTAGCAATCATTATCGATACACGCTCAGTTCCACCAGTATTCGTTATATCATTTATAAAAAAACATATATTTTTCATAACAGTATATTATTTTTCTATTGATTTGAGATAAAATGCTTGAAGTTTCTTTGCTTCGTCTTCAATGTCAAAATGCTTCGATTTCAATAAAGACCGATTACTTGAACGCTTTTCAACATTAAAGTCGAGTATGGCTTCCGCCCATTCCTGAGCTGATAAAGTTAAAGGAAGGATTTTAACATTTCCTGTAATGTCAGCTTCAGTTGGGACCGCTGATGATGCTACGCATGGCAAGCCAGTTGCTTGGGCTTCAATAAGAGACATACCAAGTCCCTCATACAAAGATGGGAAAACGAAACAATCCATTGCCTGAAGATAATCCCAAACATTAGGTACAGATCCGACAAAAGCAATATCATTACCAATACCAAGTTCAGTCGCATACGCAATTAATGAATCCCGTAATTCACCTTCTCCAACTAAAAGAAGGAATGTATCACTGCGCTTTTTATGCAATTCAAGAAAAACATCCAATAAAAATCGCTGGTTCTTCTGTTCAGCCAAACGACCAACATTCCCTACAACAAAACGATCAGTCAACTTCAACTTTGTTCGAAGTGAATCTCGTTCAATGGGATTAAAACAATACAACTTGGGATCAATCGCATTTTGAACGATTTTGATTTTACCTGTGCGCATTGCATCTTCTCCATACAACCAAATACCTGCTTCAGTTGAACAGGCAAAACCATCAGTAATGTATGGACGCAGATGATGCCGAAAATAGTCACGAAAAGGTGTTTTAAGATCGTGAGTCCTATACTCATTATGTGCATGCGAGATACGAACAGGCACATTTTCTTCCGCAGCGATTTTTAGAGGAAAATAGCTACGTTCCTCAAGATTCGAATGTATTATGCGATACTCAGGATGTTCTCTCAGAAAAGCACGGAATTCTTTCTTATAACGATGAAAGTACTGTGGATACATTGGGCACATACGGTAGATGCGCCCTCCAAGGCTTTGTATCTCTTCTTCATAGGCACCGATTTCTTCACGATTGACAAGAAAATCATATTGTATTACATTCCGATCAAAATGACGATAATAATTCATGGCCATCGTCTCTGCGCCACCACGATTCAAACTTGTGATAAGGACAAGCACTCTCTCTGGCCCATCAAAAGACACTTTAATTCTCCATTTCGTTACATTAAATTACAATTCAGCAATTCGATATGGAATTACCTCATGATAGCCAACAATAAAAACAAAGTATATGCACATAAGACCATACCCACATATAATCAAAGCTCGAAGAAAAAAACCACTTTTCTTATCTAAATTTCTCGTCATTATGCATATAAAAGCAATAAACCCAAAAAGGAAATAATCGGCAAATCTAGCAAGTGCCATAACTCCAGAAAAAGCATTCAAAGAGAGAATATAAGCAACTGAACAAGAAAGCGCGATTACATTCTCTCTCGATGCAAAGAGAGTTGAACTAAAATTCTTGCTTGTAAAAATAGTATACAAAAAATAAAGGAATAAACTATTTGGAATAGCTAAGGTAATGATACTATATGATAGAGATGTCGCTTGGGTGAATGCAGCCGAATACAAATATACTCTATACTTTGGGATAATGGATAGAAAAGGAGCAAATAAAGCGCTCGGTCCGATAATTCGGATTACAAGGCTACCTAAATAACCAATCAAAATCAGCGTTTTATAGCCTTTTATTTTTATCAATCGGTAAATGATAGGAATTAATAAAACGCAAACTGAAGTTTGATGAATTAAATATGCAACAATTACAAAAACAAAGGAAGACGCATATCTCTTATTAAGAAATAAAACGTAAGCAATGAGGCAAAAGGATATTGCAAAGTATTGTCTAGAAATATTCATTGCAATGAAGAAACACTGCATAACATAAAAAAGTAAAACAACAAATTGCCAATCCTTTTGATTTATAATCTGCACTATGAAATAGGCAAGAGCAGAATATAATACAATGCTCTCTATTATAAAGACAGTTTGGAAGTTAAAACTATGAGAAGCAAGTAATCTATTTAACTGACAATAACCAATTTCTACCGGACAATATCTCCACCCGGATTGTAAATGAGTAAAGATAGTTTCATACATAGCACTATCTGTGCCAACTGATGAAGCTCTTAGTCCACTGGGAACTGCCATTAGAGATAAACTCGCAAGCAATAGTGCCAGTGAACATCGTTTAGACTTTATTGATAGTGAAACTATATATGCAAGACTAAGGCATACCAATATTGACAGATATAACGACATATTGCTCTCAAATTCTAACTCGTTTACGCATATTTGTTGTTAATCATCACTTTGCTGTAAATATGCTCTCATACATGTATAAAGACTAAATAATCGAAATAATATCTTTTGCTTTAAAACGATAGGAAATGGGAGCAAGTATTTTTTCAGAAAAATGTCCAACCGCAATATACATAACTAAAAATTCATTGTCGGGCACGCCCAATAAATGTCTTGTTTCATTTTCTCTATCAATAGTCATCATTGTATTTAAAGGACAGGCAGCAAGACCAATAGACTCAAGAGCCAACAACAACGACATAGAGAATAGACCGCCATCTACAAAGCCTTCATTTCTTTCAATTGAATCCATGAAAGCTTGATTATCTGCAGTAACTAGAATCATCGCCGGCGGAATAGGATATCCATTCATACCACCCTGCAACTTCATAACTTTAGGTAGAATAGCCTGATCCGTAATAATACGGACACGTGTTGGTTGACGGTTGCATACAGAAGGTGTTCTCATGGTCATCTCAATAGCTGGAATAATCTCTTCTGCAGTAACTTGCTCATCAGCAAATTCACGAATAGAATGTCTGTTTTCCATCAATTTAGGGAAAGTCAAAGAAGCATTTTTTGTTTTGTCCTTTGCTTCAATCGTCAGCACTCCCCCATAATTTGAGTCTTCTTTTGAAATATCATGCCATGTCTGTTCATCAAAACAACTCTGAACATTGCTTAGATCAAAGTGCTCATCTTCATGCTTTGTTTTATAGTGGTGTAAGGCGGCAATCGCCATACGATAAACTTCATTATCTGAATATTCTTCATCTATCTGTCGAAGCTTCGGCAATAAAACAGCAAGTTGCTTTATTACTTTCATGCCAAAACCGTATCGAAAATTACGATGACTTAATCCTTTTTCAATTTGATGCGTTAAAAAGATAATGTGTGTTTCGATATGCTCTTTTTTGCACGAAGTACGCTTTGCATAGCTACGTGCAAAACGCTTCATCTGAAGGATGGTTTCTTTCCGAAGCCGAAAATAGGTCTTAACAACACTTATATGATTAACCATATTTACCGGCAGTGTCTTCTTGAGAATTTCTTTCATTATCACTCACTTTCCAGCATAAGCCAATTCACGCTTCAAAAACCGCTTGGAACGTTCCACTTCTTTGCTTATTTTCGTATTCACTGTTCCATAGTCAATTACATTATCGTCCCAGCTATTTCCTTCAGATAGCTGACGGTTTTCAAGACCTCCCAACCTAAGCAGGGATGTCATACGGTCATCCAAATTCAATTTGCCATTCTTTTTTCCACGAACAACATAAAATTGCTTCTGAAAATTGATGGAGAAAGCAGTTCCATGGAACGATGCAGAAAGAACATATTCAGCATGTTTAATCATACTGAGATAATGATTCGGTGCAGCAACTTTCAACACGTTAAAGCCGAATTTGGTTAACTCTAGAGACTTATTTCCAGTAAAAATTACATAAACAGGAAGCATCGTTTTTCTAGAGAATTCCTGGACTGCACGTGCGGCACTTTCATTTAGTTCGATATTGTCGATCGCATAATAAAAAATGTATGGCTCATCGACTAATCGCGGAGCACTAATACGCTCATATTCATGCTCCGTCAAAAGAAGCGTTGGATCAAGCACTTGCGTAACTTCACGATCAAGAACCAGATCCAGGTATTGCTTCGCGGACTGTTCTCGTACACCGATTTCTTTGTAGCTTGAAAGAAGGTTCCTGTATTTATCCGCGAGTGCGGTATTATCAAGCCGATCAAGAATATGTCCGCCCAAACTTGATGCGTAAGATACTTTAGGTTTATTCTTTACAAAAGAAAGACAATATGCATCATCATAATCCCAGGCATCCATGTTCCAAATCTGGTCACTTCCGCTCAGAAAAATATCATATTGAGATTCAAGATCCCCCATTTCTAATACATCTTGATAGAAATGTTTTGTAAGATTTAAATTATTATTAATTAATGTATCAAAGTCATCATGTCTCTTTTGAATTATTTTGCGATTTAAAAAAGCATAACAATTTTTAAGAACATCTTTTGGGGTCCTAATCTTCTTGTATACATCATAAACATATTGTTGCTTTGGAGTAGAGAAATCGATCACATCGCACTGGTGTCCAAGATTCTCAATCGCTTGTTGTGTAGCAAACGCCTGTAAAAAAGAGCCGTTGTTATGCGCACGATGATACGTAATCAGCGCGACCTTTGCCATATCAATAATCCTTTTCTTCCGCACTCTTTGAAGACAATACAACTTGTATATTATATTAAGGGGGTCCCATATTCTCTCGTATCCGCACTGAAAGTATACCTTTAGACTTTCTTACGTATCTTGGAGTTCTTTTTGAAGAGGGAGGATAGCCACACACCCTATTGTATATTTTCTGAAATCAAAACAATGCTTCATCAAATTCGTGGTTGATTATCATCACCACTATTTCTATATGCGGCTCACGTCGCCTCTCTATAACGCTCATACCGAATTCCGCCCTGTATGGACTGTTTTGATACCAAATCGTTCGGTATAGAACCTGTCCATGTCAGACACAGACAAAAATAACATATTCGCAACGGAACTTTAATCACGAATAGCCCAGAAAGCTTCAACAGCTGCGTTGCTTAGCGACGTGAATCCACTCCACTAGTAGCGGCAACCACGATCCGGATGAATCACTACATCAGTTGTTGTTCATGGTCTTACATGCGGCTCCAAAACGCCATGCTGTCAATATTAACGCGCATCGAAAACACATTTATCCACTTGTCCGATATATATCCATCATAAAAAACTATTCTATATTTAGTTCAAGCGTTATGGTGAAGTTTTTCTAGGCTTTCAAGAAAAACTTCACCATAACGCTTAACCAAATGCAGTATATAATATTCAAATTCGAGTAACGATTTTTTCTGGCTCGTATCGTGTAGAGTAACATACTGGCACGGATTCCGGAAAATTCCCCACAGCAATATACATTACAGGAAACTCGTAATCAGGTATATCAAGTAGTTCACGAGTTTGACGGTCCTGAGATAGATTAAACATTGCGTTCAATGGACAAGCAGCCAAGCCATATGCCTCCAACGCATACAACAACGACATGGAAAACAGACCGCCATCAACGAATGGCTCGTTACGCTCCCCATTATTCATGAACGCGCGAATATCTGAAGTAACCAGCAACAGTACCGGAGGCATAGCATATCCTAAAAAACCGCCTTGAATCTTCAAAGCCTTCATAATTCTCTCAGAATCAGTAATCTGATACACACGCGTGGCTTGACGATTACACACTGACGGAGTTTTCATAGATACCTCATACACTTTGTCGAGCAACTCTTGCGGTACCGGTTCTGACGAATACTCACGCACAGAGTATCGATGCTCTGCTAGTTCCACAAACCCTTTAGAAAGATTATCTTTTTTCGATAAGGCATTCATGACGAAAGAACCTGCATTAACAGGCGCTCCCGGCTGATACTCGAATGCAGCATTCCAAATCCGTACGGGGAACAGACTTTCCACTTCCGAAAGATCATACCCATCTTTCTTATGCCGAGACTGATACTCATGCAACACGGCCAATCCTTGCAAGTACAAAGGATTTTCCATAAATCTGGGATCTGCCTTCTCAAGCAATACCATGCGTTTCGAAATTTCAGACAACACACCTTTGCCGAAACCATCTCTGAAATCAACATGGCTTAATCCTTTTTCTAGACGATGAATGTCAAAAGCAAGACGTGTCTCCACACGAGCTTTATCTGTGGAGTCATCACGAGAAAACCAACGTTTAAAACGCTTTGTTTGAAGATAATTCGCGCGTCTATCCGCTATTCGTTTCTTACCTTTTCGCAGTACTTTTAAAACAAAAATGGGAATTATTCTTTTAATAGTTTGCTTTACGGTCATATCTGGCTCACTTTCTTTTCAAACGATTTAGTATTTTTTTTCGTTCTTCCTGTGTAAGAGACACCTTCATAGCACCAATGCCGAACAGCAACGTATAAATCATTCCCCATATCAAAAACAAGGAAACAGATGAAACAGGCAAAACAAATCCTCCCAATAAGCATACTGTAATCGTCATAACAGCCAGTCCAACGGTGGGCAGCTGGTGCTTCCAGAAGTAAAGCATATTTAGGCCAATGCGAGTATGATAATACCAATTCATGAACAAACCTGTGCCTAGCACAATACTTGTCACATAGCCGATAGCAGTAGCCCAATAACCATATAATGGAATCAGCAAAACGCTAATAACAATGTCAATTGCGGACGTAAGGATATAAATCAAGCTGCGGACCTTGTGACGGTTCTTTGCGCGTTGAATCTCGATTCCTGTGTTCTGTGTAAGTGGAATCATGACCGGGAATACCATAATTAAACATAGCCAATATGCATCTGAATTTGCTTCACCTGCCCAAATACGGACGAAATATTGACCGAGCACAATAAACCCCCCAAATAGATACCAAAAGATGATCATTTGATACCGGCCTACACGTGTCATCAACCGAGTCAAGATTGTATTATCATCTGTTTCAGCAACAATACGGTTGATTTGTGGGATGAAAACACTCGACATAGTCGTGCTCATGGAGAAAAAAATGCTTCTGATCTGTACTGCGATAGCGAACACCGCGACTGCAGTAGAGCTAGACATGGCTCCCAAGAGGAAGTTAGGCACATTGTTATTGACCAAATCAAAAATCTGGTTTAGGAAAATCCAGAAGCTAAACACTGCGACCGCTTTAAATAATGACCATTCCAAACCACAGAATGTGAATCTCATGCCTAATTTGCGCACAGCAAAAGCAACATTCCATGCGAGAAGAATGACTGAAACTGCCAGCTGCGCACTTGCAACCCCGACTGCACCCATGCCAAACCATAAAAGCAAAACAGCGAGAAATGGCTGTGCCAACGCAGTGAACAGCTGCCGAGATTGCTGAAATACAAATCGCTCATGTGCCGCAATATATGAATTAAATGGCGTCGACAACATAGTCACTGCAATGTTAACACCCATAATCACCAGTAACACACGTGCTAAATCAATCTCGCCTTCAGTCAGGCCACCCGAAAACAGTCCATGCACGTTTAAAACCATCACTCCGCAACCGACAACGCACAGCGCAGCAACTGCAAAATACACAAGCAGAAACATACCATTCAACCTGCGCACACCTAGCCCATCATCCGGACCCCCCGCAGCGCGCTCTCGCATGTAGAAACGCACATAACTGCCATAAAACCCTGCAGAGAGAAGCGTTAATGCGAATACCACACTATTAGTCATCTGGAACACACCATAATCGCCCTGCCCCAAGTAATGCAGCAAAAGTGGCACATAGATAAGGTTGACTAAATTTTTCACCAAGATATTTGCATATCCGAGCAGCGCCCCAATCTTCTTTTGACTCGTCATGTAGTCGATTACTCCTTCATGGCTTTGTCGAGCCAGTCCTGAGATTCCTTACGATGCAATTCAAGTAATCGATCAACCTTTTGATAATCGATTTTCGGCGCGAATCCAGAATCCATCATCACGGAATCTAAGCCGAACAGACGGAACAAAGTCTCCATACGTGAATTCATACTTGCTTTACCTGTCATACCAGAGCGGTTAAATACCGTGAACTGTTTATGAAAAAGGATTGAAAAGCAACATGCATGGTATGAGTCCGTAAATACATATTGAGCTTTAGAAAACAGCTCCACAAAATCCTGCGGACCAGCTGCATATGTTTCCTTATCACGTAAATCAAGTATACGTCGTACACGACATCCATATGTTTTCGCATACAACTGAATGTCATGTTCCTGCTTCTCAGTCGGACAACCAAGAAAATACGTAAGCACATACTTTTCATCATCAGGCACGAAATCTTCTGTAATTTCTAACCACTTATCTGCAGCAAGCATAAGCGTGGGATCCAAGACCACTATTGCATCCAAACCAGTCATTTCCTTAACCAGTTCTGCTCCACGATCCTCTCGCACAGAAATCGCTTTTAGCTTAGGTAAATATTTTCGAAATATAGCACGCGCTTCTTCATTATCTATCTCAGATACTCCAAAGCTAGCGGCATAACTTATGACCGGGTGATTGTCCAAGGCAAAAGATCCCAATCTTAACGCCAAACCCTGATTTGACAACCACTTATAATTCCAAACTTGATCAGATCCAATAACAAGTGAATCGAAAATATCCTTTTTTTTGTGTATCAGTCCGCGCTTCATTGAAAAGATAAAACTATCATCCGGAATAAGCCGGTTAGACATTTCTCGGATTTTACGATTCCTAACATACTTCAAAGAGCGATCATCAGAAAAAGCCAAAGAATAGATTCTCTTAATCATTTTTTTCAAAAAATAAATGAGAGTTTTTTCCGCAGATGCATTATTTATGCAGCTATATATCGTTGTTGTCTCACCATACTGCTTGAGTAACATCTCAAGAGCATAATTTTGAAGTCTATTTCCATAATTATTATAATCACTAATTGTAAGAATTGCGCTCTTGAATTTCATTCTCATTCCTCACGGCTCAAGTTCATCATCTAACCTAAAAAGAATAGCAGAAGAGATAACCAAGGGGGTCTCGTCCGAGTTATACCCCACTCCAAAAGTGTTGATTCGTTTCCTGGATAAATAGTCAAAGGCGGCCCACTCCACGCCACTTCCTGAAGATAGTCCACTAAGTCAATGAATCTTTTTCATTGACTGGTTGGTTATGGTGCAGTTTGGTGTGACGTCCGGAACGGACTGACCTCCGGCCACA
>ENA-ORSI01001570-ORSI01001570.1-human-gut-metagenome-genome-assembly--contig:-NODE-1570-length-19151-cov-2.652283_pt1 | contig 19151 bp, 16 predicted proteins | sample MGYA00242187_ERZ509154 | MGnify/ENA primary metagenome ERZ509154 (study PRJEB26280, sample SAMEA2338627) | human gut metagenome | biome: human gut; feature: human-associated habitat; material: faeces...
CAGTAACCAGAAACGCCCTTGCCAGACCACCACCGCCGAGAAGGGTACAGTCGTAATCACGCTCGCCCAGAACGCGGACAGTCCACTCACCGGGGCCAGCCAACCGGCAGCCAGCGCGGCGAAAAACGCCCACACCATCCCGGAATAATTAACCGCCAGGCTTTTGATAAACCCCGATTTACCGCCGCCTGCGGCATAAAAACTGCAAAAGGCGACGAAGCCAATGGTTCCTAATAATTCCCATCCCTGAGAGAGCCCGACATGTGAAGACACTAACTGCCAAAGCCCTGCACAAATACCGACGGTGACACCCGTTGCCGTGAGTCCGTTCATCTTGTTCCCCTTTGGTTAGACATGGACGAAAGCTACTCTTACATGTGCAGACTATAGAGAAATAAAACCTGATTGAGTGAAAGGGTATCGGGTCAAAGAAACAAATATTGCACTACCGCACACGGCGAAAAGATTGTTGAACATCATTCAACAAAAAGGCGAAATACGGCGAATTAAATTTAAGCGGGTTCTTTTATCAGATTATCGTTGCTATTCTCAATTCATCGAAAACAGCCACAAAAACCAGGTGAATGTGAATGACTATAAAAAATCTACCTGCAGACTATTTATTGGCTGCGCAACAGGGGGATATCGATAAAGTAAAAATCTGCCTTGCGCTGGGTGTCGATATTAATACCTGCGAACGGCAATTACGCTGGCAAGTTTATATCAGCAATATGCTTGCGTTCAGGCATTAATTGACGCCGGAGCGAATATTAATAAACAAGATCATACCTGTTTAAATCCTTTTTTAATTAGCTGTCTGAACGATGATTTAACGCTACTACGAATTATTTTACCGGCTAAACCCGATCTTAATTGCGTAACCCGTTTTGGCGGTGTCGGCCTGACGCGGATTGCCCTCGTGGGACAGCACAATCTGGACACGCTGCGCATCCGGGGCGATAGCGGTCACACGATTCATCTTGCTTTCGACAACGTCACGGAACCTTTGCTTGATCTGCGTATGACGTCCGGTAACGACGATTTCCATGTGGACCTCCCTAGACTCAAGCGGTGTTAACCGCTATATACGGACCAACCAGCTGCATCGCTGCTTGGTAGTCATCATTGTATCCATAAGATTGGTGATTTGCTGGAAAACTCCCCGAGAAAACAAAAGTTTTTTTACGCTTTGCTTTCGACGATTCTCTTGCTATAGTTGTGCGTTTGAGACCTCTTGATGGCCGCGACCGATTTTGTCGGTTGAGGAACTTCCGGGCTCCATAGAGCACGATGGCGGATAACGTCCGCCCAGGGTGACCTGAGAGATAGCGCAACAGAGAACAGACCGCCCGTCCTCGACGGGTAAGGGTGAAACGGCGGTGTAAGAGACCACCGGGCCGCTGGTGACAGTTGGCCGCATGGCAAGCCTCATCGGGAGCAAGGCCAAGCAGATGGCGGTAAGGGCTGCTCGCCCGTGTCATCGGGTAGGCTGCTAGAGCCTGACGGCAACGCCAGGTCGAGATGGATGGCCATCCGTGCCGTTGGCACGACAGAACCCGGGGTATAAGAGGTCTCACTCTCCACTCTTTATGTTTTGAGGATTTCTTTACACCAGCCTCTTTATGAAACTGACGTCACGCCCTTGGTCAACGGTCGCCGTCAATCAAACAGTTCCTGTGCGATTTGGCGCAGAATCTCAGGATTATGGCCTTTTCTGCCGCCCGCGCTCCAGAAGCGGCGCCTACGTGCATCGCGTTCCAGACCGGCGGTTTTTCTCGCGGTTCTACGGCCTAATTCCCATGCGGCTTCAGTAAACACGCCGTAGGATTCCGCCTCATCACAAACCTGTTGGGCCAGCCTACGGTCGACGCCTTTCCGTGTAAGCTCAGCGACCGCGCCCCTACATCCCATAAGACGGGTCGCACAGTAGCGCACCGCGGATTGCGCGTAGGCTTCATCGTCAATCAGTTGAACCCTTGTCAGTCTTTCGATGACGTCGTCAACCACTTCAGAGGTATAGCCCTTACCAATCAGGCGCTCACGCAGTGCGCCGGAAGGTCGAGGCGCAGCGTCCAGCAATCGCAATGCGGCTTCCCTGCATGCGTCAAGATCATTTGGATCCTTTGCGGCAGTAGAATCGCCGTTCCCGACACGCCCAGCGTGTCGCGCGTGTCGTGGCGTTTTCGTCGCATTTGCGCTTCCAGCGAACAAACTGGAACGGTCAGGTTTCGTTCGACGGTTCCACCTCTGAACGTTCGTGCGTTCTGGATCCTCTGAAGAAAGGGCAAGGCCCCCAGTATCGGCCGACGCCGGCTGAAGGCCCTGTTCCTTAAGGAAACGTTCGGCGCTGATCATATGTCAGGCTTTGGCGGCTTTTGAAGTTTTGGACGTCTTACCATCATCCGGCGCGCCCGCGGCGTCCTCCGCCCCATCGTCCTCGGCGAACTGGTCGGTAGGTTTGATCAGACCGAATGCCGCCTTGACCTTGTTCTCGATTTCCTCTGTGAGTTCCGGATTGTCCTTGAGGAACTGACGCACGTTTTCGCGTCCTTGCCCCAGCTGGTCGCCCTCATAGGTGAACCACGAGCCAGACTTTTTGACGACGTTGGCCTGCAACGCCATATCAAGCACGGAACCTTCCTTGGAGATGCCCTCGCCGTACAGCACATCGAATTCGGCGGTCTTGAACGGCGGAGCCATCTTGTTCTTAACAACCTTGACCTTGGTACGGTTGCCGACAGCCTCATCACCGTTCTTAATGGTCTGGATACGGCGGATGTCCATACGTACGGACGCGTAGAACTTCAATGCCTTGCCGCCGGTGGTGGTCTCCGGATTACCGAAGAACACGCCAATTTTCTCACGCAACTGGTTGATGAAGATGGCGGTGGTACCGGCTTGCGCCAGCGCACCGGTCATCTTACGCAACGCCTGACTCATCAGGCGCGCCTGCAGGCCGACATGGCTGTCTCCCATCTCGCCTTCGATTTCCGCTTTCGGCACCAAGGCCGCGACGGAATCGATGACAATCACGTCAAGCGCGCCGGAACGAATCAGCATGTCGGCGATTTCCAATGCCTGCTCGCCATTGTCCGGCTGAGAGACGATCAACGAATCGGTGTCGACGCCCAGCTTACGGGCATAGACCGGATCGAGCGCATGCTCGGCATCGATGAATGCGGCCACACCGCCGGCCTTCTGGGCATTGGCCACCACATGCAATGCGAGCGTGGTCTTACCGGATGATTCGGGGCCGTAGATCTCCACGATGCGGCCCTTGGGCAGGCCGCCGATGCCGAGCGCCATATCGAGAGCCAACGAACCGGTGGGAATCACCTCGACGTTCTGCTCGGGCTGGTCGCCCAGTCGCATTGCGGAACCTTTGCCAAAACTCTTCTCGACCTGCGCCAGCGCGGTGTCCAGCGCCGCCTTGCGCTTGGGATCGAGCTCGTGCTTGTCCTCGGCTGCCGGGTCCTTGGCCGGCTTGGTCTCAAGTGCCATGATCTTCTCCTTGTCGAAGTCGTGTGCGAATCGGATGCCTCCACCGTATGACGGACATGCCATGTGAGGCAATCCAAACCAACCATTGTGGTTCCAGCTTGCCCGAGCTTGGCCACCTGGCCTCCTTAAGCCCTACTGCGGTAAGGATTATGGCAGATGGCAAGCACCCTGTGCACACGTATGCGGCTTCTTGTCACTGTGGATAACTATAACCACACACACGAACATTTGTTCGAATTTGGCGTGCAACACGCCGAAATCGCCAATTTCACGATTCAGCGACTCCGTAATCCCGCAGTGTCAGACGGCGGGCATGGGCGGCGCGTTATGATCGTGGCCCCAACGCTTGGAGTCCGGAACCTCCATTTGGTCGCAGAGCACATTCCAGACCACGCGTGGCTCCTCCCCCGCGTCCAGCGCCTCGACCACGGTCATATTCGCCAGTTTGGGCATCCGTTGATCACGCGACAGCGAACGACCGTAGGTCCGACCGAACACCTCTTCAAGTAATTCCCAGAATTCCCGTTCACGCATACACGCCAGTGTGCCACCAACCGCAGGACAGCAAAAACCCGCATCGCCACAAGCGATACGGGTTCACAGCTAGACATAGATTACGGGACGCGGCTTCACACCGCCAACCGATCAGCCCTCGACCGAGTCGAGATAATCAGCCACCATGCGCAGCATGCGCGAAGTGGAGACTCCGAGCGCATCGGCGATGGAGCTCAGCAGTTCGGAGCTGGCTTCCTTCTGTCCACGTTCGACTTCGGAAAGGTAGCCTAGCGAAACGCCTGCCTTCTCGGAGACTTCACGCAACGTGCGGCGATCGCGCGTGCGCAGCTCGCGCAGCACATGACCGATAGCACCACGCAGCGAAAACTCGCGAGGCTCCTCCTCAGCCACCACGGGCTCGGCGGCGGCAGTCGGCTTGTACGACGGCGAAGCCTCATCCCACATACGTTCACGAACGGCTTGACGCTGATCCTTGGCCTTCTTGTCGGCCTGTGCCTTGAGCACCTGCTGCTGGGCGAACATCACCGCGCGGCGCTGGGCTGGGGTGAGTTCCCTGACGCGGGCGTTGCCGCTTTGCATCGTGGGAACCATCGCCTTGAGTTCCATCTGTTCCTTGGTGAGTGTCATCGTGTCCATGCCGCCAGCCCCTTTCGCTTTTCATACGTACGTCCACTATGGTCAACACCCATATTCGTGGATTATTCCTGTGAAAGTGCTGAAAGAGTCCTCAGTTTTTCCAGAATACATTGCACGGTTTCGTGCCGCACGGCTTCCCGATCACCCTTCAGACGCAGCTCATAAGCAGCTGTTTGACGCGCACGAATGCCATTGAAGCCACAGGGCAGGGAGCAGCCGATGTACACCAGGCCGGCAGGTTTGTCACCATCCGGTCCTGGCCCTGCAACACCGGTAGTGGCCAAGCCGATGACACAGTCTCCATCCTCGGTCTGTCGGTATAGTTGCGCGGTTCCCGCAGCCATCTGCCGCGCCACTTCGGGGTGGACCGCCCCTTCTCGGGCCAGCAGGTCGGCATTCACGCCGAGAATCTTCGCTTTGGCGCGAATGTCGTAGGTCACCGCCGAGCCGAGGAACACTTTCGATGCGCCTGGTATGCGTACGAAGGCGTCGGCGAGTAGACCTCCCGTCAGCGATTCGGCGGCGGCGATTTTGAAATGGTTGGCTTCGCAATAGCGTAAAACGGCTGCGGCCAGCTTATCGCATTGCGATTGGCTGGCCGCGGTCGACGAATTTTCGGATTCGCTCATCGGGATTTACTTGGTTTCCTTTTCGGATTTTGCGGTCTTCTTACGTCCGCCGAACGTGTTGACGAGGTATTCGCCGCCCGAATACAGGCATAGAATCAACGCCAGGTAAATCAGAGCGTACGTGATCGTGTAATAAACGGTCATCCACAGCGGAGTGGTGTTCATGCCATCAGCGAGGCTCCACATCGGCAGCATGAGCATGGCAAGGCCGATGCACTGGCACAGGGTCTTGTACTTGCCGGCTTGGGATGCGGCGATGACCTTGCCGCCGGTGTCGATGACGAAGAAACGCATGATGGTGATGCCGATCTCACGGACGAGGAACAGCGCGGTCACGACCCAGCCGAGCACTGCGTTGCCGAATTCGTTGAAGATGGCGGCGACGATCAGCGTGCCGCAGGTGAGCAGCTTATCTGCGATTGGGTCCATGAGCTTGCCCAGTTCGGTGACCTGGTTATATTTGCGGGCCATCCAACCGTCGAGCTTATCGGTGCAGGCGGCGATGATGAAGATAATCGCCGCCACCCAGCGCATAGTCGTGTTTTTGGTACCCCATGCGCCTGCCATGACGTACAACGCCAGGAAGATGACGACCAGGACGATACGAGAGAAAGTGACGATGTTCGGCGGGGCGTTCCACCCGTCAAGCAGGGACGATTTGCGTTCTTCTTGCTTTTCCATACCGTTCACGTTACCCCGATACCACTACTTGGCGCAATGCGTGCGATTGTCGCGTTCCATCATCGCGTGTCCGCAGCGTCGGCCGGCTGGGTAGAACCTGCGGTAAGCGATGAGGTTTCGCCCTTGATGAAGGCGAGCACCTGCGGCAGATCCTGCGGTTGGACGAGCACTTCGCGAGCTTTGGAGCCTTCGGACGGACCGACCACACCACGCGATTCAAGCAGATCCATGAGTCGGCCGGCTTTGGCGAATCCGACACGCAGTTTGCGCTGCAGCATGGAGGTTGAGCCGAACTGCGTGCTGACCACCAGTTCCGCCGCCTGCAACAGCACGTCCATGTCGTTGCCGATGTCCTCATCCGGCTCGATGGCTTTCTTTTCGGTCTCCTTGGCCATCTCCTCGATATCCTCGCGATAATGCGGCTTGCGCTGGGTTCGCACGAACTCCACCGCGCGACGGATTTCGGACTCGTCGACCCATGCGCCCTGCACGCGGATCGGCTTGGCCTGGCCCATCGGCAGGAACAACGCGTCACCTTGGCCGATCAGCGTTTCCGCACCGGTGGCGTCGAGGATGACTCGCGAATCGGTGGCGGATGAGGTGGCAAAAGCAAGTCGGGACGGGATGTTGGCCTTGATCAAGCCCGTGACCACGTCAACGGACGGGCGCTGCGTGGCGAGCACCAGATGCACGCCGGCGGCTCGCGCGAGCTGCGTGATGCGCTGGATGGAGCTCTCCACGTCGTTCTTGGCCACCATCATAAGGTCGGCCATTTCATCGACGACCACGAGGATATACGGGTATGGTGCGACCTTGCGTTTGGAGCCTGCGGGCGCATGCACCTTGCCAGCGCGCACGGCAGCGTTGAAGTCCTTGATGTGGCGGAATCCGAAGAATTCGAGGTCGCTGTATCGTGCGTCCATCTCCTTGACCACCCATTCCAAAGCCTGCGCGGCCTTCTTCGGATCGGTGATGATCGGGGTGAGCAAATGTGGAATGCCCGCATAGGCGGACAGTTCGACTCGTTTAGGATCGACCATGATCATGCGGACCTGGTCAGGCGTGGCGCGCATGATCACGGAGGTGAGCATGGAGTTGATGAAGCTCGACTTGCCGGAGCCGGTGGCGCCAGCCACCAACAGGTGGGGCATCTTGGTCAGGTCGGCGGTCACGAAATGGCCTTCCACATCCTTGCCGACGCCGGTGAGCATCGGATTCGGATCGTTCCGGGCCTTGTCGGAGCGCAGCACGTCGCCCAGCACCACGGTTTCGCGATCGGAGTTCGGAATTTCGATGCCGATGGCGGATTTGCCTTCGATCACCGACAGGATGCGCACGTCGGAGCTGGCCACCGCGTAGGCGATGTTCTTCTGCAGGTTGGTGACCTTCTCGACCTTGACGCCAGGGCCAAGCTCCACCTCATACATGGTGACGGATGGTCCGCGCAGGAAGCCGATGACCTTCGCATCGACGTTGAACTGTTGGAAGGTACCGGTCAGCGCGCGGATCACACGATCGTTCTCCGGAGTGTGCGCGGCGTGCGGCGCGCCCTTCTTCAGAATGTTGAGGTCAGGCAGATGATACGGTCCCTCGGGAATGCCATCCGCCGCTTCCCCGTCAACGGCAGCAGCCGGCATATCGTCAAGGACCTCGCCGGTCGCGGCATCCACCATGACTTCCTTGCCGCTGGAGGTGCCGTCCTCGTCGATGACGGCCCATGGGTCGCTTGGAGCGACGCCAACCGGCTTGATTTCGCTGGACGGCACCGGCTCGGCGACGCTGGGCATGGTGCCGCTCGCGGTGCCGATCGGCGCGGACGAGAAGGAGCGTCCGCGACCGTTCTGTGGCATGGCCGTGGTGCCGGACGGTGCAGCGGCGGAATAATCATCTGAATCATAATCATCGGCACGATAATCGTCCGAAGAAATGCTGCGTGGCGAATCGACCTGTTGGTACGGCTCGTCGACGATGGTTTCTGCGGTCTGTCCGTGCCGTTCGGCGGCATTAAGAAACGCTTCGTCGCCGGCGTAATGGTCAAGGTCGCCATCATCGACGTTCTTGCTCTTATGGGATGCGAAGCGTTGCTTCATACGCGTAAGGAAGCCCGGCCTATCGTCGTTTTCTCCATCCGCATCGGTGCCGTCGTGGGCGGGAACGCCTTCGGCGAAGGCGAGTGTCGTGTCCCCAACGCGTACTTCGTTCGGGAACTGTTCGGCCTCATCGTCAATGTCATCACGGTTTTTCGGCGTTCCAACAAACTTGGCCGCCAGAGCCTTCGCCTTGTCCGGTATCTGCGTGACCCGGGTATGGGTGATCAACAGCAACGAAAACAGGATGACGACTACGAAAATCGCAATGGAAAAGCCTTTGGAAAGCCCCCACGCCAACGGACAGCCAAGCACATAGCCAAGCAGGCCGCCTGCCCGTTGCAGCAAAGACATATCGAACTTCTGGGAGTCGGAGGCAATCGCCGCGTCAAGAATAGAGCAGACGGACCAGAGGATCATGAACCATCCGAGGGCCATATGGAGGTTCTCATCCTTGTTTTGCGTCTTGCGCATCAGACTGAACACCACAAGCGCCAGGAATACCGGCAGAATCACGCTGGTCAATCCGAACAGTCCGGAGGCCATGGCATGTAGGACCTGTCCGAAAGCGCCCTGGACACGGAACCATTCGGATGCGCAGAACAGCACCGCGAGAATGGCCATGATGAAACATGCGATGTCGCGGCGATATTTACGCAGTATGCCGGCGATCGGCGAGGAATCGACCTCGTCCATGACTTTGGTATCGCCGGAACGCGATTTGCCTGCGGAACCCTTGCCGCCTGATTTCGGGTTGGAAGATGCTGTTCGTGCCATAACAGAACTTGATTTTACCGATGTCCGACGTCATGACACGGCATTAACCAAATCGAACAATTATTCGAACTTAATCGAACATGCTTTTTCAGCGAATCAAACATTGTTAAGCGTTTATTCAGCGCTGTAACTGAAATACAAGCAATTCCGGCGGAACACGCCCTCGTGCACTTAAACGATTAAATAACTAGCGCGGATATTAACGCGCTTAATCCCAATGTTGGGGTGCGCGTGGAACATCAAGGAAGATAAGTGAAGGACCATGAAAACCACAGTCACCAAACTGCTGGCAACGGTTGCGGCGACATCGACCATTTTTGGCATGAGCACCCTCCCAGCCTTTGCTGCAGAAGGAAAATCGGCATCCAATGGCAACTCCGTGAACATCAGCGACGTCAACGCCACAGCAGAAACCCGCGCCTTGTTCGACAAGTTGAAAAACAGCGGAAAAGGAGATCTTCGTTTCGGACAGCAGCACACCACCGACGAGAACATAAGCTCAAGCGCTTCACAGGGAGACGTCTATGAGATGACCGGAAAATACCCGGCCGTCTTCGGTTGGGACGCCGGTCTTGCGCTGCGCGGCGCGGAGAAGCCTGGATCAGGTGCCGACAAGAACGCCAACGCCAAGGCGCTCGCCCAGAACATCACCGATGCGGACAGCAAAGGCGCCATCGTGACACTGTCCGCACACTGGTACAACCCAGGCACCGGCAAGGATTTCAACGACACCACTGCCGTTGCTTCCGAACTGCTTCCCGGCGGCAAATACTCCGACACCTTCAACAAGGAGCTCGACGCCATCGCCGCCACCGCGCAGCAGGCCAAACGCAGCGACGGCACATTGATTCCAATCATCTTCCGTCCACTGCACGAGAACAATGGCAGCTGGTTCTGGTGGGGCGCCACGCATGCTTCCGCTAGTGAATACAAGGAACTGTACCGCTACATCGTTGACTATCTGCGTGACGTCAAAGATGTGCACAATCTGCTTTATGCCTACTCCCCCGGCGGCGTATTCAACGGTGATTCCACTGATTATCTCGCCACCTACCCGGGCGACCAGTGGGTGGACGTACTCGGTTATGACGAATACGACTCCGATGATTCCGCAGACGATTCCAGCGCATGGATCAACACTGTGGTCAAGGATATGAAGATGGTTTCCGACCAAGCTTCGCAGCGTGGCAAAATCGTGGCGCTCACCGAATTCGGACGTTCCGGCGACCGCAAGTTCAAGGAATCCGGCACCGGAGACAAGGACACCAAGTTCTTCTCCGAACTTGCCGAAGCACTTGCCGAAAACGTGCCAAGCACCGCATATATGATGACTTGGGCCAACTTCGGTGGAGGTGGAGACAATTTCCAGGCGTATACGCCGTGGAAGGGCTCCGACGGCGAAGCCGATTTCAAGGCGTTCGCGGACAGCAACAAGAACCTCATGGCCTCCAAGGACAACGTCGACTATTCGAACGCCCCGGCAGCCGCCATGCAAAATGGCTCCGCGCGTATCGTCACTCCAGTGGACGGCAATCGTGTGACCGACACCAAGGTGGTCGTCCGGGTCAAGACCGAAGGTGTGAAATACTCCGACCTTGATCTTAATTCCGCCATCGTGACCACCGATCGAGGCCAGAACGTCAAACTCAAGTATTCCTGCAATGGATATTTCACGGGCATACTGGATTTGAACGCGGCCGGTATCAATCTTGACCAGTCCAAACTCACTTTGACTCCGCAGGTCAAGACCAAGGACGGCAAGACACTCGCAGCGGCCGACGGCAACGGTTCCGTCACAGTAAAACTGGTGCCAAACCAGAGCAGACGGTAGACAACGTGGAGGACTTCGACTCCTATGACAACGAAGCCGAATTACAGTCCGTCTATTCGCCGAGCCACAGCACGAAATCGAATCTCACGCTGGTGGACATCCCCGAGGACAATGGCACCAAGGCCGGTAACATCCACTATGATTTCGTGAGCTATCCGGAGTATAACGGCTTCCAGCGTTCCCATACGCCGAAGCAGGACTGGTCCGGCTTCTCCAAGCTGAACATGTTCCTCAAGGCCGACGGTTCGGATCACAAGTTTGTGGTGCAGGTCAATGCCGGCGGCGTGACCTTCGAAGCCTATCCGAAGATCGATGGCACGGACGGACACGTCGTCTCACTGAACTTCGGTGACGCCGACGGCAACGGAGGCGACTTCGCACCGGCATCCTGGGACACCGCGCATGCGGGCATGAAACTCTCGCAGAAGCTGCTGTCCAAAGTCGGTTCGTTCGCCCTGTACATCAACGACAATGGCGGCAACCGTCCGAAGAGCGGCGATTTGACGCTCGACTCCATCAAGCTCGACGGCAAACGCGACGCTTACGCGCCGAACACCAATCCGACGCCGGGCAACACAGCCAAAGCGCAATCCGTGGATGATTTCTCAGGCTATTCGGATGATGCCGCAGCACAATCGGCTTGGGGCAACCGCGGACATACGGAAGTCCTATCCCTCGATGAAGGCCCGACCGATGGGTCCAAGGCGCTTCGCTTCAAGTACGACTTCTCCAATGGAGGCTGGTACGATGTGGCGAAATATCTTGACGGCGCGAACTGGTCCGGCGAATCCGTATTGGCTTTCCAAGTCAAGGGGGATGGTTCCGACAACGCCATCGGCCTGCAGATCGGCACAAGCGATGGCAAATACTTCCTCGCCAGCGTCAAACTTGACTTCACCGGCTGGAAGCAGATTGAGATTCCATTGGTCGATAACGCCAATCTGACCCAATCCTGGCCGGAGGACGCCAATAAAGACAATCCGATGACCGAAGATGATCTGGCCTCCATCAAGGAACTGGTGTTCGCCTCCCAGCAATGGAATAGCGAAAGCGATGGGCTTGATTCCTCCATCGCCGATATCAAGGTCGAGCCCGCCGAGAATACGTCCAACGAGCAAACCCCGAAGGACGAAAGCAAAACCGAGGTCAAGGCCGACAAGGAGCAGGAACAGTCCGAGGACACCTCCGCGGATGTGACCGCCCAAGATCCGGCCACTTGCCCGATTTCAGACGAAGATTCCAAGGGCTCGACCGGCAATACGACGGTTACGGTCAAGCCCACGCCCGACACCAAGGAACCGGCCGACAACACCGGCAAAGATGGCCTGTCCCGCACCGGTTCAAACATAATCTCTGCCATTGCTGCCGTGGCCGTACTGCTGCTGGGCGGCTGCGCCATGCTGATCGCACGCAAGCGGAAGGGAGGCGATATCGAATAGTCCAATAGGAATGAACTTTCTCACGTAGGACATTACAAAACGGGAGTCCCGCAATCCAACTGGTTGCGGGACCCCCGCCCGTATTTCCGCAGAACCCTGCAAAAAGAGGCTCCGCAGTGATGAATCATTTAGGCGATATCGCCAAGATGATGCTGCGTGTACGCATCCGCCTGCGCGTCGATCGCGTCGTAATCGCCGGCGTCGGCATGCTCGATGATGGCCATGGCATTGCCCAGCAGCGCGGGGTTGAGAGCCTGCAGCCAGTGGATACGCGGATCGCGGCCAAACCATCCCATCTGTTTGCGTGCCAGACGCTTCGTCTTCTGCGCGATGCTCATGAACGTGTCATTTAAATCGCACAGGCCATCCAAATAGTCGACAACCTGCTGGTATCCAAGAGCCTTGCCTGCGGTGATGCCAAGCCGGGGACGGATACGCTCCACTTCCTCGACGAAACCGTTCTCCAGCATCTGCTTGGTACGGATGTCGATGCGGCGGTCAAGTTCCTCACGCGGCAAATCAAGGCCGATCTGCACGGTGGGAATCACATACCGGTAATGCGGCAGGCTCGCCGAATACGGCCGGCCCGTCACTTCGATGACCTCAAGCGCGCGGATGGTGCGTCGAGGATTGTGCGGATCCATGCGGGCCGCGGCTTCGGGATCCTTTGTCTTGAGCTCGTCGAACAGCGCACCGGCGCCTTCGACCTTTTCACGTTCCTCGAGGCGTTTGCGCACCTCTGGGTCAGTGCCAGGAAAGGAAATGTCGTCGATGGCGGCACGGGCGTACAGACCGGAACCGCCCACGAGGATAGGGCGCACTCCCCTGGCCTGCAGTTCGGCGATTTTGGCGCGGGCGATCTCCTGGAAACGTGCCACGGACATGGCGTCGTCCGGTTCGATGATGTCGATCAGGTGGTGCCTGACCTCGGCCTGTTCCTCAGGACTCGCCTTGGCGGTGCCGATATCCATGCCCTTGTACATCTGGTAGGCATCGGCGTTGACGATTTCCGCCTGCTCGCCCTTGGCCTCCAACGCCTTGGCAATGGCGATGCCAAGCCCCGTCTTGCCGGACGCAGTGGGACCGACGATGGACACGACCTTACGGGTTTCGGGCTTGCTTTCAGTGGCGGACGGCATAGGTTTGCCCCGCTTCCGGATTCGGATCGGCGATGAGATTGTGGCGTCCCGCATGGGTGACGGTGGCGGTCACGAAATCACCCCCCTGCGGCATCGACTCGCCTTCCGGCACGCCGACATGCACGAGCACGCCGGTTTTCTCACGTCCGGTAACACGATGGGTGGCGGCATCCTTCTTGCCGGATGCGCCGGTGACCATCACCTCGACGTCACGGCCTTCGAAAGTCTTGAGATTCTCTTCGGTGATACGTTCCTGCAGCGCCACAAGACGTTCGAATCTGTCCTGCACCACGTCATGCGGAACCTGCTCCATCTCAGCCGCCGGCGTGCCGGGACGCGGCGAGTAGATGAACGTGAACGCGGAAGCGAATCGCGCCTCCTCCACCACGCGCAGGGTTTCCTGGAAGTCCTCCTCCGTTTCGCCGGGGAAGCCGACGATGATGTCGGTGGAAATCTGCGCGTCCGGCATGGCCTCGCGAATCTTGCGCAGAATGTCGAGGAACTTGGCGGAACGGTAGGAGCGGCGCATCGCACGAAGAATCCTGTCGGAACCCGACTGCAACGGGAAATGCAGCTGGTGCATGACGTTCGGCGTCTCGGCCATTGCTGCGATCACGTCGTCGGTGAAGGCCGCGGGATGCGGCGAGGTGAATCGTACGCGTTCCAAACCGTCAATCTCGCCGCACGCGCGCAGCAGCTTGGAGAAGGCAAACCGGTCGCCGATGCCGTAGCCGAAGGAGTTCACATTCTGGCCCAGCAACGTGACTTCCTTGGCGCCTTCGTCCACGCATTGGCGGATTTCGGCGAGGATGTCTCCGGGACGGCGGTCATGTTCCTTGCCGCGCGTGGTCGGCACGATGCAGAAGGTGCAGGTGTTGTTGCAGCCTACGGAGATGGCCACCCAGCTCGACACCTTCGACGCACGGTCGGTTGGCAGCTGGCTTGGGAAGTAGTTGAGTTCCTCCTGCACCTTCACCTGCGCATGGCCTTCGATGCGGGCCTGGTCGAGCAGCTGAGGCAGGGATCCGATGTTCTTGGTACCGAACACGGCGTCGACCCACGGGGCTTTTTTCGCGATCTTCTCACGGTCGAGCTGCGCCATGCAGCCGCCGACCGCGATCTGCAGGTTCGGGCGTTCCCTCTTCAATTCGGCCCACAGTCCGATGGTGCCGTACATGCGTTCGGCGGCGTTTTCGCGCACCGCGCAGGTGTTCATGACGATCAGGTCGATGTCATGGTTGAGATACTGTTCCTCGGTGGCGGGCACGTAGCCGTCGGCCTCAAGCACGCCGGCGATGCGTTCGGAATCATGCACATTCATCTGGCATCCGAGCGTATGCACGTAGAACACGCCCTTGCCGCGCGTGGGGGTATCGTTCGCCGCCGGTTCGGCCAGTTTCGAGGCACGCTCCGCCTCGGTCATCATGTCTTCGTTCATAACGCACCATGCTAACGGCAGGGCGGCACAGGCGTTTCGGAACGCGGGAACGCCCCGTTCTCGGCGCAATCGCAGGGCATTGACCCTCTTCGATACACAGCATACGTTCAGTTTTGCGGAAAGCGAGGCGGTACACTGTTCTTCCGTGATACTTGACAGGCAAAATCGAATTAACACCACCGAATTGCAGATGCGTCTGAAGAACGTCGACGTCGGCGAGGGATCCCTTTCCCCCGAACAGATCACCGAGTTCATCGACCAGATGCAGGTGTATGAGGGTGCGATGTACGAGATCAGCACCAAATTGGAGATTCTTGACTCGGAATTCCAGGTGCGCTTCTCCCATAATCCAATTCACCATATGGAACGCCGTCTCAAATCGCTTAACTCGATCCTCGGCAAGCTGCAGCGCCGCAACCTGCCGTTGACCGTCGACGCCATCAAGGACAACCTGTTCGACGTGGCGGGCGTACGCGTGATCTGCAACTACCGCGACGACGTGTATTCCGTGGCGAATTATCTGTCCGCGCAAAGCGACATCCAAGTGCTGCGTGTCAAGGATTACATCAAGAACCCGAAGCAGAACGGTTACCGTTCGCTGCATGTCATCTACGCGGTGCCGGTGTTCCTGTCATCCGGACCGCACTACACGCCGGTAGAGGTTCAGCTACGCACCATCGCCATGGATTATTGGGCAAGCCTGGAGCATGCGCTGCGGTATAAGACGGATCTGCCGGACGCGAAGCTTGCCGAGCATTCGCAGACGCTGTTGGATTGCGCGCGCAGCCTGCAGAACATCGAGACGCAGATGCAGAACATCCATCGCGACATCAACAGCGCCCCGCGTGTGGGTGAGGCGCCGCAGGCGGACTGATGTTTTCGGAAAATGGCGATTGACGGACAAATCATTGCCTGTCAATCGCCATTTTTCGACGATATCGAACGTTATTCGCGCTTACGCAGCAATCGTGGTATTTTCACCGGAACCTGTGCGAGCACGGTGCCGATGAAAATCAGCGCGCAGCCGATGTAGGCTCGTGTGGTCATGACTTCGCCGAGCAGCAACGCGCCGCCCACCGCGGAGAAGAACGATTCGAGCGACATGATCACGGCCGCGCGCGACGGCGGCACCAGCTGCTGTCCGACCACCTGCAACGTGTATGCCACGCCGGCCGAGCCGATGCCGGCGTACACGATGGGAAACCAGCTTTGCATGGCGCCGGCCCAGTCGATGGAGCCTTCGCATAGGGAGCCGATCCAGCTCAGCAGCGCGGTGGTGGAAATTTGTCCGAAGGACAGCAGAATCGGATCCATCTTCTGTCCGAACGTGTCGATGACGAGAATATGGCCTGCGAATAGAACCGCAGTGGACAACAGCACCACGTCGGCAAGGGTGATCGAGCCGAATCCGTCGGTGATGCACAGCAGATAGAAGCCGACCACGGCGATGGCAACGCTGACGATGACGTTCATGGTCACGCGGCGGCGCAGAATAAGGAAGGCGAGCAGCGGCGTCATGACGATGTAGAGCGCCGTGATGAAGCCGGAACGGCCTGCGGAACCGGAATAGAGGATGCCGTATTGTTGGACGGTGCTGGCGGTGAACAATACGATGCCGCAGATGACGCTGACGACCACGGGATTGCCCAGGCATTTCGGCATGGCCACGGTTATACCGTTGCCAAGCGTGACGGTTGGACACTCATTCGATTCACGGCGTCGGCGTTCCTGTTCGGCGATGCCTCGACGGCGGAACCACAGCAACGGTATTAATGACAGCGCGCCCAATGTGAATCGCGTGGCCCCGAAGAACAGGGGGCTCATGGAGGCCATGCCCTGCACTTGGGATACGAATGCGAAGCCCCAGATCATGGCCGTCAGAACAAGGCAGGCCATGCCGCCAATCTCTTTCCTCTGCATGAGCCACTACCCTATGGCACGTTTTTCGCCGACAGAAAAGCCTGACCATATTCTGGTCAGGCTTTTGTTTGAGGGTTCAGCGCAGAGGACGTCGCGGGATTTTTCAGTCGCGATCGCCGAAGAGCTGGAGAATATACAGGAACATGTTGATGAAGTCCAGATACAGGTTCAGCGCGCAGATGATGGAGACCTTCTTGACCATGTCCTCACCCTGGCCTGCGTACTGGGCGAACAGCGCGCGAGTAGCTTGGGCGTCGTAGACGGTCATGCCGGCGAACAGCACGAGGCCGATGGCGGAGATAACCATCAGCATGGTCTGTCCGGGAGCGAAGATCATAAGCAGCACTTCGGCGACGATCAGCACGATGAGGCCGACCAGCAGAATCGGACCGGCTTTGAGCATGTTGACCTTGGTGGTCATGCCCAGCATGGTGAGCGCGAAGAAGAAGCCGGCGCACAACGCCAGGGAGATGCCGATGGTGCCAAGATCATACGCCATGAAAATGGTGCTTAGCGAGAAGCCCATGATCGCGGCATACACGTAGAACATGACGCGTGCGGTGCTCGGCTTGATCTTTTCAATGCGGGCGCCAAGATAGATGGCGATCACGATTTCGACGACGAACGGCGCCCAAGCGCCAATGACGCCAAGCGACTGGATGAGCGCGATGTAGGCACCGGTGGCTTGGGTGAGGATGGCCACAGCCGCGGTGACGAGCAGGCCGATGGTCATCTCACCGTAGGCACGGGTGACGGAAGCATGTTCGGCACGCTCATAGGAGTATGTCGCCTGAGCCGGAATGGTGGCCGCCGGAGCGCCCTGCGCATACATGTTCTGCGGCGCGTACTGGTATTGGTTCTGACCGTACGGATTCTGGCTGTACTGCCCGTACGAATTCTGGTTCGGATTGTATTGGTTCTGCCCATACGGCTGGCCGTTGAATCCATTAGCGTTGTTGCCTTGGGGCTGCTGACCGAATGTCATAATCGCTCCTTAACTCGATTACGCATCACAGTACGGTACTTTTCTGACTATTTCATGAGAGCCCACGTCTTACGGTGCCGAGCTGAAACTACCGGCACCGTATATCCAATGCGCAATCAGACCGTGAACTTGTGCACCACTTTCGCGCTATCGTTCAGGTCGAACAAATCAGTGACGTCGACCGTCACTTCGGAATCGTCTTTCAAGGTATATCCAATCGTCACGGTTCCGGTGGCTCCGGGCTGGACTTCGGCGAAATCAGAATTGGAATCGTATCCGGCAGGGTTCTCGCTGTAAATGGCGGTGTCGAGAGCTTGTCCATCTTGGAACACTTGCGGGCTGGCGAGGACCGCAAACGAATTGTTTTTATCCGTGTTGTTGGTCCATTCGAATGTGACCAACACCGTGGGCTGATTGTTATAGTCGTTGTTGCTACGTACCGCGGAGACGATTTTCACATGCATGGTCTTCAAATCGCCTTCCATATCCTGATCGCCCTTCGGCTGATTTTTTGCGGAGCCTTTTGCGGATGATTGTGAGCTTGACACGCCGGTGGCCTCGTCTATGGCCTTGCTTGCTGCGGACTGCATGGCCAGAGTAATGACGATGGCCAACACCGACAGCACCGCAGCGACAATCGCCAATGCCTTGCCGCGCTTTTTACCGCGGAACGTGCCGACCAATGCCACAATCGCAAGAATCACGCCAATGAAACCGAAAATCGCAGCAATGTTGTTGATAATCGGAATGAAGCTCAGCACGAAGCCAAGCGCGCCGAACACCACGCCGACAATGCCGCACACAGTCAGTCCCTTCTCTTCCTGATAGACCGGCTGCAGCGGAGGCTGGGGTTGGATGGGTTGCTGCGGGGAAATGTAGCCACTCATGATCGTTCCTTCTTCTCGAATCGGTTGAGACACTTTCGAGAGTACGGAGCCGAGCGCGTGGACGGTATTGGACGAAAGGCCATTCCTGTCTGCCCTTTGAGGCGCGCGAAACGCACGGAAGAACAATGGCGTCTTTCGGGAACGGGCCCAATAATGGTAGCTATGAGCGAGACGACGAATTCCCCAGCCCCCATCGAAGTGCCAGTACGCACCAGAATCTGGCAAAGTGTGGTGATGGTGGTTTGCGCGGATTTCATGTGCATGGCGCAGACCGCGTTCGCCTCGCAACGTTTCGACCAGGATTCCGCCGCATACGTTTGGATGGTGTTCTGCGTGCTGCTGTCGTTCGTGGTCGGTCTGCTGCTGCTCGCCCGTTCCCGTTATCCACATGCCACATTCGTCGCCGCATGCGTGGCCGTGCTGGTTTTCCCGTACGATTCCACCATCGCGTTGATGGCGTTGACCGCGCTGTTGGCTCGTCGCAATGACACGAGGACGACGGTTCGTGCGATCGCGGCGGGCGGCTTCGTCACACTTGTGGCGCAGGTGCGTGATACGTTGCGCCCGCCGGAGGCGTCCATCTGGCATATGGTGTTCGCCAAACCGGATACCGGCAGCCAATACGGCACCGACCTGGTCATGCTCGCCGATGAACGCACCATCGTCGTCACCGCCGTAGTGGCGG
>ENA-ORSI01001588-ORSI01001588.1-human-gut-metagenome-genome-assembly--contig:-NODE-1588-length-19004-cov-9.044857_pt1 | contig 19004 bp, 9 predicted proteins | sample MGYA00242187_ERZ509154 | MGnify/ENA primary metagenome ERZ509154 (study PRJEB26280, sample SAMEA2338627) | human gut metagenome | biome: human gut; feature: human-associated habitat; material: faeces...
TTGTTGCTCAGGAACTTATAAATAAAGTTAAATCAAAGTGTTGCGGAATTAAGGGTAAACAAGAATAGTCGACTAAAAAAGGAAAAACGAATGAAATTGAAAACACTCGTGCTGCTGTGGATACTGCTGGTGTCCGGGCTGGCAGCGGCACAAAATTCAGCTGTATCCACTTTCCAGCTGAAAGGCATCCTGCTCGATTCGCTGACGCAGGAAGGAGAACCGTATGCCACCATCCGCGTGGCGCGTAAGTCGGCACCCGGCAAACCGGTCAAGATGCTGGTTTCGGGTCTGGACGGACGCTTCAAGGAGAACGTGAAGGGAACCGGAAACTTTGTACTGACCATCACGTCGGTGGGCCGTAATCCCATTGTGAAGAACTTCTCGGTCAAGGCCGGGCAGAAGCTGGTGGACTTCGGTACGCTGTATGTCACCGATGCGTCCAACGAACTGGGACAGGTGGAAATCGTGGCACAGAAACCGCTGGTGAAGGCCGACATCGACAAGATAGAATATAATGTGAAGGACGACCCCGACTCGGAGACCAACACCCTGCTCGAAATGCTCCGCAAGGTGCCGATGGTGACTGTGGACGGCGAAGACAACATCAAGGTGAACGGCAGCAGCTCGTTCAAGGTCTATGTGAACGGAAAGCCCAACAACATGATGAGCAACAACCCGACGGAGGTGCTGAAGAGCATGCCCGCCAATACCATCAAGCACATTGAGGTCATCACCAACCCGGGTCCGAAGTATGATGCCGAAGGCGTGGGCGGCATTCTGAACATCGTGACCGAAGGCGGCGGCTTCGAAGGCTACACCGTGACGGTGAGCGGCAACGTGAGCAACCGCGGTGCGGGAGGCGGTGTCTTCGGCACGGTGCAGAAAGGCAAGTTCACCGTGAGCGCCCGTTACAATTACAATTACAACGACAGTCCGCGCAGCTACTCGGGCGGCACGCAGCGGGCCACGGACCCCCATTCGGAGGTGGCCAATCTGGACTATGAAGGCAGCAGCAAGGGCGACGGGTCCTTCCAGTCGGGCAGCATGGAGGCCAGCTATGAAATCGATTCGCTGAACCTGATTTCCGCTTCGTTCGGCCTGTGGGGTGGCGGAAACTCGAGCAACGGCGGCAGCAACTATGTGGGCAATTCGCCGTTGGACAACCATCTGCTCTATCAGTACGGCATCGGCAGTCACAGCAAGTCGTCCTGGTACTCCATCGACGGCGGCATCGACTACCAGCGCCTTTCGCCTACCATAAAGGGGCGTATGTTCACCCTGTCCTATAAGGTGAATACCCGGCCTCAGACGTCGGACTCCTACTCGGAATACGACATCGCCTACGGCCACGACGACTGGACCGACTACCTGCGCCGCTTGCAGGACCAGCACAACGACGGCAGCCAGAATACGACCGAGCACACCTTCCAGGCCGACTATACGACGCCCATCGGCGAGATGCACACCATCGAGTCGGGCGTGAAGTACATCCTGCGCAACAATTCTTCGGACAACGACCGCTACCTGCGGACTTCGGCCGACAACGCGGACTATGTGTTCGACGATGAATACAGTACCCACTATCGCCACCAGAACGACATCATCGCCGCCTACCTGGGCTACGGCCTGAAGTGGAAAAAGCTGTCCGGCCGTCTGGGTGTGCGCTACGAGCATACCATCGAGGACGTGAAGTATCTGCTGGGCCGCGGCGACGACTTCCGCAAGAACTACGACGACGTGGTACCCTCCGCTTCGTTGGGCTGGAAGCTGACCGACCTGTCCAACCTCCGCGTGGGCTATAACATGCGCATCTACCGCCCCGGCATCTGGTATTTGAATCCCTATCTGGACGACAGCAATCCGTCCAGCATCAGCCAGGGCAATCCGGAGCTGGACAGCGAGCACAGCCATGCGTTTGACTTGAGCTACAGCAACTTCACGCCCAAGTTCAACATCAACCTGTCTGCCCGCTATTCGTTTACGAACAACAGCATCCAGTCCGTCACCAGCCTCGTGTCCGAGGACGATATCCCCGACTTTTCCGAGGACAAGAAGACGGGCAAGGACGTGCTCTATACCACCTATCAGAACATCGGCAAGAGCCGTAACCTCAACCTGAGTGCCTACGTCAACTGGAATGCCACGAAGGACACCCGTATCTATGCCAACCTGTTCGGCGGCTACACCAGCCTGAAGGGAGCCGAGGGGCTGGAGAACGACGGCTGGAACCTCTTTGCCTTTGGTGGCGCACAGCAGACCTTCAAGCACGACTGGCGCCTGAGCGTGAACGTCTTCGGCCAGACGCCCTGGATCATGCTGCAGGGAAAGGGTAGCAGTTTCTTCAGCTACAGTGTGAACTTGAACAAGTCGTTCCTGAACCGCCGGTTGTCGCTGTCGGCCTTTGCCAGCAACTTCTTCCAGAAATACAATAAGTTTGAGTCGCACATCGAGGGGCAGGGATTCCTGCAGGACAGCTGGAACAAGTATCCGCAGATGCGTTTCGGCTTCAGCGTGAGCTACCGCATCGGTGAGCTGAAGGCCAGTGTGAAGAAGGCCGCGCGTACCATTACGAACGATGACGTGAAGTCGGGCGGCAGCAGTACCGGTGCCGGGGGTGGTGCAGGAGGCGAATGATGCCGTCGGAACACGGTGCTTCGTGAGGGTGTGACACGGTGCTTCCTGACCCCCTCACGAAGCACTGCATGACACCCTGACGAAGCACTTCGTCGGACCCTCATGAAGCACTTCGTCAGGAGGGCACAAAGCGGTGCGGGCACATCCCCCGCCGCTTTTCTGCACAGTTTGCGGAAAATTGGGGTACCATCAGAACAGAAGCGAGGGGCGCATCCTGTCGGGATGCGCCCCTCGCTTCGTTGTGTGCGGGTGATAGGACTCGAACCTACACGCCTTACGGCACCAGATCCTAAGTCTGGCGCGGCTGCCAATTACGCCACACCCGCAACGGTGTCTGCCTCTTCGGCGGGGACAAAGGTAAAAAATATTTTTTGTTCTGCCAACAGATTTCTACAGATTGTAACGGCTTACTCCGGTTTCACCTGCAACAGCCGGCGGGCCGCTTCGATGAGGGTGTCGAGGCCGCGGGCCTTGTCTTCTTCAGTCATGTCGACTTTCACGTCGGGGTCGATTCCGAACTCTATCTGTTGCTTGTCGGCGTCGAGGTGGGGACTGGCCGAGAAACGGACAGTCCATCCGTTGGGCAGTTCCGACGTGAAGGGCAGACCCGAACCGCCTCCACTCTTGTCGCCCAGCAGGGTCACCTGGGGCATGTAGCGCATGGCGTTGATGAAGTCGTTGGTGGAGCTGTAGGAGTGGCGGTTGGTCAGCACGACGGCCTTCTTCTGCCAGCGCACGCCGTCCGACGGGTCGACGTAGATGGGTTCCGGCTCGGAGAAGTCGCTGTGGCCGGGGCCGGTCTTGTGCAGGATGTAGCCCGTCAGCACGCGTTCGTTGGTGAAGCGGGCGGCCAGGCGGGTGGAGTAGGTGAGGTTGCCGCCACCGTTGTTACGCACGTCGATGATGAGGCCGTTGCAGGCGGCCAGGTAGGAGAGGGCTTCGTCCAGGTTGCCTTCGCCGATGCCGTCGGAGAAGGAGGTATAGGAGATGTAGCCGATGTTGTCTTCCAGAATGGTGTATTTCAGTCCGGAGGCGATGCGGTAGTCGCGTCCCAGGTATTGCTCGACGAGGGCTTCGTCGTAGTTGCGCGGATAGTCCAGGTACCAGTCCCAGTAGCGGGCGGTGTTCGAGGCCGAGTAGAGGTTCACGTGCCCGTCCTTCAGCTCGGCCAGCATGTTGCCCAATACCTCGAACAGGCCGTCGCTGCTCATGTTGGGGGTGATGAGCGGCTGGTATTGGTCATGGATGGCGTCCCAGTCTATCTGCTTGTAGTCCAGGAAGCAGTATTGCTCGTCGATAATCTTCCACAGGGCTTCGAAGTTGCCTTGCGGCGTGTTGTCGAACTCCTCTTCGCGGATGCAGCCCGCGAACAGGGGAAGCAGTAGGAGTGGGATGCATATGAGTTTCCAGATGGATGCGGAGTGTTTCATAAGGTTTGCTTTTTCTTGTTGGGTAAGAGGTAGAACTCCTTGACGAAGCCTACCATGAAGACATGCGAATAGGCGTGTGTACGCAGGTGGTTGATGCTGGACTGCTGGGCGTCCCACACGTAGGCCAGTCGCATTTTCATGCGGCCCACGGGCAGGTCGGCGGTGAGCATCTGGCGCAGGGAGGGCTGGTTGTGGAGCGAGGTGAAGCGCACCACGCCGTCGGCGTTGCCCAGCGAAAAGATTTCGTAGTACGACTGCCCGTAGTGGGGCGAGAACATCACGCCCATGACGGGCAGGTTCAGTTGGTAGCGCAGGGTGACGGGGTAGCGCTTGATGCACAGGTCCCAGACGGCCATGACGGAGGCGTCGAGGTTGGCGTAGGCGCGGGCCGAGGCGGGGTTGTTACCGTTGCGCAGGTTGTAGACGAAGCCGCCGTTTAGGTCGGCCACGCCTCCGGCCAGCAGGCGGAAGCGGTCGGTCAGGCGGAAGTGGTAGTGCAGGCCGTAGTTCCAGTTGACCAGCGCGGCAAGGGTATTGTTGTTGTCCACATGGTTGTGCGTGTAGTTCACGTAGCCCTGGAAAAAGCTCTGGCGCGAGAGGTTGCCGTCGGCCCAGCGCGTCATGCGCATGCTTTCGCGGGAGAGGCGGAACTCGATGCCCCGGTATTCCTGCGACGATAGGTAGGTGTCGTACATGTTGGCCACACCCACACCGTAGAGGGTAGCGCGGGTGACGTAGCGGGTCGGGTCGTTCAAGGTGATGGAATCTGCGGGTGTCTGTGCCGTCAGGCTGCCGACGGTCAGGAACAGGCCTGCCGCGATTCCTGTCAGTTTGTGTATCATCATCATACAATTCAGTCAAATAGCTTTTCACACATCAGAACAGCTTCATCTGTCCCGTCAGTTCGTCCAGAATATCGCCTTCGCTCTTGTCCTGATCGGGGTCCAGGTTCTCAGGCTCCTCTTCAGGTTCTTCGGCGACGGGTTGTGGTTCGGGCTGGCGGGTCGGTTCCAGTTCGTTGATGGTATCGATAGTATAGGTCGTCAGTCGCTTGCCCTTGGCCTTGAAGCCTTTGACGGCGATGAACTCGTCGGCCTCGATGACCATCGGTTCGCGAAAGTTGTCGTGTCCGCCGAATACAACTTCCAGTCGCGGATAGTATTCGTCGGTCAGCAGGATGAGCTTGCTGTTCTTGTTGTCGCCCAGGTAGTTCTGTTTGCGGCTGCTCGACTCGAAGCAGAAGCGCTTGATGTAGGGATAGTTCTGCTGGTCGGCATCGTAGAGCACGGCCGTCCACACTTTGTTCGGGTCGAACTTCTCCATGATGCGGATACCGTCTTCGTAGTGGTTGTTTACGTCGAAGTTGGTGGTATAGAAGTCGCCGTTGTTCAGCACCACGAGGATGAGTTCGTCGCTCTGGTATTCGCCCAGGAACTCACCGCGACCGTCATAGTTGAGGCGGAGCACGTCGCGGTCGAACCACACCTTGCGTCCGCCCAGCGTGGAGCCGCCGCGCTGCTTCAGCGTAATCTTGTGTACCGGGTTGCGCGTCAGCATGTTGCCGATGGCCTGGCGTCCCTTGATGCCTATCCGGCTGAAGTCTTCTTCGAAGATGATTTTGCGGATGCGCGGGTTCGGTTTCAGCGTGACCTTGATGATTTCGGCCTCACCGTTGGGGTTGGCGCTGAAGTACATGATTTTGGAGTCGGGTGTACCTTGCGTTACGTCGTATTCGCGGTCGCGTACAATGGATGTCACGGCGAATCGCTTGATATAGGTCGTGCCATCCTTGCCGTCGCGGTAGCACACGTTGTAGATGGTGCGCTTGTCGTTCTTCTTGAAGACGTTGGCGTAGAGTATGTTTTTGCCCACAAATTTCTTGTCGGCTACGGGGGTGATAATGTAGCGGCCGTCGCGGAAGAAGAGGATGACGTCGTCCAGGTTCGAACAGTTGGCCAGGAACTCGTCCTTCTTCAGGCTGGTGCCGATGAAGCCCTCCTCGCGGTTGATGTAGAGCTTCTCGTTGGCCTCGATGACCTTGGTAGAGTCGATGGTGTCGAAGTTGCGCAGCTCCGTGCGGCGGGGGAAGTTCTTGCCATACTTCTCCTTGAGCATGCGGAACCAGTCGACGGTGTATTCCACCAGGTTGGCCAGGTGGCGTTCGGTCTCCTCGATGTCGGCCTTCATGCGGGCTATCTGCTCCTCGGCCTTGTCGGAGTTGAACTTCAGGATGCGGGCCATCTTGATTTCCATCAGGCGGAGGATATCATCCTTCGTCACCTCGCGAATGAACTGCGGATAGTAGGGCGTCAGGCGCAGGTCGATGTGCTCGCAGGCGGCGTCCATGGTCGGAGCCTGTTCGAATTCCTTGTCCTTATAGATGCGTTCTTCGATGAATATCTTTTCGAGCGAGGCGAAGTGCAGGCTTTCGCGCACCTCGTCGCGGTGTATCTCCAGTTCGCGGCGCAGCAGGTCGCGTGTGTTGTCTACGGACTTGCGCAGCACGTCGCTGACGGTGAGGAAGTGGGGCTTGCGGTCGTCGATGACGCAGCAGTTGGGCGAGATGCTCACCTCGCAGTCGGTGAAGGCATAGAGAGCGTCGATGGTCTTGTCCGACGACGTGCCGGGCGTCAGGTGCACCAGTATCTCGACGTTGCCCGATGTCAGGTCTTCCACCTTGCGTATCTTGATTTTGCCCTTCTCGCTGGCCTTCACGATGGAGTCGCACACGCTGGCCACGGTCTTGCCGTAGGGTATCTCGCGGACGGCCAGCGTCTTGTTGTCCACCTTCTCGATGCGCGAGCGGACGCGCACCGAACCGCCGCGTTCACCGTCGTTGTACTTCGACACGTCGATGCTGCCCCCCGTCTGGAAGTCGGGATAGAGGCGGAAGTCCTCGCCATGCAGGTAGCTGACGGCGGCGTCGCACAGCTCGTTGAAGTTGTGCGGCAGGATCTTGGACGACAGGCCGACGGCAATGCCTTCCACGCCCTGCACCAGCAGCAGGGGGAACTTGACAGGCAGGGTCACCGGCTCGCGGTTACGACCATCGTAGGACAATTTCCATTCGGTAGTCTTGGGATTGAACACCACATCAAGGGCAAACTTCGAGAGGCGGGCTTCGATGTAACGGGGAGCGGCGGCGCTGTCGCCCGTCAGGATGTTTCCCCAGTTACCCTGGCAGTCGATGAGCAGGTCTTTCTGCCCCAGCTGCACCAGCGCGTCGCCGATGGAGGCGTCGCCGTGGGGGTGGAACTGCATGGTGTGGCCCACGATGTTGGCCACCTTGTTGTAACGCCCGTCCTCCATGCGCCGCATGGAATGCAGGATACGCCGTTGCACGGGCTTCAGTCCGTCCATGATGTGGGGCACGGCACGCTCCAGTATCACGTACGAGGCATAGTCCAGAAACCAGTTCTGGTACATGCCGCTCAGTTGGTGCTTCACGTTTTCGTCCTTCGTGTCGGCGGGTTTGTAGTCCGAATGTTCCTCCTTGCCTTCGTTCAGGCTGTCCTGTTCTTCCAGGTTCTTGTCAAAGTCTTCGCTCATATTGCTTGGTCCGTATGCTGTCGTCGATTTTTCGTTGCAGGCAAATTTACGAATTTTCTCGGGAAAAGTTATCATCCGGCTTTACTTTGTTCTGCTTATGGCGGAGAAAAGGATGCTTTGTCGGGCGTTTTCCATTGTTTTTGTCGGCCGAAAACAATGTTTTCTGTCAACGGAACAAACCGACAGCATGCGATGGAGAAGAACGGGAAGCCCCCAAAGCGGGCAGAGGACCGGCGTCGCTTTCTTCCACTTGTGTATTTTTAATATGCCCCGCGGTTCGATGTATCAGATAAATCCCTATCTTTGTGCCGTTTTATAATAATGTGTGGAAATTCAATTTAAATTAGATAAGAAAGATCATGGCACAAGAAGACGTTTTTAAGAAACTTGTATCCCATTGCAAGGAGTATGGTTTTGTGTTCCCCAGCAGCGAAATCTATGACGGACTGGGAGCTGTGTACGACTACGGTCAGAACGGCGTTGAACTGAAGAACAACATCAAGCAATACTGGTGGCAGAGCATGGTGTTGCTCCACGAGAACATCGTGGGCATCGACTCGGCCATCTTCATGCACCCCACCATCTGGAAGGCCAGCGGACACGTGGATGCCTTCAACGACCCCCTCATCGACAACCGCGACTCGAAGAAGCGCTACCGCGCCGACGTGCTCATCGAGGACCAGATAGCCAAGTACGACGAGAAAATCAACAAGGAAGTGGCCAAGGCTGCCAAGAAGTATGGCGACGCCTTCGATGAAGCTGAGTTCCGCTCGACCAACGCCCGCGTGCTGGAGCACCAGGCCAAGCGCGACGCCCTGCACGAACGCTATACTAAGGCCATGAATGCCGGTCCGGACCTGAACGAGCTGCGCCAGATCATCCTTGACGAGGAAATCGTCTGCCCCATCAGCGGCACGAAGAACTGGACCGAGGTACGTCAGTTCAACCTGATGTTCTCCACCGAGATGGGTTCCACGGCTGAAGGTTCCATGAAGGTGTACCTCCGCCCCGAGACGGCGCAGGGTATCTTCGTCAACTACCTGAACGTGCAGAAGACGGGCCGTATGAAGATCCCCTTCGGTATCGCACAGATCGGTAAGGCCTTCCGCAACGAAATCGTGGCCCGCCAGTTCATCTTCCGCATGCGTGAGTTCGAGCAGATGGAGATGCAGTTCTTCGTGAAGCCCGGCACCGAGCTGGAGTGGTTCAAGACCTGGAAGGAAACCCGCTTGAAGTGGCACAAGGCCCTGGGCTTCGGCGACGACCACTACCGCTTCCACGACCACGAGAAGCTGGCCCACTATGCCAACGCCGCTACCGACATCGAGTTCCTGATGCCCTTCGGTTTCAAGGAAGTGGAAGGTATCCACAGCCGCACCAACTTCGACCTCTCGCAGCACGAGAAGTTCTCCGGCAAGAACATCAAGTACTTCGACCCCGAAACGAACGAAAGCTATACACCGTATGTCATCGAGACCTCCATCGGCGTGGACCGCATGTTCCTCAGCGTGATGTGCGCTTCCTACCAGGAAGAGAAGCTCGAGAACGGCGAAACCCGCGTGGTGCTGAAGCTGCCCGCCGCCCTGGCTCCCGTGAAGCTGGCCGTGATGCCGCTCGTCAAGAAGGACGGTCTGCCCGAGAAGGCCCGCGAAATCATCGAAGCTCTGAAGTTCCACTTCCACTGCCAGTACGACGAGAAGGATTCCATCGGCAAGCGCTACCGCCGTCAGGACGCCATCGGTACGCCGTTCTGCGTCACCGTTGACCACCAGACACTGGAAGACGGATGCGTCACCCTGCGCGACCGCGACACCATGAAGCAGGAGCGTGTACCCGTGGCCGACCTCGACCGTCTGATTGCCGACCGCGTGAGCATCACTTCACTGCTGAAGACGCTCTGACAATGGAGAATGGATAAATGATGAATAATGAATAATCAGTTTTCAATGAAGAGACTATTCAAGACAATCTGTTTCGTACTTCCCCTGGCCGCCCTCCTCTTCGCTTCGTGCGAGGAGGTGCAGGAGGCCAGCAAGTATGACAACTGGCAGGCCCGCAACGAAGCCTACATCGATTCCATCGCACATGAGACGAAAATCCTTGTGGCCAAAGAAGAGGATGCAGACCAAATGTCTGTAGGGCAACTTTTCCGCATCAAGGACGATTTGGCATCTACAACAGGTACCGAAGTCTACATCTATTGCAAGAAGATTGTGGCGAATACGGAAGGACGGCGTCCGATTTATACGGAAACGGTGTCTACCTATTATTATGGTACATTGATAACCGGTGAAAAGTTCGATGGAACGTTTAATGGATATTCAGCCATAGACCAAGAGATACCTTCGCCTCCCGATAAAGTCGTGACAGAGTTTGATTGGACGGCTGATTTTGCCATCAATAATTCGAGCTTGCGCACTGGTTGGAAGGCTGCCCTTCAGCTGATGAAGACAGGCGAACGCTGGATGGTATATTTGCCTTATCAGTCGGCCTACGGCACCAGTGGGAGCGGAAGCATCCCCGGCTATTCCGCACTGGCATTCGACCTCATTTTGGATGATATCGTGACAGACGAGGAATGACCTGACCCTTTCCCTTCTTATAAAGAAACATAAGAAAGGCTTGCCGACGGCGATGATGCTGCGGCAAGCCTTTTCTTTTTGCTCCATCGTGCCTGCCTTCTTATGGATACTATGTCAAAATAGATGACCGTGCAAGGAAGCTCTGTATTTTCAGGTGTTTTTCAGGTGCTACCTGAATAGTCTTCAGGTTAGACCTGAAAGCCTTTCAGTCCCTACCTGAAGACCTTTCAGGTCCAGCCTGAAAACCTTTCAGGTTTTTCCGGAATGCCACCTGAAAAAATGAATACTGATTATCAGCTGGTTGGCGTAATCTGTGAAGGTCTCGTTTGAGATGACATGCTGCTCTGGCGGAGATTCTCTTCCGTACTCTTTAAGTTTGCTTTTTTTACCATTCTTTCTCGCTGCGGCCCATTTCGTTTAGGCCGGTTTCCCTTTCTCGTCGTCAGACAACCTTATCCGCTTCTTGTATTGGGTAGGTGTTTCGCCGGTATATTGTTTGAAGGCTGTACTGAAGTAGGATGCTGTGGCAAATCCCACTTGTTCCGCAATTTCGGAGAAAGACAAGTTGGTAGTGCTCATCAGGGCGATGGCCTTTTCAAGCCTGAACTTGTTGATATATTCATTGGTACTGACATCTGTCAGCGCCTTCAGCTTGTTGTAAAGGGAAGCGCGGCTCATGTGTATTTCCCGGCAGATGGTTGAAATGTCGAGTCCGCTGTTGTCTAGGTTGTCCTGGATAATCTGGTTGAGCTTTGACAGGAAGGCCTCGTCTGCCTGGCTGATAGCCGTTTCCTTAGGTATGGGTACAGGGCCGGCATGTATGTAGCGCTTGCGTATATTCTCTCTGTCTTTCAGTCGGTTGCGGACTATTTCCAGCAGGGTCTCTTCTTCGAAGGGCTTTGCCAGATAGGCATCGGCTCCGTTTTTGTATCCTTCTTTTTGGCTCTGTTCGTCATCGCGGGCAGTGAGCAGAATTACGGGAATATGGCTGATGTCAATGTCTTCCTTGATGCGTTGACAGAGCTGGTATCCGTTCATGCGGGGCATCATGACATCGCTCACGATGATGTCGGGCTGGTATTTCCGGGTCAGTTGCAGAGCTTCTTCTCCGTCGGAGGCCGTCATCACTTGCTTGAAGTGCTCTTCCAGAATTTTTTTCAGAAACTCTGTCATCTCGGGGTGGTCATCGGCCACGAGAATCCGGTAGGAGGTGGTATCGAAATCTGTTGTGGCGGAGGTCTCCGTTGGGATTCCGTCATCGGCAATCAGTTCATTGAGATAGGCTTTGGGCGGACTGACTATTTCTTCGCATGCGTGCCTTAGAGGCAGTTCGAAGTAGAAGGTGGCGCCGGCGTCCGTATTGTTGTAGGCACCGATTGTTCCTCCGTGTTGTTCGACCAGTATCTTGGAGTAGGACAGTCCGATACCTGTTCCGTTTTGTTCGCCGTCCGCCTGGTAAAAACGTTTGAACAGCTTGTCCATGTTGACTTGGTTGAGGCCGCATCCTTGGTCGGAGATGGATACACGGACCTTGTCGTCGCCCGAAAGCTGGGTGGTCACCGTGATGCAGGTGTTGTGCGGACTGTGCTTCAAGGCATTTACCAGCAGGTTGCTCAGTACGATTTCGCATTTGTCCTTGTCGAAGCTGACTTCTCCGATCGCAGCGTCGGGCCTGTAGTCGATGTGTACCTGTTCAGCTTCTCCTGCTCCGATAAAGTCCTGCAGGACTTGTCCCACCCAGGAATTGAAGGGATGAGGCTGCAGATGCAGCCTGCTTTCGCCCACTTCCATCTTTCGGACATCGAGCACCATATTGATGAGTGCCTTCATGCGCTGGGATTGTCGGTAGATGGCTTTAAGGGGCAGGTATTGTTCATCATTCGGGCCGATGGTTTTCAGAATCCTTTTCAGTGGGGCATAAATCAATGTCAGCGGAGTGCGCAGTTCATGGCTGATGTTGATGAGAAAGCGGACTTTTTCCTCGTAGACCTGCCGCTCATGTTCCTTCATGGCCCATTTCAGCTTGCGGTCCTTTTGTTTCAAGGTCCGTCTGAAAGCTTCGGACAGCAGGGCAATTGACAGAATGATGCAGGCAGTGATGAACCACCAAGTCTGATACCAGGGAGGCAGGATGGTAATCGTAAGCAGCAGTCTGTCGGGAATCCAGCTTCCGTCTTTGGCCGTGCACGAGGCCATGATGCGGTAGGTTCCCGGCACCTGGGTGCGCATGATTACTTCCGGTTGGTAGGTCTCCGTGTAGTTTTCATCAAGTCCTTCTATCCGATAACGATATAGTTTCCGACGGAAAATGTCTTCTTCCTTCGTCATGATCTGGATGACGACGTTGCTGTTTCTGGATACGGACAGAACGTTTTGATCCTTGGTCAGCTGATCATTGATGGAGGTCCCGTTGAGGATGATGTCCGAGAGCTGGATTTCAGGAAATCCGCTCACGTCGGTCTTTTGATTGTTGGCGATATACAGCAGTCCTTCCACTCCTCCCATATACACTTGTCCGTTGATGACGAGCTGAGCGCGTGGTATGTATTCATTGGGCAACACTCCATCCGATTCTCCGTAAATGGTGAAACGCTCCTTGTCCGTCGAGTAGGAGAAAAGCATGTTCTCGGCACCGATCCAGATTTCGTCCGGCGTCCTGCATATGACGGACGATATGTCTGTGAAGAGGCTTGTCGGTACTTGGGTATATTGTCCGGTTGCCGGCGTAAAATAGGCCAGTCCCTGATTAGTCCCTATCCAGAAACGGTTTTTCCGGTCGTAGGAGACTGAGTTTATGTTGATGTCCTTGGAAGAGGTATACAATGTTTTCAGGTGCTGGGTGGTATGGTTCATCTCGTAGATGCGCTTGGAGTCGAACAGGTAAGTACGGCCCTCTTCGCTGAAGATGGCTTGCAGAGAACCCCAGCTGACGGGGTTTTCTTTTTCTTCGATGGCGATGCTGAAAGTGCGGCTGGATACATTATAAATGTATACGTGGTTGCTGAGAAGGAGAATGGTATTGGGGGTGTTTCGGTGCAGGTAGACTGAATAGCCGTGTTGCGAGATGGTCTGGGTAGTGGCTTCGTCAATGACACGGAACGGAGTTTTCCGTCCGGTTCGGGTATCGAAAACGAACAACCCTTCGGCAAAGGCCGACATCAGCAACTTTCCCGGCGTGAATTCACAGATAGAGGTAATCTTGTCTTCTCGCGTATAGGGATAGTGGGTGAAGGTTTCCGTGGCGGGATTGAAGCGATTGATTCCGCCTCCGTCTGTCCCTACCCAAATGCATTCGGGGCTTTCTTGATACAGACTGATAATAATGTTGTGGCTGGGCCCCCAAGAGGAACCGAAAGGAACGTCTGTATAAGTTTTCATATGGACTTCACGCATGTTGATGAGGCCATTGTAGACACCACCAATCCAGATGTTCTGGTATTGATCCCTGTACAGACAATTGATGGAATTGGTAGGCAGGGAGTACAGCTTGTCTCCCGGTACATGCTTCAGATGGGCGAAACTACCGGAATCCGGATTCAGAATATTGATTCCGCCGCCGTCGGTGCCGAACCATATCTGCCCTTCCTTTTCGGTAATACAGAGAACGATGTCATTGCTGAGCCCGGAGTTCCGAGTCGTATATTCTGCCATTCTTCTGCCGTCGGTGGCAAAACAGCGTACACCTTGGTTGTAAGGGGCAATCCAGATACGCTGTTGGGAATCGATGAACATGTCTGAGATTTCCTTGCCACACTTAAAAGGGGCTTCATTCATTCTTCCGGTCTGCAAGTCTATAGCATAAATGCCTTCCCATCTGCTGCAACACAGAAGCCTTTCCCCTTTTGAAACAGCCATGCGTATGATTTCGAAACGGTTCGGATGTTGCAGCTCCTGAAAGGTTGTGAATGCTCCGGTACGGAGGTCGAATGAATAGACTTTGTTGATACCTCCCAGCAATAACAGATGATTCCATTGGCAGATGGAATAGGCTATGCAGGGTTTTCCATCCCTGTTCTTGAGGGAGATAAACTGGTTGTTTCGATAATTGTATCGTGCGACTCCCATGTCGGTCAGTATCCAAAGATGATGGGCCGAGTCTTCCAGAATTTGATAAATGTAATTTCCGGGGAGAGAGGTGGAGTCGCCCGGCTGATGCAGATATCTTTTTTGTTCGTGTCCGTCGAAACGTCCCAAACCGAATTTGGTTCCAGTCCAGACAAACCCCTTGGTATCCGATGATATGCAGTTGAGGGTCGTTGGAAGTCCTGTATTCAGAAGAATTTGTTTGTATAGGTAATGCTTCCCATAGGCATTGGAAGGCATTAGGTGTAATATCAGGAATGCCAATAAGGGAAGCAGTTGTCTCGCCATTTCCATTCTCTTCATTTTTTATATTGGGCTGTTTCGGCAGAGGTTCAAAATAGACAAGTAACATTCTGTCATCTTGAGCGTTGCGCTCCCCTGATAATAAGGGAAGGGAAGAGGAGCATCAAGGAATCTCAAACAACGTGCATGAAATGCTCTGATTCCGCTTCGTTTCGCCCGGTATGACAGAACGAAACTCCTTTTCCGTTTTTGAAACAGCTTCATTGTTATATTTGGCAACAAAGATAGTGTCTCATTTCTGAAATCGGCTCATGGATGGATATGTTTTTAAAGAGGTATTTATTGATTTTTTAGGTAATCGAGCTGCTGTACGCTTAAAAAAACAGATAAAAATTCTTTTGTAAATAGTCAGAAACGCTGTTTTTAGTCGTTTTTGAAAAAGAAATAGCATTTTTTTAAAGGAATTTGGGTTGCCTCTTTCTTATTTTTGCGACGCATTCAACCGAAGGGTTACCAATGAACCTTGGAGTGAATGTCAAACTATGGGAATGGAAATTAAAACAAATTGTTAAACTTAATATTTTACTTTATGAAAAAAGGAAAAAGAAAAATTCTTCGGATGATGCCATTGGCAATGGGATTGCTTTGTGCTGGAGGACCTGTCTTGGCTGTTCCTGCACTTTCTTCGTATGAGTATGCAGTCAATCAGCAGACCGGGCAAGTGACAGGTATCGTGAAGGACGCTAACGGAGAACCGCTTATCGGCGTTAATGTAGTGGAGAAAGGTAATGTTCAGAACGGTTCGATTACAGATTTGGACGGACGTTTTAAGCTGAATGTCGGCCCCAATGCAGTATTGGTATGTTCTTATATCGGATATAAAACGGTAGAGGTCCCTGTCAACGGGCAGAAGAGCCTTACCGTTACTTTGCGTGAGGACAGTGAGGCGTTGGATGAGGTGGTGGTTATCGGTTATGGTACTGTCCGTAAGGCCGATTTGGCCGGTTCAGTGGCCGTTATGGACAACAAGCAGTTCAAAGACCAGCCGGTTACCCGTATCGAAGATGCGTTGCAAGGACGTGTTTCCGGTATTTCCGTTACCTCGAGTGGTGTGCCGGGCGGTGACCTGAAGATTCGTGTACGTGGTGCCAGCTCCATCAATAAGTCGAACGATCCGCTTTATGTGGTAGATGGTATTGTGCGTGAGAGCGGTTTGGATGGCATCAGCCCTGAAGACATCCAGAGCATGCAGATTCTGAAGGACGCCTCTTCGACTGCCATTTATGGTTCGCGTGGTGCAAACGGTGTGGTGCTGGTTACCACCAAAACTGGTAAAGCGGGACAGACTCAGGTTGTGTTTGACGCTTCGGTTGGATTCTCCAATGCTTACCATATTCCGGAAGTGATGGGAACGAAAGAATATGCCCAGGCTCTGATTGATTACAAAGGAGTGGATGGCAGTACTATGACAGGCTATTTGGACGGTACGAATCCGGGTATAGACTGGATGGATGTATTGCTGCGTACAGGCGTGACCCAAAATTATAAAGTTGCCATTTCGAAAGGTAATGAAGACACTCAATTTTATGTGTCCGGCAACTATATGAATACCAAAGGTGTCATTACGGATACTGATTTTACCCGTTATTCGGTAAAGGCCAATGTACATTCCAAACTGTATAAATGGCTGGAGTTGACGGCCGATGTCAACCTGTCTCAGAGTAATGGTTCGGGGGCCGGATTCAATCAAAGTCAGGAAAATCCGATATGGGTGGGATTGAATTATTCGCCTACAATGGAAATGTACAACGATAATGGTGACTATAATACAGACCCCTATAACAATATCCAGAACAATCCTTATGGCATTCTTCATGAAAATCAGAATGACCGCAAACGTAGTGTGGTCAGTGGCCATGTAGACTTGAAGTTCAATATCCTGAAGGGGCTCACTTTTACCACAACCAATGGAATTGATTATTCAGACTGGAAAGGATACACATTCTCGTCCACCCGGGTACAGACCCAGAACGGCATGGGGAACACTGATACATACAATATGGTACTGCAGTCGACCAACAACTTTACCTATACGGGGAATTGGAACAAGCATTCGTTGACGGCTACAGCTGTATGGGAGGCTACTAAGTCGGAAACTCGGTATATGGAGATTACCGGCAAGAATCTTTCTGCCGAGCAGGTGGGCTATTGGGATGTCAAGAATGCCAAGACTCGTGACGCCGGGAACAGCTATAGCAATTGGAATTTGCTTTCGGGGATAGCGCGTGTCATGTACAACTATGCCGACAAGTATATGTTGACCGGAACGTTCCGTGCTGACGGAAGTTCACGTTTCACCAATCAGAAGTGGGGCTATTTCCCTTCTATTGCGGCTGCATGGACTGTTACGAAGGAAGACTTCATGAAAGATGTCAAGGCTGTGAGTGACTTGAAAATCCGTGCAAGTTATGGTATTATCGGTAATCAGGATATAGATCCGTATTCAACTTTGGGACTGATGACCAGTACGGCCTTCAATTTCGGTACAGGGACCACATACACCGGCTATTGGGCTAACGGACTGGCTACGCCGGATTTGACTTGGGAGAAAGTGAAGCAGTTTGATTTGGGCATTGACCTGGGATTCTTCAGCAACCGTTTGACTTTGAGCGTTGACTATTTTGACAAACGTACTTCGGATGCCCTCTTGAAACGTACTGCTCCAAACTATGTTGGTGGAACAACTTACTGGGTAAATGCCGGTGAAGTGAGCAATAAGGGTGTGGATCTCACCATTACAGGGCGCATTATCCAGAATGACAATCTGCAGTGGACCAGCAGCATCAATGGCAGCTATTTGAAGAACAAGGTGACAAAACTGACTGCTGAAGAGCCGGTTATCTATGGCGCCAGTCCTTCTCCTGGAACGGTAGATCCCGCTACAATCATTAAGGAAGGTGAGGCAATCGGTACATTTTATGGTTATAAGTGGGCTGGTTTGGTAAAGAATGACAACGGCGATTTTGTGGACTCTTATTATACCAAAGATGGACAAGTGACAACCAACCCGTCCGGCGATGACAAAATGGTTCTGGGCTGTTCCAATCCGGACTTCACTTTAGGATGGAACAATACCATCACTTACAAGAATTGGGACTTTAATGTGTTCTTCAACGCAGCCTTTGGAGCTCAACGCCTCAATCTGGTTGATTTTGCCATGAATTCGATGGTGGGTGCTTCCATGTTTGTTACGGCAAAAGACTATTTTGTAAATGTAGGCAAGACGATGCCGACTCCGGGTGTGACGAACAGTAATTACGGCAATTCGAGCAAATGGCTTGAGAATGCAGACTATCTGCGCTGCGAGAATATCAGTGTTGCTTATACACTGCCTCGTAAAGTGACAAAGTTTGCAGATATCCGTTTCTCGCTTTCAGCCCAGAACCTCTTCACCATTACGGGGTATAAGGGCATTGATCCGGCTGGCGCATCGTTTAGTGCCAACAGTGTCGATGTGGACAATGGTATGGATATGGGTGCTTACCCCAACCCGCGTACGATTACGGTAGGTGTACGCATGAATTTCTAATGATAACTTTCTAAATTCTTGAATCAAATATGAAAACTAAAATAATTTTGAGTTGTCTTGTGGCAACTACCCTGGTAAGTACTTCGTGCAGTGACTTCCTGACGGAAGATCCCAAGGGGCAACTGACGCCTTCCAATTTCTTTGTGTCGCAGGATGCTTTGGATGCTAGTGTCTATTCTCTTTATGCTAAAGTAAATGGCACCCAAACATATACCAACATGATGTACCCGCAATGGCAGGGGGACGACATGACGGCCAACCCGGGTTCCAATAAGCAGGCTGTGGCCGAATTGGACGGATTCAGTGCCAATAACAACAATAAGGGTGTACAGGATGCATGGTCTAAACATTACACGGTAATCAAGGCTGCCAACCTTATATTGAATAATGCCGGCGATACACCGGTGAGCGAGACAGAAGTTAATATTGCTTTGGGACAGGCTCATTTCTGGAGAGCGTATGCATATTATTATATGGTTCGTATTTTCGGTCCTCTTCCTTTGGTGAAAACGGCTGATGAATTGAGCAATGACATCCAATTGTCTTCTGTGGAAGATGTCTATAAGCTGATTGTTGATGACTTGAAGGCGGCTGAGGGTATGCTACCCACCAGCTATTCAACGGCTCCGCGCAATCATGACGGGGTAGATGCTTATGTGACCAAACAGGCTGTGCAGGCTACTCTTTCGGCTGTCTACATGTCCATGGCCGGTTATCCCTTGAACAAGGGGGCCGAATATTACGCTTTGGCTGCAGCCAAGGCCAAGGAAGTGATTGATAAGGAGGCACAGTACGGCTTCTATCTGGATAGTGAATGGAGTCATGTTTATTCTATGGGACACTACTGTCCAATAAAAGTTGGCTAATCGGTCTTTGAAATTATTGAAATACAGT
>ENA-ORSI01001592-ORSI01001592.1-human-gut-metagenome-genome-assembly--contig:-NODE-1592-length-18952-cov-2.810446_pt1 | contig 18952 bp, 8 predicted proteins | sample MGYA00242187_ERZ509154 | MGnify/ENA primary metagenome ERZ509154 (study PRJEB26280, sample SAMEA2338627) | human gut metagenome | biome: human gut; feature: human-associated habitat; material: faeces...
GACGCTCTCTATAACGCGTGGCTTAATGAGGAAGATCGTCAGCAGGTTGTGACCACTTTACTTGAAGAAGGATATCTGGGGCCTGCGTGGCCGGGAGCAATTAGCTGGTTAACGGGGGATAACCAGAGTACGGAGCATGGACGAGAACTGACAGTCACCTTCAGCGATGGCAGTCAGCATTATGTCCTGCTCGACATGGGGCTTAGCTACTGGCGCTGTATTGAAGACACCTTCTTTGATTTTGCTCTGCGAGTACCGCAGCAAGTTGAACGGCTGGCAAACACGCGAGCGCGAGCTGTTGCCTCGGGTAATGACCTTAGGAGTTATGTTATCGCTGGATAAATAATTGCTCCCCTGGGGATATCTTCCAGGGGAGTTGACCCAGCTCACTTTTTAATAATTTTTGTTTGAAAATCATGCGCAATTTATGCGCATTCCCTCCCATTTTGTCACTTTGCCGGGGGCCTTCATGATATCTTTAAGGCCCTCTTTTTTATCGCAGTGTGCCGCGCCACATTTTTCAGGATGACGTTACCGCCACTGCCCCAAATAGACAGAAAAACCGATGAATAAGCAAAATTATGCACCTGGTATGCGGGTGGTTATTCGTGATGCCGAATGGCGTATTCGCCGGGCGGATGACAGTGGTGATGGTGGGTATTTGCTGACCTGCGATGGTATTTCAGAGCTTGTGCGCGGTAAAGAAGGGTTATTTCTGACCAAACTGGAACAAAAAGTAGAGATCCTGGATCCCGCAAAAACGCATTTGGTGGAAGATGAATCCGCCAATTATCAGGCGGCGCAGTTGTATATCGAAAGTCAGTTACGCCAACGCGTACCGACAGACAGTAAAGTCCATTTTGGTCATCTGGCGGCGATGGATTCCATGCCGTTTCAGCTCGATCCTACGCGGATGGCGCCAGCGGATACTCATTGCCGACGCTGTCGGTTTGGGTAAAACGCTGGAAGCCGGTATTCTGGTTTCGGAACTGATCCGTCGTGGGCGCGGAAAACGTATTCTGGTTCTGGCGGTTAAATCGATGCTGACACAATTCCAGAAGGAGTTCTGGAGCCGTTTTGCGATCCCATTGACCCGCCTGGATTCTGCTGGTTTACAAAAGGTGCGTAACCGCATCCCTACCAACCACAACCCGTTTCACTATTTTGACAAGACCATTATCTCCATCGATACGCTGAAACAAGACATTGAATATCGTCACCATCTGGAAAATGCCTGGTGGGATATTATTGTCATTGATGAGGCCCATAACGTCGCAGAACGTGGAACCAGTTCGTTACGCAGTAAACTGGCAAAGCTGCTCGCCGGGCGTAGCGATACGCTGATTATGCTTTCAGCGACGCCGCATGATGGTAAGGCTGAAAGTTTTGCCAGCCTGATGAACATGCTTGACCCGACGGCGATCGCCAACCCGAAAGAGTATGAATACGCCGACTTTGCCGATAAAAATCTGGTTGTCCGTCGCTTCAAAAAAGACGTGAAAGATCAGATGTCTGGCGAGTTCCCCGAGCGCAATATCGTTAAACTGACTCGCCTGGCATCCGGTGCCGAAGAAGAAGCATACCGTCGCCTGGTTGAGAGTCAGTTCCGTGATGATGACGATGAACAAGCCCAGTCTAACAAAGGTCGTCTGTTCAAGATAACTCTCGAAAAAGCGCTATTTTCCAGCCCGATGGCGTGTGCCAGCGTAGTGGCTAATCGTCTGAAGCGTCTTGAGAGCCGTAAAGATCATAATAGCCAGAGCCAGATCAACGAACTGGAGTCATTGCTGTTGGCGCTGAATAACATTGATGCCAGCCAGTTTAGCAAATACCAGTTGCTGCTCGACACCATCCGAAAAGACCTCGCCTGGAAAGCCAATAACACGGAAGATCGCCTGGTGATCTTCACCGAAAGTATTAAAACGCTGGAGTTCCTCGAACAGCAACTGCGAGCGGATCTGAAATTGAAAGATGATCAGATCGCCACGCTGCGCGGCGATCAGGGCGATACGGTATTGATGGAAACCGTAGAAGCCTTTGGTAAAACGCAGTCGCCGTTGCGTCTTCTGGTTTGTTCGGATGTGGCATCTGAAGGGATCAACCTGCATCACCTTAGCCACAAAATGATTCACTTTGATATTCCGTGGTCGTTGATGGTATTCCAGCAACGTAACGGGCGTATTGACCGCTATGGGCAAAAACATCAGCCTCAAATCCGCTATCTGCTTACTGAGGCCAGCGAACCACAGATCAATGGCGATATGCGCGTACTGGAAGTGTTGATCAACAAAGACGAACAGGCGCAGAAGAACATTGGGGACAGTTCGGAGTTTACCGGCAAATTTACCCAGGAAGAGGAAGAAGAGCAGGTTGCAGAGTTCATGATGCAGGATGATGGTGCCAGCCTGTTTGATCAACTGCTGAACAGCAACGTCTCGGAAAGCGCCGAACACGATCTGTTTGGCGAAATATGCAGTGCGGTTTCCAGCGATGCCTCAATGGTCATCGAAACAGACACCAGCTTGTTTGCCAGCGAACAGGCGTACTGTGAAAGAGCATTGGGTTACCTGAAAGCCAGTGGTCAAACTATCCAGTATGAAACCTTGCCTGATAATACCTTGTCGCTGGTGGCACCGGAGGAGTTACGCCGCCGCTTCAACCAGCTACCGCCTGAAATCGCCCCGGAGAACTGGCAGCTCTTTTTAAGTCAGGATAAAACCGTCATCACCGACGCGATTGCACGCGCTCGCGGTGAGCAACATGCCTGGCCCGATGTGCAGTATCTCTGGCAAATCAACCCGGTAGTGCAGTGGCTGGACGATAAAATCTCTTCGGCTTTTGGTCGTCATCAGGCACCGGTTATCCGTCTGCCATACCTGCTTGAACCCGATGAAGATCACTTCATTCTTTCCGGGTTATTCCCGAACCGTAAATCACATCCGATGGTGAACCCGTGGATAGTGGTGAGCTTTAACCGTGAATCGCTAATCGGCAGTCAGCCATTCGCTGAGTTTTTACAACGTCATCTGCAGTTGAGTAACAAGCTGACTAACAGCGGCGGTAAAGATCGTAATCACCAGCGCCAGCAGGATTTACTGGAAGCGGCTATTGCTCATGCCCGGGAGGTATTCATCCATGATCGGAATGCGTTTGAAACGCACATTAACCAGCAACTGAATGAGCATCTGCAAAAGCTGGACGTTTTGCGTGGGCGGCAGTTGAGCCAACTTGAGCTGGATTTTGCCGATAACAAACAGCAATTGTCAGTTAAGCAGAGCCGTAAAGAGCAGAGACAACGCGAAATCGAACACAATTTTGACAGCTATATCGAATGGATTGAGGACACCATGACGACTGAAAAAGAACCCTACATTCAGGTAATTGCTGTTATCACCGGAGCGGAGGGTTAATCATGGCGCTGGTCGGTATTAATAACGAAAACGAATTTTACTCTAACCACTATTTGGGTGAGGTATTCACCAGTGATATCCGCGATGTGCTGGAACCCTGGATAGCCCAGGAAAATGCAGCGCGTGAAGCGGAGCGTGCCGCTCGTGAACAGGGCAAAGACGTAGAGCCGGGATACCGCGCTCCGTGGAACCAGTTTAACAGTCTGGCGACTGAGTTTTTCCGCAAACTTGCCGAGCACGAAAAACAGCGTCAGATCCCGCAGCGTCTGGCCGATCAACGTAATCGCTGGCAGCCATTGTTAAAGGCGCTGGGCTACGAAATTACGCCGCAGATCCAAATGCTGGATGACGATACACCACTGCCGGTACTGGCGCGTTACAACAGCACTGACGGTAGCCCGTGGCTGTGGATTGTTGAAGCACACGATCAGGAAGAAGGAACGCTGGATCCGCTGGCGCTCTCTTTACTGACCGCGCAATTCCCGGCGGATACCGACAAACATAAGCGCGACAGCCTGCGCAAAAAAGCCAACGGTGAATATCGCAGCTGGCAGGATCTGCTCTCTACGGCGGTCTTCACTCAAAATGAACCGCCGCGTTTTGTGCTGCTGCTCGGTAACCGTCAGCTATTGTTGTTGGACCGTACTAAGTGGGCGCAAAACCGTCTGCTACGTTTTGATTTTGAAGAGATTTTAAGTCGTCGTGAAACGGATACGCTGAAAGCGACGGCAGTGTTGCTACATAAAGATTCGCTGCTGCCGGGCAGTGGGGCACCTTATCTTGACTCGCTGGATGACAATTCGCACAAACATGCGTTTGGTGTTTCGGAAGATCTGAAATATGCCCTGCGCGAAAGTATTGAGCTGCTGGGCAACGAAGCGATGCATTATCTGATCGACCGTGGCCTGGCAAACTATACCGGTAACCGTGCGGTGGACCCGGATGAACTGAGCCGCGAATGTCTGCGTTACATGTACCGCCTGCTGTTCCTGTTCTACATTGAAGCGCGCCCGGAGCTGGGTTATGCGCCAATGACCGCCAAAACCTATCTGCAAGGTTACAGCCTGGAAACGTTGCGTGATCTGGAGATGATCCCGCTGACCAGCGAAGAAGATCGCAACGGGCGCTACTTCCACGACAGCCTGAATATGCTGTTTAAACTGGTGCGCGAAGGCTACAACGGCGGCGTGAAAATGCAGAGTGACCTGGAGAGCGGCGACCGGATCACCATCCATAGTCATCAGTTCAGCGTCCCGCGTCTGGAAAGTCATCTGTTTGATGCCAACAACACGCGCATTCTTAACCGCGTGGTATTCCGTAACGAAACCCTGCAACAGATTATCCAGGCGATGTCGTTAAGCCGCCCGGGCAAAGGGCGCTTTAACCGCCGCGGACGTATTTCTTATCGCCAGTTGGGTATCAACCAGTTGGGGGCGGTGTATGAGGCGCTGCTCTCCTATCGCGGATTCTTCGCCAGCGAAGATCTCTACGAGGTGAAGAAAGCCGGGGAAGAGTTTAACGAGCTGGAGACGGGTTACTTCGTCAGTAAGGATGAGATTGGCAAATACCACGAAGACGAGAAGGTTTACGAGAAAGACGGCAGTCTGCGCATTCACCGCAAAGGCAGTTTTATCTACCGTATGGCCGGGCGCGACCGTGAGAAATCTGCCTCCTATTACACCCCGGAAGTGCTGACCCGTTCACTGGTTAAATATGCCCTGAAAGAACTGTTTAAGGAGCAGATTGATCCCATTAGCGATCCGCACGCCAAAGCTGATGCCATCTTAAACCTCACTGTGTGCGAACCAGCGATGGGCAGCGCGGCGTTTCTTAACGAAGCCATCAACCAGCTGGCGGAAGCGTATCTGTTCCACAAGCAGCAGGCGGAAGGTCGCCGTATTCCGCAGGATCGTTACACCCAGGAGTTACAGCGGGTGAAAATGTACATTGCCGACAACAATGTTTTCGGCGTGGACTTAAACCCGGTGGCGGTGGAGCTGGCGGAAGTGTCGCTGTGGCTGAACGCCATCAGTGGCGATGCCTTTGTACCGTGGTTTGGTTACCAGTTGCACTGCGGTAACTCGCTGGTGGGCGCGCGCCGTCAGGTGTTCAACAAGAGCGAACTGACCTACAAAAAAGCCAAAGATCCGAGCTGGCTTAACAGCGAACCGGTCGAGCTGGCGATGAACACGCCGCGTGAAGAGACGCAGATTTTCCACTTCCTGCTGCCCGACGGCGGTATGGCTAACTACAGCGATAAAACTGTTAAGCAGCGTTATCCGGATGACTTCAAAGCCCTGGACAGCTGGCGCAAAGAGTTTATTAAAAGCTTTGCCGGGCATGAGATTGCTGATGTGCAGCGTATCAGCGAAAAGGTGGAAGCACTGTGGAACACCTATCGCCAGCAACTTAAAGCAGAACGACTGAAAACCGCCGACAGCTACCCGGTGTGGCCGGCAGAAAACACCGAGCAGACGCGTTCTTCGCTGAGCAGTAAAGATGAAACCTTCAGTGGTCGTCTTGAAGATAACAGTGCCTACCAGAAGCTGCGTTGGGTGATGGACTACTGGTGCGCGCTGTGGTTCTGGCCGATCGACAAAGCCGATGAGCTACCGGATCGCGGCACCTGGTTGTTTGAGATTGAAACCCTGCTCGACGGGATTGTAATCACGGAAAAAGTCACTGAAGTTGCGGAGCACACCACTGGCGATCTGTTTGCCGAAGACGGCCTGCTGCGAGAAGAGTCTTCGCTGTTTTCCGGCGCAGGTCGTCTGAAAACTGAGGTGTTGTTCCGTCATTTGCCGCGTCTGGCGATTGTCGATGCCCTGAGAAAGCAGCACCGTTTCTTCCACTGGGATCTGGAGTTCTGCGACCTGTTTGCCGAGCGCGGCGGGTTTTGACCTGATGCTCGGAAACCCGCCGTGGCTGAAAGTGGAATGGCAGGAAGCGGGCGTGCTGGGTGATTACGAGCCGGAATTTGTGCTGCGTAAGCTGAGTGCATCGAAGCTGGCAACGTTGCGTATTGATACCTTTAACCAGATCCCGGCGCTGGAAGCGGCCTGGCGCAGCGAGTATGAAGGCTGTGAAGGGATGCAAAACTTCCTCAATGCGCAGCAGAACTACCCGGTACTGCGCGGGGTGCAGACCAACTTGTATAAATGCTTCCTGCCGCAAGCATGGCGCTTAGGGGCGCAGAAAGGCGTGTCAGGTTTCCTGCACCCGGAAGGGATTTATGATGACCCGAAAGGCGGGCTGTTGCGTGCGGCAGTGTACCCGAGACTGAGGGCGCATTTTCAGTTTGCGAATGCTTATTTATTATTCAATGAAGTACATGATCAAACTCGGTTTGGTATAAATGTTTATGGGCCTTACCAACAAAGTATTAGCTTCGTTTCGATGGCTAATGTGTTTCTCCCTCAAACTATAGATGCTTCATTTGCGCACAAAAATTACTCTGAACAGGTTCCGGGGATTAAGTTTGATAGTGCTCTTGAGGCAGGCTCATCGGTTCTATGGAATAATAATGGTCATAATTCTAGACTTATAAATGTTGGTCCGAAAGAACTTACGTTATTTGCTCGTCTGTATGACAGCGAAGGAACGCCAGCCTGGCAGGCACGTTTGCCAGCCTTACATGCTAAACAACTTGTTGCTGTGCTGGAAAAGTTTGCTAACCAGCCCAAGAGATTAGGCGATTTACAGGGGCAATATTTATCCCTGGAAATGTGGCATGAAACAAACCAGCAGAAAGACGGCACTATTGAACGTAAGACGCAGTTCCCTGAGGATGCATCACAATGGGTATTGTCTGGCCCGCACTTCTTTGTTGGGACGCCGTTCTACAAGACTCCGCGCGAAAACTGTACGCTTAACAGCGATTATGACTGCCTGGACTTGCTAACTCTGCCTGACGATTACCTGCCGCGCACTAACTACATTCCGGCATGTGATGCACAGGAGTATGCAAAGCGCACCCCACGGGTTTCGTGGAAAGAGCAGGATGAAGACGAGCCGAGGAAGGTGACGGATTATTATCGTTTTGTTAATCGGAGAATGTTTGGTGGATCTTCTGAGAGATCTTTCATCTCCGCTATTCTTCCCAAGGGATTTGCAAACATTAACACATGCGTCGCTACGGCCTTTGAGTCAACTAATGTACTGGTGAATTTTACGGGCCTTTCGCATTCAATTGTTTATGATTTTATTTTGAAATCAACTGGAAAATCAGATCTGTACGGTGCACAACTTGGTGGGTTCGTATATACCGAAAGTTTTGGTGTAAAAATAAGGACTTTATTATTAAATGCCCTATCAAGTGAATACGCCGAGCTCTGGCAATCCTGCTACACCCCAGACTTCAACACCCAGCGTTGGAGCCGCGATCTCCCGCAGCTCCCCCAGGATTTCTTCGCCAAACTGACCCCAGAGTGGCAGCGTAACTGCGCCTTACGCTCCGACTATAGTCGTCGTCAGGCGCTGGTGGAAATCGACGTACTGGTGGCGCAGTCGCTGGGGTTAACCCTCGAAGAGCTGCTTACCATTTACCGTGTACAGTTCCCGGTGATGCGCCAGTACGAAGCGGATACCTGGTACGATCAAAACGGTCGCATTATCTTTACCCCAAGCAAAGGGCTGGTGGGCGTCGGTCTGCCGCGTACCGCCCGTAAAGCTGACCTGAAAAACGGCTTTGTCTTTAACGTCGACAGCCCGGAGTGGACCGGCGGTGACTGCACCGATCAAGCTATCGGTTGGGATGATGTCAAACATCTTAAAACCGGTACCGTCAGCGTCACCTTTGATGACTATACCCGCAGCGACGAAGGTGAGCGCCGTACCGTCACCTGGCAGGCTCCGTTTATCAAGCCAGATCGCGAAGACGACTACAAAGTGGCCTGGGCGTTCTTTGCACAAGATAAGGAGAGCGCCTGATGCTGCCGTCCGTTGTCAGTCGGCAGGTCGCCGACAGCGTTGCCGCCTTTTTACGGGCGGCGTTCCCGCTAAACAGCCCGCTGTTTAATGGTGAAGAAAACAATAACGTCTCGATGCTGGAGCAATTTCTGGCCCAGCCGGAAACGCTGCTGAAAGGGCCGTATCTTTCCGCCCAGTTGCCGTTTCGTAAAAGTGACTTACCGCTGAATTTTTTCCCTAATCTGACGCTGCCGTTCCCGCCGCACGCGCATCAGGCCCGGGCATTTCAGCGTCTGGGAAGCGACGCGCCACAGCCGACGCTGGTCGCTACCGGTACCGGCTCCGGTAAAACAGAATGTTTTATGTTCCCGCTGCTCAACCACTGCGCGGGCGCGTCACAAGCCGGGGTTAAAGCGATTATCATCTACCCGATGAACGCCCTGGCAACCGATCAGGCCAGCCGTTTCGCCAAAACCATCGCCAGCGATCCACAACTGCATGGCAAGGTGACCGTCGGCCTGTTTGTCGGCGACAGCGAAATCGAACCCAGCAAAAAAATGTCTGCAGAAAAGGTCATTACCTGTAAGCACACGCTGCGCGAAAGCCCGCCGGACATCCTGTTGACCAACTACAAAATGCTCGACTACCTGCTGATGCGCCCTGGCGATCAGCCGCTCTGGCGTTACAACCAGCCCGGCTCATTGCGTTACCTGGTCGTGGATGAATTGCATACGTTTGATGGCGCGCAAGGGTCGGATCTGGCCTGTCTGGTGCGACGTCTGAAGCATCACATAGGTGTGGATAACCAACAATTCGCCTGCGTCGGGACATCAGCTACCGTCGGCGACGAATTGGGGCAACTGCTCGATTACGCAAAAACAATCTTTGACCAGCCGTTTACCGATGACGCCGTTATTCGCGAAGATCGCTACACGGCAGCGGAGTACTTGCAGGATTACACCATTGCGTACAGTCAGTATCCGGGGCCGGAGGTCGCTTCGGCCCTGGATCCGCAGGGTTACGCTACCCCGGTGGCGTATCTCAACGGACAAATCCCTTTGTGGTTCCCCGACAGCGACTTGCAACTCCCGGACGATCTGGAGAGCGACGACGGGCGTGAAAAGCGTATTGCGCTGGGGTCACTGTTACGCCGCCACAGCGTGATGCATGTCTTACTCCATGATCTGCAAGGCGGGATCCTCTCTGAACGAGAGTGTCTGGAAAATCTCCAGGTCATGCTGGCAGAAAGCGCCGACCATGCCCGACGCGTGCTGCAAAGCATTCTGGCGCTGATCGCGCAGGCACGTCTCGAAGTACCGGAAACGGAACACGATCGGCAAAAACGTCTCCAGGCGAAGAAAGCGCGCCCGGTGCTGCCGTTTGTGCAACTGCGTTCCCAGTTGTGGCTTCGTGAGATGCGTCGTCTGGTCGCCAGCGTGGCGAAAACGCCGAGACTGGTGTTTGCCGATGATGTGGCGGTGGAAGATCGCGAACACTATTTGCCGGTTATCCACTGCCGTGACTGCCACGCAACCGGCTGGGCCAGCCTGCGTCATGGGCAAAGTGTTCAGCTGGAAACAGACCTCGACGGCATTTATCGCCAGTTCTTTGAAAAAGGGCGCTCCATCGTCCTCGCTTTCCCGGATAATAACGAAAAAGCGGTCAGTGGCGCACACCAGAAACTGTGTCCTACCTGTCTGAAACTTAACCGACAGTCCAGCGTCCAGTGTGGACATTGCGGTCATACAGAGCTGTTGCAGGTACTGATCCCGGATATGCTCAAAGAGCGTAAGGACGAGCTGGAGTTTGCTAATGAATGCCCGTACTGCAACAGCAAACAGGGGATTTCGATTCTGGGGTCACGGGCTGCCAGTCTGTCGGCGGTGATGATTCACCAGCTTTATGGCAGCCAGTTCAACGAACATAAAAAGCTGATTACGTTTTCTGACTCGGTACAAGACGCCGCGCATCGTGCCAGCTTCTTTACTGCCCGTACCTGGCCGCTGATGATTCGTGGGCAAATCGCCAGTGTTCTTGGCGAAAAAGAGACATTACCGCTGGATGCGTTCGCGGCGCGTGTTTGCCAACAAACGCGTGAACGTTCACCGGACGATGCTCATTTTGCAGCGAACTTCATCGCACCAAATATGCAGTGGCTGAATGATTATCAGACGCTGAAAAATGAAGGCAAACTGGCGGAGAACTCCGATCTGCCGGAGCTGGTTTCCCTGCGCCTCGACTGGGAGGTGTACAGCGAATTTACCCTGCGCGCGCGTATCGGACGTACGCTGGAAGCCACCGGTTATGCCGTTGCCGGAGTGGATAAAGATCGCTTCAATCCGGCTATTACCGCCCTGCATCAACAGCTTTGTGAAGAGCTGGGTGATGAGATGTCCGGTGTGAGCGTCGAGCAGGTCGCACACCTGGCGCTGGGGGTTATCTGGTATCAACGCCAGGCCGGGGCCGTTATGCATCCGGCGTTCGAAAGTTATCGCCGTGATGGCACGACCTTTATGATGACGCAAAAAGAGCGTACCTCGCGCTATATGCCTTCTATCGGTCCGAAAACGCGTAAACCGGCTTATGCGTCGTTTGAAAAAATTAATGGTTTCCATCGCCTGATTGGCGCGAAGTCTAACCCCAGTTGGTATCAGCATTGGATCAATCGCACGCTGAGTAACGGCAATAATCTGTTTATCAGTAGCGTTGCGGAAACAGTGTTAAGACGCCTGTTTACGGCGTTGAAAATAGCCGGAGTAGTAAAAGATTTTGACACCAAAGGGCGTGAAGCCTGGGGACTGGTGCCTTCGGCGCTGGTGGTGAGCCGTGACGTCGTTCAGCTTAATTGCTCATGTTGCCGTGAGGTTGTCCGGGCTCCGGCCGATCAAGGCTGGCAGTGGCGTAATGCGCCTTGTCTCTCTTTACGTTGTGAAGGTCGTTACCAGGAAGTCGACAATACGGCGACCTGGCGTTGGGAGAACATGGATATCGCGCGCGTGCAGGGCGCAGAACACACGGGGCTGCTTAGCCGTGAAGATCGCGAAGCCACCGAAAAATCGTTCTACCGCGGCAACCAACCGTGGAATATCAACCTGTTGTCGGCAACACCGACGCTGGAGATGGGTATTGACGTTGGGGATCTTTCCACCGTTTTACTCTGTTCTGTCCCACCTGCTCAGGCCAACTACTTGCAACGTATTGGTCGCGCCGGTCGTAAAGATGGTAACGCGTTAAACATTACCGTGGCAGAAGGGAACCCGCACGATCAGTTTTTCTTTGAAGAACCACTGGAGATGATGCAGGGCCAGGTGCAGGCTCCCGGCGTCTTCCTCAATGCAACGGCTATTCTCGAACGCCAGCTGGCAGCTTTTTGTATGGATAACTGGGTGAAAACCGGTGTACCAGAATCCGCTATCTGTAAAAACGTCAAACAGATGCTGGATGAGCTGGAGTTCGGGCGTAAATCGGGTTTTCCGTATAACTTACTGAGATATATCGAACAGCATCATGCGGAGATTGCTTCACAATTTACGGCGATCTTCCCCGATCTTGCCGCAGAAACTCGTCAACAGTTGTTGTCTTATCTTCAGGGCGCGCCAGGACAACGCTCTCTGGTGCAGCGTATCGAAGAGGCGTTAAAACTGCTGGTGGAAGATCGTAAATCTCTGCGTTCACGCATCGATAAACTCAAGCGCAGTATCGATAAGCTGGAGAACGCGCCGCGCGATCAAAACTTTGACAGCGATATGCGCGAGTTAACTTCAGAACGGCAGGCGCTGATGGCGCTGGTCAATCAAATCAACAATAAGCAGACGCTGAATTTCCTCACGGATGAAGGTCTGCTGCCTAACTACGCCTTCCCGGAAGCCGGTATTACGTTACGTTCTGTGCTCTGGCGGCGTAAAGAAGGCGGGGAAGCGCGTGAATATCAAAACACCACTTTCGAATATGAACGCCCAGCATCAACGGCGCTGGCTGAGCTGGCTCCGCTGAATAATTTCTATGCCGGTGGACATAAAGTTGAAATTGAGCAGATAGACTTGAAGGTCTCTGAGCCGGAGAACTGGCGTATCTGTAGCCACTGTAACTACAGCGAAAATATCGACCAGACGGGCGACCAGCATAAATATTGCCCGAAATGTGGCACACCGGGGTGGGCCGACGCCGGACAAAAAACCACGCTGCTGAAACTTCGCCAGGTGTATGCCCGCGCCAGCGCACGTGATAGCCAGATCAGCGACGAGAGCGACAGCCGTGAACCTGCTTTCTTCCAGCGTCAGCTATTGGTTAGTTTCGAAAAAGAGGATGTATCGGCGGCATACGCGATTGAGGAAGGCGAAGTTCCGTTTGGTTTTGAATTTTTAAGCAAAGTCACCCTGCGGGATATCAACTTCGGCAAAATGGCGGATGATGCCAATGAGTTGATGATTGCCGGAGAAGCGAAGAAGCGAACCGGGTTTAAAGTTTGCCTCGGGTGCGGCATGGTGCAGCGTCCTCGCGATCATGAACCTCGTCATGATTTGAGTTGCAAATATCGCACGGAACCGGAAAAGGCGAAGTTCGAAGATTATCTCTATCTCTATCGCCAGCTGGAGTCAGAAGCGTTGCGTATTCTGCTCCCGGTAAGCAGTTACAGTAATGACCGTGTCGTGGAGGCTTCTCTTGGGGCGGCGATCCAGCTCGGCCTTAAACATTACTTCAAGGGGAATGTCGATCACCTGAAAGGCGTTGTGTACCGCGAGCCTGAAAATGAAGGTGAATCCTGGCGGCAGTATCTGGTGATTTACGATACCGTCCCGGGGGGAACTGGTTCTCTTAAAGAGCTGATGCGCACTCCCGACAATTTGCTGAAATTACTTGAACTGGCCTATCAGGCAATAGTGGAATGCAGTTGCAACCATGATACGCATAAAGATGGTTGTTATCGTTGCGTTTACGCTTACCGTGACCGTGGGCGCATGAAGTATGTCTCCCGCGATCAGGCACGTCTCTTGCTGGCGAAAATTTTGCAGGCAAGAGATTCGATACGGGTAATTGATTCCATCAAAAACATTTCCCTCGAAGCCATGATGGGCAGTGAGCTGGAAAAACGGTTTATTAGCTGCCTGCAAGAAAATAAAAACCTGATTGTCAGTCGCAGTTACGCGCATCAGGGCGCTGGGTGGATTATTAACACCCGCAGCGAACCGATGATGAGCTGGCATCTTAAAGCTCAGGTGGATTTAGGCGCTAAAGAGGCGGTGGGGATCCCTTGTCGCCCGGATTACGTGCTATATCCGCTTATGCAGCCTGATGCCATTAAACCGGTAGCTATTTTCCTTGATGGCTTTGCGTTTCACAAAAATAGCGTCGCAGAGGATGTGCAAAAACGCCAGGCGATTCGGGATAGCGGTAATTTCTGGGTGTGGACAGTCACGTGGGCCGATCTCAAAGAGCCTGGGCTTAAACATGTTCAGGATGTCCTGGGGCTTGGGCATAACCCGGATATGAAACAGCCTAAGTTTTATAACCTGTTTCACGATACCAACTTTGCGGCCCTTGAAGCGTCGTTCCGGGAACGCAACAGTTTTGCACTGCTGCTGGATTATCTCGCCGATCCGGGCGGAAGAACGCAGTTATGGCAGAAAATGGCTGCTGCACATGCCTGGGTGTGGTTGGATGTGAAGAAGTCACAGGACGCGGGAACGAAACAAAAGTATGCCTATGAAATGCAGGAAAACGCGCCAGCCTGGCGGCTAGCAGAGCTTTTGCCAGACGAACCGTTTGTCTTTGGTGGTTTACTCGATAGCTGTAACTCATCGCAGCAATTTATTGAGCTGGCTTCGGTGTTGCCACAACAAGCCATTAAACCGACGACCAGTGTCGCACAAATGCGCAGCTGGCTGCGTTTGCATATCTGTTTTGACGATCGCTATACGCAGGATGACGGTTATGAAGCGGGACTCAATGGCTTCTGGCGACTGGTAAACCTGTTACAGTTCCTGCCGGATATAACCTTTACCAGCCGTAAAGCCGTGCATTTATCGCAGGAAAGCGTTGACACTAAAGTTTCGGCAACGCCAGAGGCAGTACCAGAGACTGATGAAAGTTGGGCTGAGATTATTGAGTTTGGCTTATTAAGCGCTGAAGAGATCGCGTTGCTTCAGTCTCATTCTCTCTCTGCGCCGACTCTCGGCTACGAATTGCAAAATGATGAGGGTGAAATTATTGCGGAAGCCGATCTCGCCTGGCCATCACAAAAATGGGCATTGATTATTGATAATCAAGAATTTATTCCATTATTCACAACCAGGGGTTGGCACGTTGCATTCGGGCCAATTGACGAAAATACATTGCAACATCTGTCCGGAGGTGACAAATGACGGTGCAAACGCCCAAGGTGGCACTTTCTGATGGTTTTCTGGGCGCATTCGCGCGGATCCCAAAAGCACAGCAAAAAAAGGTGCAGGAATTCATCTCCAAATTCCGTCAGGACCCGACCAGTAATGGACTTAACTATGAAAAGATCCACGATGCACGCAGTAAAAATGTCCATTCGGTGCGAATCGATCAAACTTATCGCGGCATTGTTCTGAAACCTGAACAGGGTGCCCTGTATATGCTGATGTGGGTGGATAAACACGACGAAGCATACGACTGGGCGCGGCGGCATGATTGTTCAATTCACCCGGTTACCGGCGCAATTCAGGTTATTGATATTAGCTATATCAAACCGGCGGCGGAAACGGTGCTAGATAAACCGAAACTCTTCGCAGCTTACAGCGCGGAACAGATTCTGGCCCTGGGTGTGCCGCCTGTCTTTATTGATCAGGTGATGGCGCTTACAGATGAAGCCGGGCTTAATCAACTTGAAAGCATAATGCCAGCAGAAGCCTGGGAACCCCTGCATTGGCTGGCAGAAGGGCTGGATTACCAGGAAGTGCTGGAAGAGTTTAACGATCATCGTGACGAGCCTGTTGATACCAACGACTTTATGGAGGCGATTGAACGAAGTAAACGTCGCTTCCATGTCGTTGAAAATGAACAGGAGCTGTTGCAGATGCTTAATGCGCCTTTAGAAAAATGGCGTGTATTTCTGCATCCGAGCCAGCGAAAACTGGTGGAGTCGCCCGCTAATGGTCCGGTACGAGTACTGGGCGGTGCAGGTACAGGGAAAACGGTTGTTGCAATGCACCGTGCGCGGTGGTTATCTCAGCGTCTGGCAGATAAACCCGGTAAGAAGGTACTTTTCACGACCTTTACGCGTAACCTGGCGGCAGATATTCGCGCTAATCTCCAGCGGTTGTGTACGCGAGAAGAGATGGCGCGTATTGACGTCGTTAACATTGATGCCTGGATGAGCGACCAACTAAAACGCCACGGTTATGATTTCCGCGTGGTATACGACAGCGATGAAGGGCGACGTAAATGCTGGAACTATGCCTTGCAGCAGGCACCTGCCGAACTGGGGCTACCTGACAATTTCTATGCTGAAGAGTGGCAACGCGTTGTCCAGCCAAATGCGGTTTACACCCGGGAGGAATACCTCAAAGTCAGCCGGGTTGGACGTGGTACAGCGTTATCCCGTATTCAACGGGCGAAAATCTGGCCAGTTTTCGAAGAATTCAGAGCACAAATGGCGCGTGCCAAACTGCGCGAAATGGGCGATGCCATGCATGAGGCTATTGTTCTGTTTAAAGAAAAGCAGGTCCAACTACCTTATAGCAGTATTGTCGTCGATGAAGCTCAAGATATCGGTGCCCCGGCATTTACTCTTATTCGCAGCCTGGTTCCCGAGTCGCCCAACGATCTGTTTATTGTCGGGGATGGGCATCAGCGTATTTATCGCAATAAGGTCGTTCTTGGTCAGTGTGGTATTAACGTCCGTGGTCGTCGCAGTAAAAAATTGAAGATTAACTATCGGACCACAGAAGAGACGCGTCAATTTGCTGTTGGGCTGTTAACTGGTGTGAAGGTTGATAACCTCGATGGCGAAGCGGATACCAGTAATGATTATTTGTCATTACTGCACGGGGAAAAGCCCATGATTACGCATGCGGCAGATTTCAAAGAAGAGGCTGCAACACTCGTCAAGCAAATTCAGGCATTGCTGGCGAATCAGGTTCGTTCTCAGGATATCTGCATTACTGCGCGTACTAAACATGCTTGCGACCGCTACGCATCAGCACTCAATGACGCCGGAATTGAGACATTTAATTTAGGCAATGATAGCGGTGACAGCGATGCACGCCCAGGCGTGCGAGTTGCAACGATGCACCGTATTAAAGGGCTTGAGTTCCAGTATGTGTTCCTGGTGGGGATTAACGAAGGCGTTGTGCCGGAAATAAAAGCATTAGCATCCGATGATCCCGTTGAACAGCGTGATGCATTATTTAATGAGCGCGCGTTACTGCATGTGGCTGCAACCCGTGCCGTAAAAGGGCTGTTTGTTTCATCATCTGGTATCCCTAGTCCGCTATTAGTGGCTGATTGATAATATGTCCGAAACAGACCAGGAGCCGAAACGCTCCTGGTCTATATAACCGTTCTGGCAACTGGCGATATTTATATTGTTTAGCTCCCAACAGCCAGACAATATCAGCTTAGAAATTATATTCGCTTATGCGGTTAGCATATTGCACAGTACAACCTGTTTTCTCTATATCTAACGTAACATCAGGATGTGGATGATTTTTGGATGGGGTAACACACTGGACAAATATAGCTGGCACGAAAAGGCTGGCATTTTCTGGTGACCAATAGTCTTTGGAATCATGATTATAAAACAAACACCTTAAATTTTAAACGTATGATGCCAGGATTACCAGAATTATAAACGAATGTATGAGTTCTTTTCTGTTTGTTCAGGGGAGGGTATAAATATTGTAATTGTTAATAGTATCGTCAGGACGATAAAAATATAATCATGACAAAGGAAATTGAACTAAAATGATTGACCTTTTACAGGTGGTTTGTCAGTGATTTCTTGTTATTAATGATTCATCTCTTATTCATGAACTGAATTATTCGTATGGTTACTGTTACTATTGCGATAAATCGCAATTCCTTTTCTTAATTGTTCGACATTCATTTCGATTTTTGACTTTTCAATGAGCAGGTTTTTTCCGGTAAGAATATATCCAGGAAGTATGCTTATTCCTTTCCAGACTAATTCGCTATTCATCAGTTTGTACGTCGGAGTTGAAGGGATGGCATGTTTACGTGTTTGCTTTTTCGCGATGATGTTAAGGCATTTTCGCGCGATATCGCCGCCAACGAAAATAACTTTTATATTGGCAAAGAGTTCGAGCTCCCATTCTACAATAGGTGACCAGAGAATGATCTCCGCGGGTGTGGCTGTGATCTGTGTTTTAGGTAGTTTCAGTGCGGAGGTCAGGTAGATACCATGGTTGAGTAAGACTTCGCCACTACTTGCCGATAATCCAGCCAGCGCTAACTGTCGGGCGACAGTCGTAAAATAACCAGACTCTGGTGTATAAAAATCTTCTTGCGGTGTTATAGCTACCACCTCATTAATCATAACCATTTTTATGGTCGATGGCATAATTTCATAAGTGGGGAAATACAGTAATATTTCTTTAGCCTGTTGAGGGTATTCTGCATAGATTCGGTCATGTAATGATTGACGGATATTCATGATTTATTTTCCGTATAAAATAGTAAGGTGATCGCCTGAATAAAGGTAATCTCATATTTTGATGAGTATAGTGATTTTTTATTTCTCTGGTGAGGAATGAAGAAAATATCAATGGTGAGGATCGTCAGAGATTCAGGGAAAGTTAAGGCCAGTCAGAAACACAATGCCGTCACTTAAGCGGGGCGGCACTGTGTTTCACCGGATAACGGGTTTTTGATACCTTAACAGCCCTCGGCCTTGATAGTCGTGGGAACACCGCTTCCAGAGCACCCCGCAGATGCTCCAGCCGTTTCGGGATGGTTCCTGGTGACGCCGTATTTCCCTGCACTATCATTTCTGTCACGATAAACTGGAATGCGAACTTAAAGCTGATTTCTGACGCCGCTTTAGTTGCCTCACGCTGTATCGCTCCGCCGGTAGGCCGCGGTCATGGCATTCAGCAGAATGTGATTCCCAGATTCATTAACGCCACCAGACGCATGACCGGGTAGGCGCTCTGCCGCTCAGTGGATGTGTTGGCAGAGCCATAATATTCGCGCAACTCAGGTTCATAGGTGTCCTGAACTGTGCGCCATCAATGGCAAAAAGTTGCAGGCCGTGCCAGTCATCCTTCAGGTAACGTTCCGCGCCCCATGTCTGTGCGGTCTGGCGGAAGAGCCATTCCACCAGGGGGCCCCCACGCGCTGGCGCTTCTGGGTGACAGCGCTGCGGGCCAGCAGACTAATCCCCGCTTCGCCATCCGCGCTCAGGTTAAGACGACAAATGGTCGCATGAGCAGAAAGCGTCAGGAGGTGCTGTATCCACTCGGTGGGAAGGTGCTCTGCAAACAGTTGCGTAGAGGGCGGTGGCATAAGCGGATGGTCTCTGAAAGTGGTATAAGAAAATGGCTCCTTGTTGTGAAAACCATTATAGTGCCGCACGCCGGAGCAGTTAAAAGCGCTAATGGATGCAAATAAATCAAATTAATGAACGCTCACCTTTCGCGCCAAAACCGCAA
>ENA-ORSI01001596-ORSI01001596.1-human-gut-metagenome-genome-assembly--contig:-NODE-1596-length-18911-cov-10.252970_pt1 | contig 18911 bp, 9 predicted proteins | sample MGYA00242187_ERZ509154 | MGnify/ENA primary metagenome ERZ509154 (study PRJEB26280, sample SAMEA2338627) | human gut metagenome | biome: human gut; feature: human-associated habitat; material: faeces...
CTGAGTATTAATCAATAATAGCTATTTTGGAGAATTTTCTCCGGACAGCAGTGATCAATTTTAATATTACTTTATTGGAAGATGTAGAAGCATTGGATGAAGTGGTAGTTGTGGGATACGGTAATCAGAAGAAACTCTCCGTCATCGGTTCCGTACAAACTTTAGAGCCTTCAAAATTGCAGGTAGGTTCGTCTCGTTCCATGAGTAATAATCTGGCAGGACAACTGGCAGGTATTATTGCCGTACAGCCTTCGGGAGAGCCTGGGTATGATAACTCAAATTTCTGGATTCGCGGTATATCTTCATTCAGCGGAAATACGTCTCCGTTGGTTTTGGTAGATGGTGTGGAACGTAGTTTGAATGACATCGATCCGGCAGAAATAGAATCGTTCTCGGTATTGAAAGATGCGTCGGCCAGTGCCATGTATGGTGTGCGTGGTGCCAACGGTGTTATTTTGATTAATACCAAACGTGGTTCGGTATCTGCTCCTTCCGTAAATTTACGTGTAGAACAATCTATTCAAGCTCCTACAAAGCTTCCTCAGTTCATAGGAGCTGCCGAATATATGAGTTTGCTGAATACGCTTCAGCCCGACCCGAACAAAAGGCTGTTTACGAAAGACCAGATTTTGAAGACTTATTATGGATATGATAAAGATTTATATCCTGATGTAGACTGGATAGATGCGATAACCAAGGATTACGCTAATTCTACGCGTGCAAATCTGACGGTATCCGGCGGTACGGAAATACTTCGCTATTCATTGACAGCTTCTCTTTACCATGAAAACGGAATTATGGGGTCTGATAAAACACTGCCTTACGATACGCAAAGCAAACTGAACCGTTATAATATTCGTGCCAATGTGGATTTGGATTTGACGAAAACAACGCTTTTACGTTTCAATGTGGGAGGTTATTTACAGAATCTTCGTAAATCGAGAAGTAGTACGGATGAACTGTTTCAAGCTGCTTTCGAGACTCCACCATTCGTACATCCTGCCATTTATTCGGATGGTACCATTCCTCGTGTTAGCAATACTCGTAAAAACCCATGGGCTATGAGTACACAAAACGGTTATTATCGTGGTGGGAAAAGTAAGCTGGAATCTCTTTTTTCTTTAGAACAGAACTTAAAGATGATTACTCCGGGGCTGAAAATGAAAGTAACGTTTGCATTCGATACATATAATGAGAATTTTGTTACTCGCGGTAAGGAGCCTGATTATTACAGTGTGGCCAAGTCGCGTAATGATGAAGGAGAATTGGTGCACAGCATTTTGAGTTATGGTAGTGAGTTCTTAGACCATTCAAGTAATGCCAATTATGGAAACCAAAGTACTTATCTGGAAGCTGCCGTTACATATAACCGTACTTTTGACAAACATGCACTTGATGCGCTTCTTTTATACAACCAGCGTAGCTATGACTGGGGTGATATACAACCTAATCGTACACAAGGTATCGCCGGTCGTCTTTCTTATACTTTCGACCGCCGCTATATCAGTGAATTTAATTTCGGTTACAACGGTTCGGAGAACTTTGCAAAAGGCAAGCGTTTCGGTTTCTTTCCTTCCTTAGCCATCGGTTGGTTGATTTCAGAGGAAAACTTCATGAGGAATTTGCAGGAAGACATTACAAAATTGAAGTTGAGAGCTTCTGTCGGTTCGGTAGGTAATGATAATATCGGCGGTCGTCGTTTTGCATATATCACTACCATTAACAGTAATTCCAGCGGTTATCATTTCGGATATACCGATAGCAACTATTACACAGGTATTCAGGAAGGTGAAGTAGGGGTTTCCGATCTGACTTGGGAAAAAGCTTTTAAAATGAATATCGGTCTTGAATTGGGGTTGTGGAACGAGTTGGATGTACAACTGGATTTCTTTAAAGAAAAACGTACCAGTATTTTTATGCAACGTTCTACCATCCCTACCCAAGCAGGTTTCGTGTCTAATCCGTATGCCAACTATGGTAAAGTGAATAATCAGGGATATGATCTTTCGGTAATTTACGACAAACGGTTCAATGATGATTGGGCAATGAGCCTGAGAGGTACTGTCACTTATGCTAAAAATGAGATATTGGAGAAAGACGAGCCGGAATCGGTCAAAGGAACTTACCGTTCCATTACGGGACGCTCCATTAATACCCTATGGGGATTGCAGGCAGAACGCCTTTTTACGGAAGATGATTTTATAAACGGGGAACTGAAACCCGGTATACCGAAACCTGAATTAGGAACGGAGGTACGTCCGGGAGATATCAAATATGTCGATATGAATGATGATGGGGTCATTACGGAAGCGGATGAAGGATATATAGGCGGAACAAAAGATCCGCGTATGGTATACGGTTTCGGTGGTAACCTGAATTACAAGCAATGGGATTTCAGCTTCTTCTTCCAGGGCTCTGCAGATGCGTATCGCGTTATCGGTGGTTCCGATTATTTTATTCCGGGGAGCGGACAAGGCGTATTGGGTAATGTATACGATAATTATACCGATTGCTGGACAGAAAAGAATCCTTCGCAGGATGTGTTCTGGCCTCGTCTATCAGAGAGTACGAATACCAATAATAGCCGTGCTTCTACCTGGTGGAAGAAAGATATGAGTTTCTTGCGACTGAAATCAATAGAATTGGGTTACAGTATTCCTCAGTCTGTTACGCGTAAAATTCATGCCAAGAGCATCCGCTTCTTTGTGAGCGGTAACAATCTGTTCTATCTTTCCAAATTCAAACTTTGGGATCCTGAACTGGATACCGTCGACGGTTTGAAATATCCGTCCATGCGCTCTTTGATGGTGGGATTTGACTTGAATTTTTAATGATAACCAACTATACAATCATATTATGAAACTATTTAAATATATTATAACCGGAGTTTTGGGTATGCAGCTCTTGACTTCATGCGTCGATTATCTGGATAAAGAACCTGATACGGAACTGACACTCCCTATGGTATTCGAAGATAAAACCCGTATAGAGGGTTGGCTTGCCAATGTATATTCTCATGTTCCCGATCCTTATTGGGGATACGCGCGGAAATTAGGATGGGATATCCTCAGTGATGATATGACGGCCTCTGAACGGTGGCGGCAATGGGATTGGAAAGTAATTCCGATGCTATTGGGCGAATGGACACCTTCTACGGATTGGGACGGTAACTATTGGGCACGGTTGCCCCAGCTGATACGCGAGGCTAATATTTTTATAGAAAACGTACATCCGCTGCCCGAACAGGGAATCAGTGCTACTGAAGTGACGTATATGAAAGCGGAGATGCGGTTTATGATCGCTTATTATTATTATCTGCTGTCAAATACGTATGGTCCGGTTCCTTTCAAACCGAACTATATAGCGCCGACAGACTTTAATTTGGCGGATTTAATGGAAGGACAACGCCCCTATTATGAAGTGGTGGATTGGGTGGATAAAGAGTTGAAGGAAGTGGCCGAAATTCTTCCTGCCAAATATACCGAAGCACGTAAATACGGCCGTGCTACTTCTATCATGTGTCTTGCAGTACGTGCCCGTATGTTACTTTTTGCCGCCAGTCCGTTGGTAAATGGAAATCCTGATTATGCAAATCATAAGAATAAGGACGGCGAGAATCTTTTCAGTACTACTGCCGACAAGAGTAAATGGGCGTATGCGGCGCAGGCTTGTAAAGAACTGATTGATGCCGCTGAAGCTGCCGGACATAAATTGTATACGGAGAATAATCCTGATGGTACAATAGACCCGTTTATGTCTTATCAAAATCTTTTCCTGACAAGATATGACGAAGGAAATACTGAAATTCTGTTTGCACGTCCCGGTGGTTCGGAATATGGCGAATATGAAAAACATGCCACTCCGGCTGCCAGTGGCGGTAGCGGCGGCTTAGGCGTTACGCAGTCGTTGGTGGATGCATTCTTTACGGAAAACGGTCTGCCTATCAATGATGATTCCGAATATGTGGAAAGCGGTTTTTCTGGTTCTGATGAAACGCGTGATAATACAGTGTGGGATACGGAAGTGAACGGAGGAGCGATAACCAAAAGCGGCACTTATAATATGTATTGTCATCGTGAGCCTCGTTTCTATATTACGGTGAGCTATAATAACTCTTATTTCACACAGGAAAAGCGTCTATTTAATTTTTTCAATGGAAGCGCCGACAATCCGCATACCCATGATGCTCCACAAAACGGTTATTTGATACGTAAAAAAATCTCTCCGGACTTAAATGTAAAACAGGGTACTTATAAGTATCGTCCGGGTATTGTCTATCGCTTGGGCGAGGCTTATCTGAATTATGCGGAAGCATTGAACGAATCCGATCCGGGTAATGGAGACATTTTGGTCTATCTGAATAAAATCCGTGAACGTGCGGGCATTCGTCAGTATACCACGGGTGCTACGGATGAAAATTATATTCATGTTGATTTGAACGACCAGGCGGAAATGCGCAAGTTGATTCGTGCCGAACGTCGTGTGGAATTGAGCTGTGAAGGAATCCGTTATGATGATCTTCGCCGTTGGAAAGAAGCGGAAAATGTATTGAACGGAGATTTCTACGGAATGAATTTCAGCGGAAAGGATCCGTCTTCTTTCTATGTACGTACGCCTTATCTGAAACGGGTATACAAGAAAGCCTATTATTGGTTCCCTATTCATCAGTCGGAAATGGATAAGAATGATAAACTTGTTCAAAGCCCTTATTGGAATTAACGGTTAAAAATGTAATTGATTTTTATTATGAAGAAAACGATAAGAAATATTCTAATGACATTGCCCTTTGTAATTATGGGCTGTCAAGATGAAACGGAACGGATAACTTTGGATTCCCCACAAGACACGATGGGACTGAAAGTTTCTTCGAGTGATGTGGTATTGAATCAGGATTTGGGTAATGAAGAAGCAATATCCTTTACATGGGGAAGTGCTGCCAATCGCGGAGAAGGAACGAAACTCACATATTATTTTAAGATGGATATGGCCGATAATAACTTTGAGACTTCCATCGCAAAAGTAGAAATTCCGGAAGGTGTACAAAGTATCAGTTATACGCACAAGGAAATGAACGCTTTATTGAGCGGGTGGAAGGTAACAGCGGGAGAAACCGCCATGTTAGAGGCAGAAATCATAGCTGAAGTTTCAGGAGGCAGTGTATATATGAAACCGGAAATATCCAAGGTGCAGTTTTCGGTGACAGGTTATTATATTGCGGCAAGAGATCTTTTCATTGTAGGTACCGCCGTTGAAGGGATGGATGCAACTAAAGCGCTTAAAATGAACGAGGTGCTTTCCGAACAAAAATATGAATGGGGCGGACATTTGAAGAAAGGTGACTTTAAGTTCATAAAGAGCCGGACAAGTCTGACACCTTCTTATACAAGAGGCGCCGATGACAATACTTTGGTTTATAATGAAACGGATGATGGTACGGAAACATTGTTCCACATAGATACGGATGGGTATTATTTCATTACTGTCGATGTGGAGAAATTAACTATTGCAAGTGAATTTCCGGAAAATAAATATGAAAAAGTTTGGGCGATAGGTGATGCTACTCCGGCAGGCTGGAACGTTCCTAGTGCCATTGAATTGAAGAAAATTAATAATATACAGTTTGTTTATGAAGGGAATTTATATGCAGGAGAATTAAAGTTTCCGTTGGAATTAGATTTAGATGGGAATTGGAATATGTCTTATTTGATGCCGAAGACGCAAGGAACAGAGCCTGGCGGTGATAATACTATGGAGTATGTAGAGAAAGAAAAAGTAGGAACTCATGATTATAAATGGAAAATTACAGAATCTCAGGCAGGCAGTTATAAAATAATTTTGGATACTTATCTGATGGAAATAACATTCGAAAAGAAACCGAAAATAGAAATACCTGATGATCTCCCTATTAAAGCTGTTTGGATGACAGGTAGCGCTACTGCAACCCAATGGGATACACCATTTAAAATAGCTTTCCAGTATAATCCGGATGAAAAGAAAGGTACGTTTGTATGGGAAGGACATCTCGACCCAGGAGAAATAAAATTTCCCCTGAGTAATACTGAAGGTTTTGAGTGTGATTATTTGATGCCTGAGGTAAATGGTACTTCAGTTACCAATGCCCAGAAAATGGTACGTAAAAATTATCCTGATAATACAGATGAGAACGACTATAAGTGGAGAGTGGATGAAGCCGGGAAATATAAGATATCTCTGAATGTGATAGATATGACAGTTAAATTTGAAAAACTACAGTAATACCAGGTAATTATGATAAGAATATTTATTATACAATTTTTATTGATTGTGGCATCCCTTTTGGGGGGATGCCAAGATGAAGGAACCGGATGGACTCCTGATATGATTCCTGACGAGAATTTGCCGTCTGAAGATGATGATGACGATGAGCAGGTGTATGCACCTATCAGTTTGAACGCTCCTTTATATTGGAGTGTATATGAGTATGCCTGGGTAGCCGAACAGGCCGGTAGTAATACGAATATGCCTGAAGTGACTTGGGATGCGAATATTGATTGGGTATCGGAGAATCTTCTGCCTTATGGTTACGATATGATTTGTACGGACGGCTTTATGTCAATGACAAACGATCCCAGTATTGAACCGGGTGGGTATATGACCCATTATGCCGGTATAAAACTGACGGATTTAGTAGCTAAATGTAAGGCCAAAGGTTTGAAACTGGGTGTTTATGATAATCCGTTATGGGTACACTGCTCGTATGAAACGGTAGTAAAAGGTACTGAAGGTATTACAGTGGGGAGTTTAGTGTACGATTCCGCCAAAGATGATGTTCTTCATCCGGATAAAGGGGATGTCTTTACTTGGATAGTTCCCAGCCATAAAGGTGCTAAGGAGTTTATTGATGGCTTCTTTAAATATTATAAGAAAATAGGAGTAGAATTTATCCGTATGGATTTCCTCTGTCTGTTTGAAACGGGAGATGGTGCCGGCGAAATGCCCGGTAGAGGATATGGACGTGAAGAATACGAACTTGCGTTGAAGTATATTTCCGAGGCTGCCACAAAGTATCAGGTATTCACTTCGCTTGTGATGCCCAATCTGAAAAATGATGCGGAGTTGGAGAAGAAATATGGTAATATGATTCGGGTAGATGCCGATACAATGAAAGGCGGATGGGAACACTTTGCAAGCAATGGCCCTCAATGGTTCAATCCCAATGGATGGCCGTCTACCTCTAATATGTTTACCGGCCTTATCAGTTGGTCGCACATTGCGGGAAGGGGAAAGGTAGTGCTGGATGCTGATTTTACCCGTTTGAATACATTTAATACGGATGGTGAAAAACAGAGCGTGATTTCTTTGCAACTGATGGCGGGTGGTCCGATTGCCGTAGCCGATCAGTATAATACGATTGTCAGCGGTGATTTAAAGTTTTATCAGAATGAAGAATTGCTGGCTTTAAACAAAGACGGATTTGTAGGAAAACCTTTGTCGGATGATTTGTGGAATGCAAAAAATCAAATATGGTACGGACAGATGTCCGACGGAGACTATATCATAGGTTTTTTCAATAAAGAAGATAATGAATATGACCGTACACTCGATTTTTCTGAAATAGGCATTGAGGGCAAGGTAAAAGTGCGTGATTTGTGGAAACATCAGGATGAGGGGGAAGCTGAAACTTCTTTGAGTTATAAGATTCCCAGGCGTTCTTGCAAGATTGTACGTCTGACAAAATCTGAGTGATAATGAAAGTATAATAAAACAAGTATTGTCTTGTTTGAGAAATTCAGGTGAAAATAATGATATGATAAAGAATTTGAATATGAAACTGTTTCTGATGGCATTGACATTCTTTTTCGGAGGATGCGAGGATAAGGGTACAGGCTGGACACCGGATATGATTCCCGATGATCCCGTGATAACTCCCGGTGATGACGCTGATACGGAAGGAATACATACTTATAACGCCCCTCTCTATTGGAGTGTCTATGAATACTGTTGGAAATTGGAGCGCAGAAATGAAGAATTGGTCAATGCCGGTGGGCAAGGACAGGCTATTGATATGTCTGAAGGTTCCTGGCAGGATATAATCGACTATGTGGCGGAAAATCTGCTTCCTTATGGTTACAATATGATTTGTACGGATGGTTTTATGGCGATGGATGGTACTTCCGAGCCCGATCCTACGGGATATATGACGAAATACGGATCGGTAAAACTGAAGAAACTTTCGGAAATGTGCAAGGCTAAGGGACTGAAATTGGGTGTCTATGACAATCCTTTGTGGATACATGGTCCGGAAGAAACCATTATAGAGGGTACTGATAATATTACCTTCAAGGATTTGCGTTATAAGCAAGGTGAAGATAATGTACTTTATCCTGACGCCGACGATGGCTTCTGTTGGGTAGTAGCAAGTCATAAAGGTGCTGAGGAGTACATCGACGGCTTCTTTAAATATTATAAGAATCTTGGTGTGGACTTTATCCGTATGGACTTTCTTTGTTATTATGAAAACGGGTACGACCGCGGTATGAATGCCATAAAAGGTAAAGGGTACGGACGAGAGAATTATAAACTTGCTCTGCAATATATCTGTAAGGCTGCAAAGAAATACGGTGTATTTACTTCGTTGGTAATGCCCAATATGCATGAGGATGCGGCTCTGGAGCGTGAGTATGGTAATATGGCGCGTATCGTTGGTGATACGTGGAGCGGTGGCTGGCATCATGTGTCTAATTCCGATCGCGGCAAAGTATTTGAAGATTGGCCCAGTTGTGGCAATATGTTCGATGGCTTTACGCACTGGTCTAAATACTCCGGACGTGGTAAAATGATTATGGACGGTGACTTTATCCGCTTGAATACATTCGGTTCCGATGCGGAAAAGGAAAGTGTCATTTCTCTGCAACTCATGGCGGGCGGTCCGGTAGCGATTGCCGATGTGCCGGGAGATAGTTTTGCCAATTCAGATTTGAAGTTTTGCCAGAACGAAGAAATGCTGGCTTTGAATAAGGATGGTTTTGTCGGTAAACCTTTATCCGATGTTTTAAATAGTACGGACAGTCAGATATGGTATGGACAGATGACAAACGGTGACTGGGTGATAGGCCTGTTCAATCGCGAAGATTCCAAGCAGTTTCGTTCGGTGAAATTCTCCGATTTAGGTATTGAGGGTAAGATGAAAGTGCGTGACTTGTGGAAACATGCAGATGAAGGAGAAGCTGATAACTTGAATGTGGAACTTGAGGCGCATGCCTGCAAGATTGTGAGGTTAACCAAACTCTGATTGTCTCACTTATGAATAGATAGAGAAATATGAAAAATACAATTAATATAGTGTTATTTCTACTTCTGGCAGCAGTGGGGAAAGCGCAGAATCTTTCCTCACCGGACGGTAATTTATTACTGAAGACAGTAGTAGAAAGGGGAATTCCCTATTACGAGCTTTCTTACAAAGGTAAAGCTGTGCTTGCACCGAGTCGTCTCGGATTGGATATTAAATATGAACGCGGATTAATGAACGATTTCAGTGTGAAATCGGTACAGACGGATTCATTGGACGAATCGTGGAAACCGGTATGGGGTGAGCAATCGCTTATCCGTAACCATTATAACGAAATGCTGCTTACATTGGAACAAGGTTTCAGCGGGCGCACGTTGAATATACGTTTTCGTCTCTTTAATGATGGTTTGGGATTTCGTTATGAGTTTCCCGAACAACCTACTTTGAATAAGTTCGTTATCAATGAGGAACTGACTCAGTTCAATTTGGCGCATGATTATACGGCTTTTTGCATGCCGGGTGATTATGACACTAATGAGTTTACCTACACCACAGCTCCTCTTTCTCAGATACGTGAAGAGATGCCTAAACAATCCGTGGCCATGAAGTCGTATGAAGCGAAATCGGCGGGTGATTTGATAGTACAGACGCCTCTGATGCTGAAAGGGAGTAACGGATTGTACATTAATATCCATGAAGCTGCTTTGGTGGATTACGCAGCTATGGAATTGAATGTAAATGATAAGTCTTTTTGTTTGACTGCCTGCTTAGTACCGGATAAAAACGGTGATAAAGGTTTCTTGCAAACCCCTTGCTTCTCACCTTGGCGCACAGTGGTAGTAAGTGATGACGCAAGGAATATCCTTGCCAGTAAGCTGATTCTGAATCTGAATGAGCCTTGCGGATATGCAGATACATCTTGGATTAAGCCGATGAAATATATCGGTGTATGGTGGGAGATGTTTATCGGGACAGGGAAAGATTGGGCATACAGCAGTTATAATCGTGCAAAACCGGGAGTGACCGATTATAGCAAACTGACTCCTAATGGGCGTCATGCGGCCAATACCGATAATGTAAAAAGATATATTGACTTTGCTGCCAAACATGGTTTTGACGCCGTATTGGTGGAGGGATGGAACGAAGGTTGGGAAGACTGGACGGCTTATACTAAAAATCGCCAGTTTAGTTTTACTTCTCCCTATCCGGATTTCGATGTAGATGAATTGCAGCGGTATGCCCATGAAAAGGGGGTGCGTGTAATGATGCATCATGAAACGTCTGCCAATGCCGCTGATTATGAACGACAATTGGATGATGCTTTCAAATTTATGGTGAATCATGGTTATAATGCAGTAAAAACGGGTTATGTAGGCCCTATAATTCCGCGTTGCGAATATCATGCTTCGCAATGGATGAATAATCATTATATACATGTGGCAAAGCGCGCAGCGGATTTTAATATTATGGTAAACAGTCACGAAGCTGTACGTCCTACGGGGTTGTGCCGTACTTATCCAAACTGGTTGGCGCAGGAATCTGCCCGTGGAACCGAATTTGAATCAATGGGCGGTAATCCGGTGGATCACACTACTATTTTACCTTTTACCCGTTTAATGGGCGGACCGATGGATTATACTCCGGGTATCTTTCAGGGAGATTTGAGTTATTACGAGAACGGTTATAAAAAGGATCAGCAGGCACGTACTACATTGGCCCGTCAATTGGCTTTGTATTGTACTATGTATAGTCCGCTTCAAATGGCTGCGGATTTGCCTGAGAATTACGAACGTTTTATAGATGCATTCCAGTTTATCAAGGATGTGGCGGTAGATTGGGATGAAAGCAGGTATTTGGAAGCCGAACCGGGTGATTATATCACTGTAGCACGACGTGCCAAAGGTACAAATAATTGGTTTGTAGGCTGTACGGCCGATGAGAATGGGCATGTATCCAATCTTAAACTTGATTTTTTGATTCCCGGTAAGAAGTATATCGCTACTGTTTATGCCGATGCAAAAGATGCCGATTGGAAGAAAAATCCGCAGGCTTATGTTATTCGCAAAGGGATTGCTACTTCCAAAACCAAACTGAAACTTAGGGCGGCTTCGGGTGGAGGCTATGCCATCAGTTTGATAGAAGTGCAAGATAAAGCAGAGTTAAGGAAAATGAAAAGTTTACCAACTAATATTTATTGAAAAATGAGACGAATAAGATTATGTAAATTCAATGCTTTACTTCTCTTGGCAGGACTATGCGTGATGGGCAGTTGTGCCGAAGACGAATTACCGGCACCGATGAAGAAAGCGCGGACTGTGGTAAAACTTACGGCAGATTGGTCGGAATGTTCTTCGGCAGCACCGGCGAAATATATGGTGCGTATAGGCAATGAGACACAGGAAGTAACCGGTAATGTAAATAGTTTTTTATTGCTCTCCACAAGTGATTATGACATGGTGGCGTATAATGAACCGCAAGGAGTTACTGTTAACGGTAATATAGCTACCCTGAATACGGTAACTACAAGGAGTGAGGGAAGTTCTGTCGTTACAGGTAATCCCGATGATTTGTTTTCTGTTTCGGAGGATTTAGTACAGGATGAACTACTTGCTTTGACAGGAGATACATTGCGGCTGACTGTAAAGATGCAACAGCGTACACGTCAAGTTAATATAACAATGGATACCGATGTGGAGGGTATTAAATCGGTGACAGGTATGCTGGATAATGTAGTTTCGAGTATAGACCTGACTACCGGTGAACTGCTGAGTGTGGCTAAAGCTTCTGTCAGTTTTACTGCGTCACCGGTAGCAGAAGGTGAGGCAAGAATGCGGCTCAAAGGCACTGTGCGTCTATTGGGGGTATCTCAAGAAAAAGCCCAGCGGCAGATAATGACGGTGGAGATAACTAAAGAAGATGAAACAACTGAGACAATAACTACCGACCTTACTGAAGTATTGTCTAAACTTGACGAAGGCGGTAATACGCCGTTGAATATAGAAGGAAGAGGCGGGTTCAACGGTAAGGTCATGACTTGGGATGTGGAAGAAAAAGGATATTTAGATTGGTTAAAATAATTAAGAACTTTAAAGACTTAAGCAATGAAAAAGAACACATGTTTTGTTATGCTGGCTGCTTTGATGATGGCAGGTTGCAGCAATGAAGTAGAAGAACAGGTAATGGATAGCAGACGGGTACCACTGCAAATAAATGGTGATATCAATATGCTTATGACACGTGCGGCAGATGACCATTGGGATAAGAATGACGCTATCGGTGTGTATATGGTAACTGCAGAAAATAGCATAGTAGGTGATGTAAGTAATTATCGTTATGTAGTAATTGATGAGAACAATGGTAATTTTTCTCCTGACGGGGAAACTAATACGGCTTATTTTCCCGAAAGTGGTGATGCTGTGAATGTAGTGGCTTATTATCCGCAAGGAAATGTAGTTGAAAATAAATTATCGTTGGATTTAGCTAATCAGGATGAGCAGCCACGTATAGATTTAATGTCAGCAAAAGCAGTAGGTGCAAGTAAAAATAATCCTATTATTAATCTTGAATTTAAACATCGTTTGACTAAACTTTTTTTTGAAATAGAAGGTGATGTCAATACCGATGGTATATATGCTGCAATAGACAATCAATATACTGATATTCAGTATGATATTTTGAATGATAAGTTGTTGATTGCTGATGGGAGTGGAAAAAAAGACATAGTTATGAAATATTGGAATTTGGATGGTCATCGTTTTACAGAAGCTATTGTGTTACCCAATGACGAAAACAATAGTGCAGTAGATCGTCAATTGACATTTCAATTGAATGAAAAAATATTTAATGCGACGATTAGTAACACTACTACATTTGAAGCTGGTAAGAAGTATACTTATAAAGTTAAATTTGAAACAACTCCTTCAGGAAATATAAGTGTAAGTATTACAGGAGTAAGCATTAAGAATTGGGACGTTGATGATATAAGTGGTGATAATATAATAGTTCCTGGAACATTGAAATTTGATAAATTATACTTGGCAAGTGGTTTCACGGATTGGCAACGGCCGTATGAAATGACGAAAAGCGAAGATGGGAAAATCTTTACTTGGACAGGAAATGTAGACAATGATAACCAAGAAATGAAATTTGCTCTCCTTCAACAAAGTATTACTGGAGATGTACAATTAATGCCTAATATGAATGGAACAACTAATACAAATGTAGATTTAGATGTGGAAATGAATGCATATCCTGTGATATATTATGAAAATGAATCCAATAGACGTGATAATAAGTGGGTGATACAAGAAAAAGGTACATATACTGTCACTGTTAATGTGGAAACTATGAAAGTAAAAGTGGAAAAGTTAGATGTTGTTTATTTGGTTGGAAGTGTTTTATCAGTGGCAGAGGGTGAAAATCAAAACAATGGTTATGATTTGAAAAGAGCTCCCTATTTTACAAAGGCAGGTGACAATAAATATGAATTGACAATCAACTTGCATGAGGGTGACTTTAAAATACTCTCCAAAATAGAATATGCTGATAAAACTAATTATGATTATTATGCTCCTGGGGAAAATACTCCATTTGTAATAGGAAGTAGCATGAATGTAGATTATCGTCTGGGGAATGGTCAAGATTACAAATGGCAAGTAACGACAGAACAAACCGGTACTTATAAACTTACTCTGAATACTGCCGATAAGACATTAACCGCAGAGAAATTATAATCAGCAACAACTGAATCAACAGGGTGAAATAACAGTTTTCAGGATTTTATAAAAAGTTTATATCCTCATTCATAAATACATGTCTATATTAACGGAATAATCTATGAATGAGGATATTTTTTTGTACTATTAAAAGCCTTTTAATAAAGGCTCATATAGTAAAGGGGCGGGGAGGTATAATCAAGGAATAGACATAGGTTATACAAACTGTCAGTTAGTGATATGAATTCAGATAAATCATACAGATTAATTTATTATTTACTTAAACAGGTACTTTTGAATATGAAACAAACTTTTCAAATGATAGTATTGGTAACTTGTGCGTTGTTTATGGCACTGACGGTGCAAGCGCAGAATGCTACCAAGGTTTACCAACAGGTTTCTCCGGACAATAATGTCCATCTTTCTTTTGAACTGCAAGAAAAAGGCAAACCCTCTTATTCTTTACAATACAAGAAATCTCAGGTTATCAATCCCAGTACCTTGGGTCTTGAACTGAACGGGCAGGAAAGCTTGCAGGAGGGGTTTGAAGTAGTAAATACCTCTACATCTTCGTTCGATGAAACTTGGCAACCGGTGTGGGGAGAGAATAAGGATATACGTAATCATTATAACGAACTGCTGGTGGAACTGAAGCAAACATCGACCGGCCGTTTTATGAATCTTCGTTTCCGCGTGTACGACGATGGGATAGGCTTTCGTTACGAATTCCCTCAGCAGAGGAATTTGGTCTATTTCGTTGTCAAGGAGGAACATTCGCAGTTTGCCATGAGCGGTGACCATACTGCATGGTGGATTCCGGGAGATTATGATACACAAGAATATGATTATACGGAGTCTAAACTTTCCGAAATCCGCGGGTTGCTGCAAGGCGCTGTCAGCGGTAATGCTTCGCAGACTGTTTTCTCGCCTACCGGTGTGCAGACTTCCCTTCAGATGAAAACGGCCGAAGGACTTTATATCAATTTGCACGAGGCTGCGTTGGTTGATTATTCATGTATGCATCTTAATCTGGATGATAAGAATTTAATATTCGAATCATGGCTGACTCCGGATGCGGTAGGAAACAAAGCATATATGCAGAGTCCTTGCCATACTCCTTGGCGTACGGTGATGGTGAGTGACGACGCACGGAAGATATTGGCATCGAATCTTATTCTTAACCTGAATGAGCCTTGTAAATATGAAGATACTTCTTGGATTAAGCCGGTGAAGTACATCGGTGTGTGGTGGGAAATGATTGCCGGTGGAAAGCCATGGGCGTATACTTGGGATATTCCTTCGGTGAAACTCGGTGAAACGGATTATACCGGGGTGAAACCCAACGGGGTCCATCCGGCTAACAATGCTAATGTAAAGAAGTATATTGATTTTGCCGCCGAACATGGCTTCGACCAAGTATTGGTGGAAGGCTGGAATATTGGTTGGGAAGATTGGTTTGGCAATTCTAAAGATTATGTTTTCGACTTCCAAACTCCTTATCCCGATTTTGATATTAAAATGCTGAATGAATATGCTCATTCAAAAGGGGTGAAACTGATGATGCACCACGAAACATCATCCTCTGTACGTAACTACGAACGGCATATGGAAGCGGCTTATCAGCTGATGAATAAATATGGATATAACTCGGTCAAGAGTGGTTATGTGGGGAATATAATTCCCCGTGGAGAACATCATTACGGACAGTGGCTTAATAATCATTATCTGTATGCTGTGACTGAAGCTGCGAAGCATCGTATCATGGTTAATGCCCATGAGGCAGTACGTCCTACGGGACTTTGCCGCACGTATCCAAACCTGATTGGTAATGAGTCTGCCAGAGGTACGGAATACGAGGCTTTTGCCGGTAACAAACCTTTTCATACCACTGTGCTTCCGTTTACTCGTCTGCAAGGCGGCCCGATGGATTATACCCCTGGTATTTTCGAAATGGATATGAATAAATTGAATCCCAACAGTCATTCTCATGTAAACTCCACCCTTGCGCGTCAACTGGCATTGTATGTCACTATGTATAGCCCTTTGCAAATGGCTGCCGACCTTCCGGAGAATTACGAACGTTTTATGGATGCTTTTCAGTTCATCAAGGATGTAGCGGTAGATTGGGATGAAAGCCGTTATCTTGAAGCCGAACCGGGACGTTATATTGTGGTTGCCCGTAAGGCTAAGGGAACGGATAATTGGTTTGTAGGCTGCACCAGTAACGAGGACGGTCATATTTCAGCATTGAAGTTGGACTTCCTTGATAAGGATAAGAAGTATATTGCCACTGTCTATGAAGACAGTAAGGATGCCCATTATCGAACTAATCCTCAAGCTTATACCATTCGGAAAGGAATTGTGTCGGCCAAATCTGTATTGAAAATGAAAGCAGCGCCGGGTGGCGGTTATGCTATCAGTATCATGGAAGTTACGGATAAGGCTGCAATGAAAGGAGTGAAGAATCTGAAATAATATTTTAATTGAAACATTGGATGCCCAATGAATGGATTTAAGAAATCTTCTTCTCAAAAGAAACCCTTGTTGCAAGGGTTTCTTTTGGATTTTAAAAAGGGGAAAACAATTATTTGTTTGGTTGCCCTACTAATGCTGGCAACCGCAAAGACTTCAGCGTCCGATAATAATCCGGTTGCCAACCCTGAAGCGGTGGTGATTTGCGGAAAAGCGCGCTTCACTGTTCTTACACCGGAAATGATTCGCATTGAATACAGTGCTAAAGGTATATTTGAGGACCAAGCTACGTTTACCGTAACCAATCGTAGGCTGAAGGTGCCACGTTTCAGGAAGAGGGAAGACAATACGTATTTGTATATAGTTACCGATAAGGTAAGGTTGAAATATCGCAAAAGTACAAATCCGGTGACAACTCCTGCCTCTCCTGAAAATCTGACCATAACTATCGATAACAATGGATGTGAGTCTGTGTGGTATCCCGGTAAATCAGATTCGTTGAATCTTAAAGGTACCTGCCGCACTCTTGACGGAAGTAATGGAGATAATAAGCGTGCCGAAATGGAGAACGGATTGATATCACGTTCCGGATGGGCTGTCATAGACGATTCATGGGCTGCCATACGCTCTGACGGTGGGCGTTCTTATGCTCTCCGGCCCAATGCGGATATGGAGTTTGACTGGTGGGCGGAACGCTCCGATACGGATGCTCTTGACATCTATTATCTGGGTTATGGTAATGATTATAAGAAAGCTATTTCCGACTACACTAAAATTGCGGGTAAGATACCATTGCCGCCCGATTATGTATTCGGATATTGGTATAGCAAATACTCTGCTTATTCGGCAGATGACTACCGCCGGATTATGTCTGAAATCAAGGATAATAAGATTCCTGCCGATGTAATGATTCTGGATATGGATTGGCACTGGAACGTAGGAAATGGACAATCCGGAGATAAAGGTGGTTGGACAGGATGGTCGTGGAATACCAATCTGATTCCGAATCCTAAGGGCTTGCTCCGGGATATCCATGATAATAATTTTAAGATTGCCCTTAATCTTCATCCTGCCGACGGTATAAACAAGAATGAATCGCCTGTCTATTTCGCGGCAATGAACTCGGAACTTAATGGTAAGTATCTTAACGACAAAAAAGATAATATCTCTTGGAGCATTGACTATACGGACTTTACAAAATCATTCTTTAAAAATATCATCCGTAATCACGAAAGTGAGGGAGTTGACTTCTGGTGGATTGACTGGCAGCAACATCTTACAAGCAATAATACTTACGGATTGAGTGAAACATTCTGGTGCAATCATGTATTCTTTAACGATATGGCGAGAAAACGTACAGACCGCAGACCTGTAATTTTCCACCGTTGGGGAGGCTTGGGCAGCCATCGTTATCAGATTGGTTTTTCGGGCGATGCTCTTATAAACTTTCAGACTCTTGGCTTCCAACCTTATTTTACGGCTACAGCTTCGAATGTAGGGTATGGTTATTGGGGGCACGATCTTGGCGGACATGCATTCACAGATGAGAGTATTGTAAATGATCCGGAACTTGTACTTCGTTGGATACAATTCGGAGTGTTTACACCGATTTTCCGTACACATGCGACAAACGATGCACGCATAGAACGTCGAATTTGGAAGTTTGATAATTTTCCGACGATGCTTGAGGCGGTACGGCTTCGCTACTCGCTTTTTCCCTATCTCTACACTATGGCCCGTAAAGCTTATGATACCGGTATATCTGTTTGCCGTCCTCTGTATTATGAATATCCGGAGAGTGAGGAAGCTTATGTTTATGAGAACGAGTATTTTTTCGGTGATGATATCCTTGTAGCTCCTATCACTGAAGCTGCTGTTGATGGTATCAGTGCCAAGGAAATCTGGTTTCCTGAAGGAAAATGGTGGAGCGTATCTACCAATGAACTTATTGAGGGACCGTGTAAAAAGGTTATGAATTTCACACACGAGCAAATACCCTATTTTTTCAGACAAGGGGCTATCATACCCTACAACCCTCCTACTGTAATGAATGTTACCGAACGTCCGGATAATCTAATCCTGAATATTGTAGCCGGTTCTGATGGTGAAAGTTCTTTATATGAAGACAGTGGAGATAATAGTGATTATGCCACTATGTACTCTACAACAGCTCTGAAACAAATAGCTGATGGAAATAGAGGTAAGTATATTATTTCTGCACGTCGGGGTAATTATAAGGGTGGCGTGTCTGTACGTTCATATACGTTGCGGATATTTGATACTGCCGCACCCGTATCCGTAAAGGTGAACGGTAATACTGCTGTATCGTATGTTTATGACAAAGATAAAAGATGTACTACGGTCGAGGTTCCTGCCATAAAATGCTCCACAGGAGTTAAAGGAGGGTGTGTCAAAATGCATACCCTCTTTTTTTATGACAACGCCCCGACTTTCCC